>Ga0181523_10002440_pt1 | contig 18205 bp, 21 predicted proteins | sample PEATcosm2014_Bin_43_FD_119752 | JGI IMG/M metagenome (GOLD analysis project Ga0181523, IMG submission 119752) | Peatland microbial communities from MTU Mesocosm Facility, Houghton, MI, USA - PEATcosm2014_Bin05_30_metaG | ecosystem: Environmental > Terrestrial > Soil > Wetlands > Peat | place...
GGCTCCTTCGTGAGTTTGATCCACCTCGACTACATGACGCCGGAGCCCGGCACTTTGTGACATGCGGGGGGCCACGGAGGAGCCGGATCAGGACGGGACCGCCCAGCCGTCACTCCCAACCGACGCGGCGGCGCGGTTCTTGCCGTGCTCGGCTCGAGTGAACCCAGGGCGGCCAGCTACCGTTTGTTGGATGACGTGGATTCCCATCGTCGTGCTGCTCGTCATCATCGGGACAGATCTCTGGGTCTATACCGATGCACGGAAGCGAACCGAAGGGGGAACTCCCGTCGCCCTTTCCATCGGCGCCCTTGAGGTCAACACGCCCACCGTGTGGTTCGTTGCATGCCTCATCCTGTGGATTCTGTTCTTCCCGGCGTACATCGTCACAAGAAATCAGAACTCTTAGCCCTTCGGCGACCGGATGATCCCCATCGCTGTTTCTCGATAAATCGAACAGTTCGGGATCCATCTATCCCGGTGGGCCGGACCAACGTCGGTCCACACCATTGCGGTGCCCCAATCGGGCCGTTCCCCGACAGGGCAAAGTTGCAAGCACCAGGTCCCGGCGGGTGACATGGTGGGCGTGATCCGACAGGTCGTTGTCGACTGGCTGGTGGCGGACAGAGCATTGGCGCCCCGTCGTCTGTCCGGCAATAAGCATTGCTGCTACAGGGTCGGACATGACCCGATGCGCCGAGGAACGGGATCATCGCCGACAGGGAAAGGCCGCCATCCGCTGCGCCTTGGGAGAGCCTGCCGATCGGACCTGGGTACCGGTCTGTGGGCACCCTCCGACTCCGTTTGGGCGTGACCTTACGTGACCTTGTCGAGAGGGAAGGGGAGGGCTCGTGAGGGAACCTGAGGGGATCGCAACGCCGCGACCAGGAAGGTCATAGGAAAAGGCCCTGGTAAAAACACCGAGAACCACACATTCGCAATGTAGAGGCCGAGGGTTCGAGTCCCTTCACCTCCACAAAAGTCCAGGTCAGAGGGTTGAAGTGGGATCCCCCTAAAGACACGAAGCACTGTTGAGCGCTACGTGGTTTGTCGTAGAGGTCGTAAATGCGAGAGTTGGTCGCACTTACCAAAGAACCAGGTCACAAGCCGACAGCAGGTTCCCCGTCACGGCGGGAGGTGCGACTAGGCGCCGCGTGTCTTTACGTGTCTTTATCGACAAAGTCTGGTTCTCCAGAAACCCGGGGTGTTGCGGCGAGGTCGCCCCACGACCGGTTGACGCCGGCGTCGTCGGCGACCTCGGCCATGCTCAAGCCCTTTCCGGGTCATTGTTGGTCATCGGGTCCGGTGGTGCCCTAATCGGGCCGATCCGGACGGGGTTAACTCGAGCAAGCAGGCCACGCGCTCGCGGTACTTTCGCAGATGGCCACGCCGGGAACGACGGGAACGACGATGCTAGGGAGCGACCTCGACTGATTCGTGCTGTTGAAGACGAGGCACGAAGAGGGAGTCAGTTCGCCGCGGCCCGAGATCCCAAAGAATTTTGAGTGTGGGTTGTCGATTTGTCACTGCTTGTTCGTGGACAGGGTGAGCGGTGCAGAGGGCATCGCCGCAATGAAAGGAACCGATCTGTGGCCACTACTGCCGCCTTCTCTGACACCACCATCAAGGACGTTCCCACCCGGTTGACCAGCACGATTCCTCGGGCCACCGCCTTGGTCGGTGTGTTCGCCGCCGCAGCCACCACTGTGGGGGCTGTTGTGCTGCGGGCCGCTGGAGTCCCGCTGGCCGTGCACGGCGAGATCCCGCTCGCCGGCTTCGCCCAAGTCACCGTCATCGGAGCGGTTATCGGCGGGGTGCTCCTCGCCATGCTGAACCGACACAGCTCCGCTCCGCATCGACGATTCATCCAGGTGGCGGTCGGGCTGACTGCATTCTCCTGTGTCGCCCCGGTGGCCTTCGCTGACACGATTGCCAGCAAGGTCGCCCTTGTCGCACTGCACGTGCTTGCCGCTGCGATCATTGTCCCGGTACTCGCACGACGCGCCAACTAATCCAACCCGATCCATTATCAACAGGAGCAGCCAACATGCCGCAATACTTGATCTCCGTCTGGCACGACGACACGTTCGAGGTCGATTTCACCACCCCCGACGCGCAGCGACTCGCTGCTCAGGTGGGAGCGTTCAACGAAGCGCTGATGGAGGCAGGCGCCTGGGTGTTCGCGGCCGGCCTGCACCCCGCAGCCTCCGCCACCGTCGTGCGATCCTCGGGAGGAGACGTTTCGATGACCGACGGTCCTTATGCCGAGACCAAAGAACAGATGGGCGGGTTTTGGATGATCGAGGCCGTGGATCTCGATGCCGCCCTGGAATGGGCCGGCCGAGCAGCCGTTGCCTGCGAAGGACCGGTCGAGGTCCGGCCCGCCCAAGGGTGACCGACCCGCTCGACGAAGTCTTCCGGCACGAAGTCGGCCGCTGCACCGCCACCTTGATCCGCGTCCTCGGCGACATCGACCTCGCCGAGGACGCCGTGGCGGAGGCCTTCGCCATCGCCGCCGAGCTGTGGCCCCGGACGGGGATACCGCCCAACCCAGGTGGTTGGATCACGACGACCGCACGCAACCGCGCCATCGACCGACTTCGCCGCGAATCGACCCGCAGCGAGTGGCATCTCGCTGCTCACCGACTCCACATCGAGAACATGGACCCCGACCACAATCCCGAACTCGACAGGCTCGACGACTTCGTCGATATCGTCGCCGACGATCAGCTCCGGCTCATGTTCCTCTGCGCTCACCCCGCCCTGGCCGCCGACGCCCAGGTGGCCCTCATCCTCCGCCTGCTCGGCGGCCTCGAGACCGGCGAGATCGCCAAAGCGTTCGTGGTATCTGAGACGACGATGGCGCAGAGGATCGTCCGGGCCAAACGCAAACTCCACGACAACCACGCCTCCTACCGCATTCCCGGCGCGGCCGAACTGCCGGACCGGCTCTCTGCGGTTCTCGCCGCCATCTACCTCATCTACACCGAAGGTCATACAGCCACCTCAGGGCGGACACTCACGAGAACCGACTTGTCGACCGAAGCCATCGGTCTCGGGCGGACCCTCGTCGAGCTCATGCCCGACGAACCCGAAGCCATCGGACTGCTCGCCCTGATGCTGCTCACCGAGTCTCGGCGACCCACCCGCATCGCTGCCGACGGGACGATGGTGCGTCTGGCCGACCAGGATCGCACCCGATGGGACCGAGATCTGATTAGTGAGTGCCACGACCTCGTGCGCACCTGCCTGCGTCGCAGCCAGCCCGGCCCGTTCCAGATCCAGGCCGCGATCGCGGCCGTCCACGCCGACGCACCCACCGCCGTGGCCACCGACTGGTCTCAGATCGTCGCCCTCTACGATCAGCTCTACGTTCTCCGTCCGAACCCGGTGGTTGCTCTCAACCGATCGGTGGCCATAGCGGAGCTTCACGGGCCGGCCGGAGGGCTCGCCGCTCTCGCCGAGATCGACCCAGCATCTCTTGAGAACTACCACCCGTACCACGCCGCCAGCGCCGACCTGCTCGCGCGCGCAGGCCTTCACCAGGAGGCAGTAGCTGCCTACGAACGAGCCATCGAACTCACCACGAACCCGGTCGAACGCGACTTTCTCGTTCGGCAGCGAGCCGTCCTTGAGCGGAGAGTCATTCCAGAAGTCCGCTGACGTCCCAATCAGCGCAGCGGAGGAGGGCTCCCAGATCGGGCCGATCCACGGCAGGGCAACACCTGCAAGCAGGTCAGGACGTCGAGTGGTCCTCGGGCCGGCCGACTAGGTGTACTCCGGTAGAGACGAAAGATGCACCCCAAGCCGGCAGCGTACTGGGGGCACTACAAGAGTGTGATCGCCATCGGACTGATCGGTCGCGCTCCGCTAATGCCCAGGTGTGCCGATCGTTGCTCTTCGGTTCAGGAGTTATCTCCCCGAAAGAACCAATGAACGCCGAACCTGTCAGCAAGATGTCCGTATGTCCCGAACGGCAAGTCCTGCAATTCATCGAGCAGGTCGTGATCGGCGCCCACAGACAATTTGTCGAAGATCTCCCTGAGGTCGCTGAGCGCGTCGCTAGTAACGTAAAGGGCCACCGTGTTTCCTTGTGTCCAGTTACGTGTCGCGTGCATCCAGTCAGTGGCCGAAAACTCCATGGCTCGGGATTGGAGGTGGGCATAGACAACTTTGTCGTGGTGCTCAGTCACCACGGTGTCCTTCATGGGAGTGTCCCTGAGCCTTGTGAGGGTCAACTCGCCACCCAGACACGAGTGATAGAAGGCCATGGCCTCAGCACAATTTCCGTCGAATAGAAGAAAGGGTGTGAGGTTCAGCAAAGGGCTTCCTCCTTCATCACATGCAGGTCTTGACAGGTGGTCGTTCCGCCACTCAGCGCCCTGGCGCCGACCGATCGGCCCGGCAGGATCATCGCATACGGGCCATCGCTCACTGCCGGATACCGATTGGCGCCTCGATAAGCCACCTAGCCCATGTATGTGCCCTGCCGTGCCAGGGCAGCCTCGCCCCAGTGGCGACGTTCCCCAGATCGGGCTGTTACATGGGTGAGTACCTGCAAGCAGGTCAGGGCCTCGAGTGGTCCTCGGGCCGGCCGATGCACCATGGGATCGGCGAGAGCTCGACCCCAGGCCAGCGCATTGGGGTAGCGGGTCTGCATGCCAGAACGTCCTAGAGTTCGATTCATCAAGACGCTCCCGCAGCCGGTCCTACTCGGTACAGACCTTCTCGAGCCTCTCCAGGCTGGCCGTCATGGACTCAAGCACCGAATTGGTCCCGTTGATCCACGCCCCGCCATCACGTAGGAGGTCCTCCGGCAAGGGACCGTAGTCAAAGACCTCGGTGACGACGGTGGCGTCGTCACCGTCCGGAGTGAGGATGTAGCCCCAGCGGTAGCCCGCAGGAATGCCGACCTTGGATGGATCATCACCTTCGGCCCGGGAAGGGTCTCCGGGAGCCGGTTCCCAAAATATGCAGCGATCTGGCTCGAACTCCACCACATAGTTGATCATGAGGTAGTCGTCTCCGAGCCGATGCATCTTCATGGTGAAGGTGTCGCCCACCTCGGAGATGGAGCGGTCGAGGACGGCTCCCCGGAGCATGCCGGACCCGTCGAAATCCATGTGGCGTTGCGGATTCGCCAGGATCTCAAAGATGGCGGCCGCCGGTGCTTCGATTCTGCGTGACACTTCGACCGGCTTGCTTTCCTCTGCCATGGACCAGTCCTCTCTTTCTCTCTGCCGCTGCACTCCGCGTCTGCTCCACCGAGCGCACGTCAGTGGTTTCATACGGTTGGACGTTGCAGGACCCGCGGATTCATTCATCGGTCAGCAATAAACATTCTGACCGATTCGTGGTGTTCCCACGCCGACTACATCAAAGACCCCATTAGACACTGAAGATAAGTGCCGTTCGGGCGAGGGTTGCACCGCTGCCACGGTGCCCTGATCGCCGGTCCAAGGCGGGTGAACACCTGCAAGCAGGTCAGGGACTCGAGTGGTCCTTGGGCCGGCCTGCCGGGACGGGCTCAGTCGGGGTTGAATTGCCAACCCTCCCCGCTGGGCACGACTCGACCACCGGAGCGAAAGGCAAAGTGAGTGCCGATGAGCAGCGCATGGAGCTGCGATGCCTGCGAGATCATGCTGCGGCGAGTCCCTCGAGCCAATTCGACATTGTCGTCAGCGATCTCGCGAAGGCCCGGTTCTGCGAACTGAAGTGGATGATGCATGAAATCACCGGTTACGAGGCCCACCTGACCGTGCGACCTGAGCCAAACCGAGACGTGCCCCCCCGTGTGTCCCGGTGACGGTGCCAACGAGATCCCTCCGCCCACGTCGTGGTCGCACTCGACGACATCGGCCAAGCCGGCGTCGAACACTGGTGATATGGCGTCCTGCCACACCTCACGCCTGTCGGGATCCCATGACTCCTTATGCCACTCGAGTTCGTCACGGACATACACGTATCTCGCTGCGGGGAACGTCGGCGTCCAGACACCATCCTGCAGGTAGGTGTCCCAGCCAACATGGTCGGCATGAAGGTGGGTGTGAAGCACGATGTCCACTGACTCTGGAGTGAATCCCGCGCCAGCGAAGCGGTCCATGAAGTCGAACTCCTGCATGTGCCAGTTCGGTAGAAACCGACTTCGCCCGTTCCCGACACAGGGGTCGACGAGGATCCGACGCTCTGCCTGATCAATCACCAGCGCTTGAACTGACCCGTTGATGTTGCCCTCGGAATCGGCGTAGTCCGGGACGAGCCAGCGATGTCGCTGCACCACTTCGTTCGTGGCGTCCGGGAACAAGAACCCCGGTGCAGACCAATCGAAAGACTGTTCGACCACACTGGTCACCACAATGTCGCCGATCCGCCAGTGATTTGAATACTCTGATCTGTCCATTTTAGGGAAATGGTAACGGGAAGAGCTCCCTACAGACCGGAGGCGACCAATTGAACTGTTCCCTGGCCCGGCGAAGGTGAACTCACCGCACTGTCTCTTGACTGTGACTTGTTCACACCATCGAAGTGCGTGCGGCTGGGGTCGTGCCACCGGGAGCGTGCCTATCGGGCCGACTGCGGGCGGGGTCAACACCTGCAAGAGGGTCAGAGCTTCGAGTGGGTTGCCAGCCAACGGATGGCGGGAGCACTCTTGGGTTGCACCTAACCTGAGCACTGCCGTGACCACTGTCGTCGACCCGGAGCTGAGCGACCTCGAGCCCTACCGCCGCCAGTTGACCGCCTATTGCTACCGGATGCTCGGGTCCCCCCAGGACGCCGAGGACGCGGTGCAGGACACACTCGTGCGGGCATGGCGGAGCCTTGGCCGGTTCGAGGACCGGGCTGGGTTGCGGCCGTGGCTGTACCGGATCGCCACCAACGTCTGCCTGGACATGCTGAAGGGTCGGGGGCGGCGCGCTCTGCCCATGGACCTCGCGCCGGCTAGCAGCGGTCGGCGATGGGAGCCCTCCCAGGGGCTCGCTCTCGGCACCGCTCGACCGGAGGCGACTTGGGTGCAGCCGATCCCCGACCACCTGGTGTCAACTCCGGGCGGGGACCCGGCTGACGTCGCGGGATCCCGAGAGTCGATCCGACTGGCGTTCATCGCCGCTCTCCAACACCTCGTGCCCCGGCAGCGGGCAGTTCTGATTCTCCGCGACGTTCTGAGCTGGCGGGCTCACGAAGTAGCGACGCTGCTCGAGACCAGCGAGGACGCTGTGAACAGCACCCTGCGACGGGCCCGAAGCGCCCTAGAGACGGTCAACATCGATGCCGTACCAACGGAGCCGACGGAGGCCGACCGTGAACTCCTGCACCGCTACATCGAGGCGTTCGAGCGCTACGACGTCGACTCGCTGGTGGCGCTACTGCACGAGGACGCGACCCTCAGCATGCCGCCCTACGAGCTGTGGCTGCGGGGCATCCCCGACATCCGCCGGTTCCTGGTCGCCCTCGAGGTCGAGGGCGACCGCGACCGGGTCATCGAGGTCGCGGCCAATGGGTGTCCAGCGCTGGCCGTGTACCGGCCGACCGGCATCTCGGGGGCGCTCGAACCGTTCGAGATCCACGTGCTCGAGATCGCCGGAGGTCGCGTTACTGCGATCTACGCCTTCCTCGACTCGGCTCTCTTCCCGGCCTTCGGACTCCCTCCGACTCCCGAACCGATCAGCGACTAGGCGATTCACACGCGGCGGGACTCGATCGAGCCCGCCGTACACCTGCGGTGCCAGACGGCAGCTGCGCGATCCCGCCAAGTCCCCGAACCTTTCGTCGTGAAAACCTTGCCACCAGGATGCCGTCCAGAGACTGAGACGCCCCTCCCGACCAGGGAAAGCCCGGCCAGTCCAGAGCTCCACCGGTTGGGCATCAGTCTGAGGGCGCCGCAGTGAGACCAGGAATTTCTGGAGCGCGACGACTTTTGCGTCCGGGCGCAGTTGTACTCGGTGAGGAGCCGCGAAGGACGCCTCCTCGAAGAACAGACCGAAGGAGGCAACACCGATGCCTGTACTCATGATTGCTGAACAGCCGAACATGGACGAGGGGACCTACGCCTCGATGTTGGAGCCGCTGATGCCGTTGCTGCGTTCGGCGAACGGCTTCATGTCTCACGCCGGAGGCCGCAGTCCCGCCGGCGGGATGCGCATCATCGAGATCTGGGAGTCCGAGGCGGACCAGAAGAAGTTCTTTGACGAGAACCTGAAGGCCAATCTCCCGCCTGGACTTGTACCTGACCTCACGTACAACGATCTTCACGCCGGATTTACTCGATAGGCGGCGCCAGAGCCGTCGATCCAAGCCTGCATCGAGCTGATACGCGGTGGAGGGGCGACGAGCCCTTCCACGGGCGCGCCTGCTGACGTACCTGGCCGCCGCGCCGAGCCTTCCGCGGACCCAGTACCCCCCGAGGCCTGCCCCAAGACTGCGCCCTTGCGGGTTCTGGAATATCCCCGAGTGGATTCGGAGTGAGGCAGAGGTCGCGTCGCTGTGAGGGTATCCAGATCGGGCCGTTACGGGCGCATGCAACTCTCGCAAGCGCCAGTGCCGTGGGCGATGAAGCATTGATCCGAGCGGTACGGAACGACCACTGAGCCATGGGCCATCCTCCGCCGCCATCCACTCGGTCCGGAGATTGGAGAGCACTCAGTAAACCCATGTCTCGTCGTGGCGCCCGAGACGTCCTTTCAGCCGTGAGCCCCAGCTCAGAGACCCATATTACGCGCTTTCGATGTCGACCCACCACGCGCAAGAAGGCCCAACCAGAGGTTGGGCCATCTTGCTTGGCTCCGACCCAAATACTCAGATCGAACTCCACTCGGCGTCAGACGTGGTAGCCCGACACCACCTCGCACACGACGGGTGCTGGGGTCCCGATCTGACCAAGCTCCCTGAGATGTCCTGCCGCCTCGGTGTTGCGCCGCATGGCGTCGAACGCTTCCTGGCTCTCCCACTGGGCGTAGTTGATCACCTTGGTGCGGTCGAGGCTCCGGTGCACATTCGCTGAGATGAAGCCCGGGAGGTGACGGATCACCTTTTCGGTCGCCTGCTGCCAGTGCTCGACGAGTCGCTGTTGGTCCTTCGGGTCAACGGTGAAGACGTTGACCAAGGTGACCGTCGAGGTGCCCTCTTCAATGATTGAGATCGTCATGATTGTTTCTCCTCTTGATGTCGTTGGTTCTTGTTGGCTAGCTGACGGTGGCCGAAGCCATGGTGGTCATGACGGGGCTGGCTGCTTCGTAACCCACGCGCTCGATCTCTGTGGCCGGCTCAGTGGCCGACGCCGTCGCTCGGGCCGGCAGGAACCGGGCGGCCACCAGCGAACCGGCGACGGCGGCCACAACGGCGACGAGCATCGCCCGGTCTGATCCGGCAATGAACGCCTGGCGGGCCAAGTCCACAATGAATTGACCGAAGGACCCCGGTGCGTGCTGCCCGACGGTGACGGCACCACCGATGGAGCTCTTCGCTTCGACGACGTAACGAGCGGGCACGTGGGTGAGCACGGGGTGGAGCTGGCTGGTGAAGACTGAGGAGGCGACCGAACCAGTGAGCGCCACTCCGAGTGCGCCGCCGACGAACCGGGTCGTGTCGTTGACGGCCGAGCCCACTCCGGCCTGGGTCCGAGGCAGCGAGCCCATGATCGACTCGGTGGCCGGAGCCATGGCCAGACCCATCCCGGCCGCAACGAAGATGCTGGCCACCATGAGCATGGGGTAGCCGCTGTGGACGTTTGCCGTCGAGAGCAATCCGAAGCCGACCGCCATCAGCGCCAGACCGACTGTGACGACCACCTTGGTGCCGGCCCGGGCCGCCGCCTTGGCCGAAAGCGCAGAGGCCACGCCCATGGTTAGCGCGAAGGGAAGGCAGCGCACGCCGGCCGCCAGGGCGGAGTAGCCGAGGACGAACTGCAGCTGCTGGGTGAAGAGGAACAGCCAGCCGAAGAGGGCCAAGAAGATCATGGTCACGGCGAAGCTGGCTGCGCTGAACCGCGCGTTGGAGAAGATGCGCAGGTCGACCATCGGATGCGTGCTGTGCAGCTCGAAGGCTCCGAAGCCCACGAGCAACGCGATGCCCACGGTGGCGGTGCCGAGAGTGACGGAGCTGAGCCAGCCATGCGACGGGGCCTCGATGATGGCGTAGACCACGGCGAGGATCCCGGCCATGGACAGCAGCGCGCCGACCGGGTCGAGCGCCCGCGGGTGCGGGTTCGCCGACGGTGGGACGACCAGGCGTCCGGCGACGAGTGCCACGGCGACGATCGGCAGGTTGACCATGAAGATCGAGCCCCAGGCGAAGTGCTCGAGGAGCCATCCACCGAGCGTCGGGCCGACCACGACCCCCAGACCGGCGACCGACGACCACATGGCGATGGCCTTGGCCCGCTCGGAGGGAACCGTGAACACGTTGGTCAAGATGGACAGGGTTGCGGGCATGACGGCCGCCGCGCCGATCCCCATGACCACGCGGCAGGCGATGAGCTCAGTTGCCGAGGTGGACATGGCTGCCAGCGCCGAACCCAGCGCGAAGACGATCAGGCCGCCGGCCAGGGTCCGGTGCCGTCCGATGCGGTCACCGAGGCTGCCCAACGTGAGCAGCAGCCCGGCCACGGCCAGGGTGTACGCATCGACGACCCATTGCAGTGCGCTCGTCGAGGCGTGCAGGTGGCGCACCAACGTGGGCAGCGCCACATTGACGATGGAGCCGTCCACCACCACCACGAGGAGCGACAGGCAGAGGACGCCGAGGGTGGCCCAGCGCCGGGAATGGATCTGTTCAGGGGTCGGGGTTGTCATGGTTCCTCCTACATGTTGAGATTTACATGTGGTACTCAATACCATCTAACTTGACATGTCAAGATATATATGTAGAATCTTTCGCATGAGCTTGCGCCATGGACTACTCGACCTGCTGGCTGGTGAACCCATGAGCGGCTACGACCTGGCCCGGTTCTTTGGTGCCTCGATGGGCAACGTCTGGCCGGCCCAGCACAGCCAGATCTATCCCGAGCTGGGCAAACTTGCGGCCGAGGGTCTGATCTCCCAGACCGGTGAGGGTGCACGGGGTCGCAAGGTCTACGAGACGACGCCGGCGGGGATCGAGGAGCTCCGACGCTGGCTACGCGACAGCGAGCCCGACTACTCGTTTCGCAACGAGGCCCTTCTGCGGGTGTTCTGCCTCTGGGTGCTCCCGACCGAGGAGGCGCTCGAGTACTTGGCGCGCGACCGGGCCGAGTACGTCCGCCACCTCGGCTACATAGAGAACGTCATCGCCACCCGGGACTGGGCCGCGAGCTCCGTCGCCCGGGCGAGCCGGCTGTCCATCGAGTTCGGCCGGCGCTTCTATGCCATGCAGATCGAGTGGATCGATTGGGCCACAGAACAGGTGGCAGCAGGGACGCTGAAGCCTGGTGGGGCGCTGCCGGGTCTCGTCCCAGCCTTGAGCGCCTGAGCAGGTTCCGTAGTTAGGGCAGCAAGCGCCAGGGTGAAGTGGTGTCCAGAAAGGGCCGCTCCGAGGCAGGCTCAACTTGAGCAAGCAGGTCGGCGGCTCAAGCGGTCGTAGGCTGGCCTCTGGAGTCACGGTCATGAGCCGCTCTGCAAGACTTTCCACTCCGGGCACTGTCCGCTCAGACCGATCACGTCCCCGAACGCCTATAAGGTTCTCGATGCCTTCACTAGGACTAGGACAGTTAACTGCCTCAATCTCACAGTTCGCCAACGAGCGGGGTGTTTACCTCGGTCGGCGCTCGACCAAGATCCACGTGGCTCTTTACCGGCGAACCGGCGGCAAGATTGGAGGGCGAGGGGATCTCCCCGGCTGCCCTGACGCGCGAATACTCCTGGTCGATCACAAGGGCGCCAAGAGCGGCACAAAGCGGACGTCTCCGCTCATGTACCTCGAGGATGGTGACGTTTTCGCCGTGGTGGCTTCGAAGGCGGGCCAGCCAACGAATCCAGGATGGTTCTACAACCTGAGGGCGAATCCGGACACCGCGATCCAAGTCGGCTCGGTGGTTCGACAGGTCCGTACCCGGGTCGCAACTGATCAGGATCGCGATCGACTCTGGCCGAAATTCGTGGCGTCCTATCCCGGATACAACTTCTTCCAGAGCCACGCCAAAGGCCGAAAGATTCCGATCGTGATCCTCGACCCTCGTTAAGACGCGTCGGTGCTTTCGCTCGGATGGCGGACTGAACAACGAGAACAGGCTTCAATCCCGCCAATGTGATAGGAGCGCAGATTCGGCGATCTGTGCTTGGCGCGCGCGATTGCGGGCCGAAAGGTGCCGGGTGCCGGACCTCCAGGGTGCCCCAGTCGGGCCGATCCTGGATGGGTGAGCTCGAGCAAGCAGGTTGAAGATTCAGCCAGTTTTCAAGCCGTCCGATCCGGATGGTTTTCCGCGCGGCTCCTATCGGCCCTCCCGTAGGCATTCATGAAGGCCCGTGCCGCTGATCGAGCAACTGTGGCGAGGTCATGGGTGGCCGCGTAGTCGTCGTCGCCGGTGGACATGGCCTTGTTGACAGGGATCCAGAACAACATGCCCACGAAGTGCTCAGCTGCGATTGCCGGGTCGTCAACAACGAGGAGCTGGCGGTCTGCGAGGACCCGAAAGCTCATCGCCAGTGCGACGAGGGCCCGCTCGAAGCCCTGCTCGTACCATGCGCTCGCAATTTCTGGAAAGCGGTCTGCCGATGAAATCACGAGTCGACGGAGTCGAAGTACGCGCGGTTGCATCAGTGCGCCCAGAAACGTCTCGGCCAGGTGCTCCAGGTCCTTGGCGGGATCGGAGGTGTCGGTCAGCCTGTCGGCGATGAGCCCGACCAGCGCGTCCATGTCGTCGGTGGTCGACAACACAATGTCGGCGAAGAGGTTCCGCTTATCCGTGAAGTGTTTGTAGACGGTCTGCTTGGAGACTCCGGCCCGAACCGCGATGTCTTCCATGGTGGCGCCGTCGTACCCACTGGAGAGGAAAATGCCAATGGCAGCTTCACGGATCTCACGGTGACGTCGATCAGAGCTTCTTTCCGGCGGTTCGGATGGGGGCATGAACGTCACTTTCAGAAGAGTACTAGACAGACTAGTTCTCAGTAAGTACTATACGGTCTAGTTCCATTCAAACCAACGACCGCAGGAGGTCACCATGAAGCTCGAGGCATACCTGTTCTTCCCGGGGAACACTGAGGAAGCGATGACCTTCTACCAGGGCATTTTCGGCGGCGACCTTGCGGTCACCCGGCGCGGCGATGTTGATCCGACGGCAACCGAGAGCGAGAAGGACCTCGTCATCAATGCAGCACTCGACTGCGACGGGTTCATCCTGCGTGCCAGTGATCGAGCCGATGTGACGAACGAGGTCCAGACCAGGATCGAGCTGACCATTAACGGCAACGAGGAGCCCGAGCTGCGAAAGGTCTTCGATGCATTAAGCGACGGCGGGACCGTCAAGGCTCAGCTCGAGAAGATGTTCTGGGGCGACATGTTCGGCGCCCTCATTGACCGGTTCGGCATCGGGTGGCAGGTCAATGTCTCGGCGAGCTGAAGGAGCCGGCCCTCATGGGCCCGTGGAATCGACGCACTCAATCAAGCATCGAGGAGGACGGCATCATGGCTGACCAGTCCGCGCCTTGGCCGAAGCAGGGGCCTGCATCGTACTTTCCTTCCATCGAAAATAAGTACGGACGCTCCATCGCCGAATGGCAGAAGATCGTCGCCGACCGTGGTCTCGACAAACACATGGCGATCGTTGGCTATCTCAAGTCGGAGTACCAGATGGGACACGGTCACGCGAACGCCCTCGTCGGATGGACCCTCGCGGGAAACACTGCCGCTCCTTGATTCCCACCGCTCGTCGATAAACGGCGATTTGGGTGCTGGCTTTGCATCACCTAGCGGTATCCCAATCGGGCCGTTCCAGGCGAGGCAACAGTTGCAAATGCGACGTCGAGGCAACAGGCGCTGCCGCGTCGGGGTCGAAGATAACCTGTACCTGGCAGAGGAACGTGAAGGTCGCCAAAAGAGGGGACAAGCGCCATTTCGTCGGCATTGCGGGAGACGTGAGTACCGACCCGTGGTCACGCCCCAGCTCCGTTCGGGCGTGACCTTACGTGACCTTATCGAGAGGGAAGTGGAGGGATCGTGAGGGAACCTGAGGGGATCGAAACGCAGCTACCAGGAAAGTCTTTGGAAAGGACCTGGTCAAAACGCTGAGAACCGTACTTTCGCAATGTAGAGGCCGAGGGTTCGAGTCCCTTCACCTCCAGACCTTCACCTCCACGATGTCACCTCCACGAAAGGCCAGTTCACAGGCCTAAAGTGGGTGTCCCCGCAGAATCACCGAGCGCTACGTAGCTTTGCGTAGAGGTCGTCTCTACGAAGCGGTAACCCAACCAAAGGCCCAAGTCAAAGGAGTGAGGCCACCTTGCCAAGGTGAGGGTCGCGGGTTCCAATCTCGTTTTCCGCTCCAAGCACTCGTCGTACGAGTATGCGCGGTGCCGCAGGAAGTCGACACTTGCAGTCCTCAGATGTGGGCGGCCCCAAGAAAGCTATGTCGCCGGGAACTGCACCGCGCCGACCTGGGCCAGCAGCGCCCCCCGGTCGGCCGGCAGGATGTAGCCGTCCTTGATCGCCATGTCGAGGCTGGCGGTGTACTTGGCGAGGTACTCGGCCTTGGAGTGGTAGATGGTGGCCAGCATTTGCGGGCTGAGCGGAGTGGTCGATCCGAAGAGCGAGCAGTAGGCGTTGGCGCCCGACGGCGGCGCCCCGCTGAGGGTCGACACTGGCACGTCGACGGCCGGCGTGCGGACACCACCGATCACATTGCCGAAGCGGTCGAGGGCCAGGGTGGGCGGTTTTTCGCTGCTCAGGGTGAAGGGCGGCGGCGAGGGCGGGGGTGTGCCGTGGACTACCCACTTCGAGAAGGCGGCAAAGGCGGCTTGGACCACCTCGTGTTGCGGGCCGGTGTTGACCGGGGTGGTGCAACCGAGGACGCTCACCGCGGCGCCGACAAGATAGGCATCGGCGTGCGAGGTGCCCGCCACCTCCCAGGTCCGGATCCGTAAGGTGTTCGGTTGCTGCGCCGGCGCGTAGCCGAGGACGGTGAGGTCGGTCTGGGTCTCGAACATGAACACCGGCACGTCGAGGTCCGTGCGGATCCGCAGGGCCCCTGAGACTTGGTGGGTGATCGACGACCCGTTGAGCGGGGCACCGCTGCCGCCCCGGCTGTGGATGAAAATCCCGTCAAAGGCGTGGGTGACGGGCTGCAGCGCGTCGGCGAAGGTCGTCAGGTAGAAGGCCGACTGCGACTCGCCTACTGCGACCACGTGCCGGGGACGGAGGGCGCCGAGCACGTGCGCCGACGGGGAGTGGAGTGCGAGGCCGATCTGGGCGAAGATGTCCAACGCGTACTGGTCACCGGGATGGTGCAGGGTGCCGTAGCGAGCCGGGTCCTTCTGGACCAGTCCCTCGCCGGCCCCGGCGGTAGCCGAGCCGAGGATCGGCGTGCCCCCCTCCACACCCAGCGCCTGGGCAGACACTGCCACGTAGGCGTCGCCGGCGCTCATCAGCTCGGGGTTGAGGTAGTCCCAGTCCGGCGCCGACTCCCCGCCGGACTCGTTCATCCACTCGACGACGACGGTGCCGCTGAAGTGAGAGGGATCCTTCGGCATGCGAACCAGAATGCGGGTGCGGTACGCGGCTGCGGTGGTCGGGACGATTGTCCAGCGCCCGTCGGACGGCGCCGCGGTCGCCTGGAAGGCATGGGCCGTGCCGGCGGCGAAGTATTCGTCCTGGACGTAGCCATAGGGTGCCAGGCCGATGGGGAGAGCCGACAGCGGCTCGCTGATCGTGCCGGTGTCGGGCGGCGCGGAAAAGCTAGCCGCGGCGGCGTAGATGCCGTTGCCCCCGGTCACCGCGCCGGCCGGCGTGCCTCCGATCGACGCGCCGCTGACCGACGCCACCATCATCAGCGCGCCCGCGACCGCGGCCGTCCTCCATCCCACCCTCGTCCACCTCTTCATGGTTCTAACCCTCTCTCCACGGCTTTGCATACACCATCACCAGCTCACACCCGTGCGCTATCTCCCACTTCTTCGGGTCCACGGTTTGGTGATGTCACCTCCACCATTCATTTGGTCGGATCCCCCGGAGAGTAGGCACGCGCCCTATCGAAAAGTCCCGGGCGACGAGCGTCCCGTCGATGGTCGAGGCGGAGGGTGCCTCGCGTCCCGGGGTGGCCATGTGAAAGTGATCGTCCAGGCCCCGGCATCAAAGCTCGCCTTGGCGAGCTCCTGCCGCCGCACGATGTCATCCTCGTAGAACGGATCATCATTACCCCGCCAGGTCTGTCTCGAGCAGTGTGATCGGCATTCCGAACACCGGTGCGAACTGCGCTTCCCGAAGCGAATAGCCGTCGCCACCCCGGCTCTGGTGGTACGTCAGCTCGGCGCCACGGCTCCGCATGCTCTCCGTTGCAGCGTCGATTGCTTCAGTGCGCACCACGACGGAATAGACGCCTTCTCCCTGCTCGTTGAGGAACGCACGCGCCGCACACGCGGTCGCGTCGCTTGTTGTTGGTGAGATGATCTCGATCCCCCGCGTCCAGTCGAGGAGAACGCGCAGCAAGACGTCGGCGAGCAGGATCTCGACGAACTCGAAGCCGAGCGTGCGCCAGACGCCCGCCGCTGCGTCTTGATTGTCGGGTTCCACGCAGAACACGACGTGATGGAGGCTTGGTGCAGGGTTCACGGTGTGCTGCTTTCACTCGGGGCGCAGCGGTGCTCGGCCCGGAACGCCGGGGAGGTAATAGGTGTCGCCCCCTTGATCGGTGAACACAATAACCATAGAGTAGCCAATGTAATAGAAGAGTTCATCATTTTCGGGGGGTCGGATGGGTTCGCTCGACGGGAAGGTCGCGATCGTCACCGGGACGAGTCGCGGTGTGGGGGTCGGCATCGCCCGCGAGCTGCTGCTCGCCGGCGCGACGGTCGTGGGGTGCTCTCGGTCCGAGCTGTCCGGTCTTCCCGGCGCCGACACGGTGCCGGGCGGAGTAGAGCGATCCGAACAGTGGGTGTGTGATCAGGCCGACCACAAGGCAATCGACGCCTTCGTGCAGCGGGTCGTCGATACGTACGGTCGCCTCGATGTCCTCGTGAACAACGCTGGAGGAACGGTGCCGACCCCGCACGTCGAGGCGGTTCCCGAGTTTGTCCAGAAGATCCAGGGCACCCCGCGCAGTGACGACGAGTTCGAACGCACCATTTTGTTCCATGCCTTCGCGGTGCAGATGAATCTGATCAGTCCATTGTGGTTTGCCATTCGCGCATACCGCCAGATGCGCGAACAGGACGGTACCGGAGCGATCATCAACATCTCGAGTGGCGCGGGCCATCCAGCCGGCAGCCCGACGCTTGTGTCGTACGGCGCGGCGAAGTCCGGGCTGAACCATTTGACGCGTTCGTTGGCGGAGGAATGGGGGCCGAAGGCTCGTGTCAACTGCCTCGCGCTCGGACCCACGATGACCGAGAACTTCCGAGCGTTCGTGCTACCTCCCGACGACCCGACGGGCTCGGACTACTTCGAGCGCGTGCCGCTCGGTCGCGCCGGAGAGCCGAGTGAGGTCGGTCGGACTTGTGTCTTCCTCTGCAGTGGCCAGGCTGATTACATCAACGGCACGACGATCGAAATCGATGGTGGCATGCTGCCTGGCGTCCTGTACGAAGCCGGGCTCAAGACCATCACTGACTTGCTCTGAGGAAGGACGCTGTGACCCTGCGAGTTGTGCAGTTCTCTACCGGGCACGTCGGCCGGCACTCGCTGCGGGCCATCATCGAACGACCCGAGCTTGAGCTCATCGGTGTGCATGCGGCGAGTCCCGCGAAGGTGGGCCGCGACGCGGCAGAGCTGTGCGGAGTTGCCGAGCCGACCGGAGTGCTCGCAACTGACGAGCTCGCGGCACTGGTCGACCTGAGAGCGGACTGCGTCGTATACGCGTCGCAGGCCGAGACCAGACCCCATGTGGCGCTCCAGGAGCTGACGGCCTTTTTGACAGCCGGCACGAACGTCGTTGGAACATCGCTGGTGTGGCTCGTCTACCCCCCGCACGCTGACGCCTGGTTACGTGATCCCCTCGAGCGCGCCTGCGCAGAGGGAAGCTCCACGATGTACATCAACGGCATAGATCCGGGATTCTCGGGCGATCTCCTGCCGCTGGCGGCGCTCA
>Ga0181523_10002442_pt1 | contig 18186 bp, 21 predicted proteins | sample PEATcosm2014_Bin_43_FD_119752 | JGI IMG/M metagenome (GOLD analysis project Ga0181523, IMG submission 119752) | Peatland microbial communities from MTU Mesocosm Facility, Houghton, MI, USA - PEATcosm2014_Bin05_30_metaG | ecosystem: Environmental > Terrestrial > Soil > Wetlands > Peat | place...
CAATTTGAAGGGGGCCGCTGTCTGAAGGGTTTTCTCTATATCTGCTCCGGTCGTATTGTCATGCAGGCATCCAAACCTCTCCACGAAAGATTAAAGGACCTTTATGCCTCACTATCCGAAGTGATTGCTGAATCGGCTCCGGATGAGATTGTGATCGAAAGAATGTTTTTCGCCAAGGGGGTCAAGGCCGCTCTGAGCCTGGGTCACACCCGCGGCGTGGTCCTGCTCGCTTCGACACTCAGCGGATTCCCGATCTTTGAATACAGCCCGCTCGAAGTGAAGCAGGCGGTGGTCGGATATGGCAGGGCCGATAAAAACCAGGTGCAAAGTATGGTGAAGGAGATACTCAAAATACGCCACCAGCTTTCCGCCGACGGCGCCGACGCGCTGGCCATAGCGCTGTGCCATGCGAATATGCAGGGGCCTCTCTCGGGTTTGAGCAGGCAGCTGCAACAAATGAAGGTTGTAAAACGATGATAGCTTCACTAAGAGGAAAGCTGATTTCCAAGAGGCCGGACGGCGTAGTCGTCGAAGTGGGAGGTGTCGGATATAGTGTCAGTGTACCGCTGTCTATCCTCTCTTCTCTGCCAGATGAGGCATCCGAAGTTTTCCTCTTCACTTATCTGCATGTGCGCGAAGACATTTTACAGCTTTTCGGATTCCGAAGCGAAGAGGAAAAGAGGATATTTACGACACTTATCGGGGTATCCGGCATCGGCCCAAAGATCGCATTGAGCATACTTTCGACCATTCCTACTGATACCTTTTACGGCCTTGTTCATTCCGAAGATGTCGAGGCCCTCTGCCGGGTACCAGGGCTCGGAAAGAAGACCGCCCAGAGGATCATTCTGGAACTCAGGGAGAAACTGCCTGCTCTTACCCTGAAGGAAAAGAAAGATGTGATCTACGACGACACGCTCTCCGCTCTCGTTAATCTGGGATACAAGAAGAATGTAGCCCAGGACGCACTCGACAGAGCTTACGACAGCGGCTCCAGGGACATTGAGAGTTTGCTCAAAGAGACGTTAAAATACCTTACCAAAGAATAGATTGTACGGGCAGACTTATGTGGCTGCCCCTCTTCGAACGCAAATAGGCAAACGGAAATGAAAATTGAAGACGGCGGAATAGTGCCCCTCACCCCGGAAGTTCTGCAGGAGGAAGTCTCCTACGAGATAAACCTGAGGCCGCGTGCTCTTGCCGATTTTGTCGGTCAGACGAAGATAAAGGAAAATCTAAAAGTGTTTATCGAGGCCGCGCTCATGAGAAAAGAGCCTCTCGATCACGTTCTTTTCTTCGGCCCGCCCGGTCTCGGCAAAACGACCCTTGCTACTATTATCGCCAACGAACTCGGAGTAAATATCAAGACTACCTCCGGTCCTGTACTGGAAAGGGCTGGCGACCTCGCCGCCATCCTGACGAATCTCTCAGACCGAGACATACTTTTTGTGGATGAGATACACAGGATGTCGAGGGTTGTCGAAGAGGTCCTTTATCCGGCGATGGAGGATTACAGCCTGGACATTATCATCGGCCAAGGCCCCAATGCGCGGACCCTAAAACTCAATGTCCCGAGGTTTACCCTTGTAGGGGCTACAACGCGCACAGGGCTGCTCACCTCGCCCCTGAGAGACCGTTTCGGTGTAATCTGCAGGCTTGAATTTTATGACTCCGCCGATCTGGGAACGATAGCCCATCGTTCTGCGCGGCTTCTAGGCATCGAATTGCACGATGATGCGGCAGATGAGATCGCGCGAAGATCACGGGGCACGCCGAGGATTGCCAATCGCATATTGAAACGGATAAGGGATTTTGCGCAGGTGAGGGGTGAAGGCATTATCGACATGAAGATAACGAGGGAGGCACTGGAAGCCCTTGCTGTAGATACGCTGGGACTCGATGAGATCGACAGGAAACTGCTGCTTACTATTATCGAGAAATTCAACGGTGGCCCCGCCGGAATAGAAGCTATCGCTGCAACTCTGAGGGAAGACCGCGATACGATCGAAGACGTCTACGAACCATTCCTGCTCCAGGAAGGGCTTATCGAAAGGACCGCTAGGGGACGTTTGGCTACCCGCAGGGCCTATGAGCATCTATGCAAAATAGTGCCTCAGGGGTTATTCTAAGGAAGCAGCCCATGAAACTTCTGATGCATATTTGTTGTTCCAATTGTGCCGTCTATCCTATCCGAACATTGCAGCAGCGTGGCATTGATGTGAAAGGGTTCTGGTTCAATCCCAATATCCATCCATATATCGAATATAAAAACAGACTCGATGCTCTCAGGAAGCTCGAGGGCCTCTGGGGGCTCGATGTGGAATATGACGACAGCTACGGGTTGACCGAGTTTCTGAGGAATGTGGTATTCCATGAAAAAGACCGGTGTGCTTATTGCTATGCTATAAGACTTGAGAGGACCGTTTCAATGGCCTGGGAATCCAAGGCCGATGCATTCACGACTTCCCTTTTGGTAAGCCCTTATCAGAATATTGATATGATAAAAAGTATAGGGTTCGATCTTCAGGAGAAGTGGGGGGTCGAATTCCATTTCGAGGATTTCCGCGGCGGGTATGGGGAAGGACGCCGCATTGCAAAAGAGATGAATCTTTACAGCCAGAAATATTGCGGGTGCATCTATTCGGAAATGGAAAGATATAAAGAAATATGCAGGGGCGAGGGTCCCCCGCATATTAAGGGAGGGCCAGGCAACCTCGCCCCTACTGGCAAACGTGGAACAATTGGGTAAATCACTCATAATCATCGGCGCAGTCATAATAGCCCTCGGACTTATTTTGACTATCTCCGGCAAGCTCCCAGGGCTCGGACGTCTGCCCGGCGACATCGTGGTGCAGGAAAAGAATTTCACAGTCTATTTCCCGATCGCAACAAGCGTCATCATCAGCTTGCTGCTCACCCTTGTTTTTTGGTTCGTGGGAAGAAAGTAATGATGATAAGACAAAGATCATGGTCTGAAATATGGATAGTATCAGCCATTTTGTTCGCATGCATCAATTATTTTGGAGTAGGCTGCCTGCCGACCGATGCTTCTGCCGGAACATCCGTACGTGTTCTGCTAATGGACAATAAAGACCTTAAGGTGCCGGCCAAAGAAGAACGTCTGACGCGTATGGGAGCCACTGCTGGCGATGTTCTTTTGAGCGGGTTGAAGTATTCGGGTGTTATAGAGGTCTGGAAAGGCGACAATGGGCTATATGTCATCAACGACATCCCGCTTGAAGACTATATCAAGGGTGTCGTTGCAGCGGAGATGAAGAGCAGCTGGGACATCGAGGCGCTGAAGGCCCAGGCCGTCGCTGCCAGAACGTATGCGATTTATCAGATACTCAATTCCGCTCCAGGGGCCCCATATAACCTGACCTCAACTGTCCTGGATCAGGCATATAAGGGGGGTAATATAGCTTCGAGTGTCAAAAGGGCGGTGGACGAAACGAAAGGGGAGATATTGACCTACGCAGGAAAGCCTATCGCTGCTTTTTATCATTCGACGAGCGGAGGCATGACTGAGGACGCGGCAGAGGTCTTCGGAAAGGAATTACCGTACTTGAAACCGGTCAAAACGCACTCCGAGCTGTCCCCTTATTTCATGTGGGAAAAAATCATTCCTGTGTCGGAGATTGAAAAGGCCCTCGATGTACAGGGCATAAAGGATATCAGCATCGATTCCTATACGGTATCTGGCCGTGCGAGGGGGGTTAAGATAACACTTGAAACGGGAACACTGACCATACCTGCAACCGAGATGAGAAAAAAAATTGGCTGGGACAGGCTGCCGAGCACCCTGATAACTGGGTTATCGAGGAACAATAGTTTGATGGTTTTCGAGGGAAGAGGTTACGGCCACGGCGTGGGCATGTGCCAGTGGAGCTGCCTCCAAATGGCGAAAGAAGGGATGACCTACAAGGAGATACTCTCGTATTTTTATCCGGGCACGACTATACAGCTTTATGAAGACCGCTGACTTTGATTTCGAACTCCCGGACGGCCTGATTGCATTGCGCCCCGCTCCGGTACGCGACAGATCTAAGCTCCTCATCCTCCGCCGGGACGGTCCCGCCGAGCACAGGTCTTTTATCAACATTACGGATTACCTCGACGTCGGCGATCTGCTTATCCTCAACAATACGAGGGTCATGCCGGTCAGACTCATAGGTTCGAAGCCATTGGGTGGCAGGATCGACCTGATTCTTGTCAGGGAAGATGCAAACGGGGCTTGGGAAGTTCTTTATAAAGGAAGATATCAGGGGCCGGTAACATTCAGGGGCGATGTCGAAGCAGAACTCTTTGAGATTCCGGGTGTAGCCGGGGAAACGAGACGCCTCAGGTTTAGTTCAGCCGGGAATAGACATATCTCCGAAATACTGGAACATTGCGGGTCCATGCCGTTGCCGCCATACATCAAGAGAACGCCGGATGAAGATGACATACAGAGGTACCAGACCGTCTATGCTGAAAAATGCGGTTCGATTGCTGCCCCTACAGCCGGACTTCATTTCACCGACGATCTTCTGCGAAGTCTTTCTGAAAAGGGGGTCCTCATACGCGTACTGACTCTTCATGTCGGGCCCGGCACGTTCAAGCCGATCAAAGCCGACCGCCTGTGCGACCATTCTATGCAGTCCGAATATTTCGAGATCGAGTCGTCTTTGCCGAACGAGATTGATCGGACGAAGAAGGCCGGCAAGAGGGTGATCACAGTCGGCACCACGGCCACCAGAGCGCTGGAGGGATTCATGAGCGGCAGGTATGAAGCAGGGGGCAACGGAGACGGTATTATCAGGGGAACTACCGATATCTTCATCCATCCCGGGTATGAATTCAGGGCCGTCGATGCCCTTCTTACAAATTTTCATCTTCCGCGTTCGACACCGCTCATGTTGGCGGCGGCATTCTGCGGTTTCACGAAGCTCATGGAGGCATACGACGAGGCTATGGGGGGGGGTTATAGATTTTTTTCGTATGGTGATGCTATGCTGATTTTATGAAGGAAAACGGCAACGAGTCGTCGTCCTCTTCACTGGTAATCGTCAGCAGGAGGATGCTGATCGCCGGGATCGCCGGGGCCGCTCTTTTCAGCTTCGGGCTGGGTTATTTTTTCGGTTACGGAGGAGCAACCCCGAACCGCATAGTGAAGCAGGTCGAAACCGATAAGAAGATCATTCCTTCCGATGAGCTCACAGTCCTCGATTCGTCTGGGAAGCCGACCATAGTGCCGCCTCCAGCCGCGCCGGGTATCATTCCGAAAGAGACAACTATAGTACTGGAACGCAATAAGGAGACTGCTTCAGCCCCTAAGACTCACGAGGGAAAGCAGTACAATACCGAAGCTTCTAATGGTAATAGCAAGGATATAGGTTCCGATAAAGGCGGCGAGAGAGATAAAGTTGTTAAAGAGAATGAAAAGCAGTCAGCGCCCGTGTCGAATAACTCGGTGCATAAGCATGTTTCCTCGAAGAATGAGCATGTCTATGCTGTTCAGGTCGGCGTCTTTTCTGAACCTTCAAAGGCCAGACGGCTCAAAGACCAGCTTTTAGAAAAAGGCTATAAAGCCTTCATCACAGCTCTCACGCCAGTGTCCGGCAAGACCTTGTCAAGTGTCAGGATAGGGCACTATACTACAAAGAAAGAAGCGGAAGAACTGGTTTCCGGTCTGAAGAGCCGGGGCATTAAAGGCATCGTTGTCTACGGCAGCAGATAGCGGGTGCACCGAAAAAAATAATTCTAAATTAAGCGGGAGGCATCTACGAAGACCATAGAACTGGACCTTGACCAGGAAAAGGAGTATCCTTTCATTCACGGAGGCGCCGACAAGGTCCTTAAATCCGTTGAAGAATCTCTTGGAGTTACGATAAGCATCAGGGGCAGCAGGCTGCTGGTTCAGGGCGAAGACGACCGCGTCGAAAAGGCCGGGAAGCTTGTAGATGAGATCAGGGAGGTCAACAGGAACGGCTACACGCTCAGACCTGAAGATGTTACTTATGCCGTTAGGTCGATATCGGAAGGCAAAGACGTATCGGTCAAGGGCCTTTTTGCGAGCAGCATTCCCGTCTCGTCGAAGAAGCGCTTCATCATCCCAAAGACAGAAACTCAGAGGCAGTATATAGAGGCGATCGGCAAGAACGACATCGCCTTCGGCATAGGCCCTGCCGGCACCGGCAAGACCTACCTCGCAATGGCGATGGCCATAAGCGCATTTTTACAGAAACAGGTTTCGCGCATAGTGCTAGTGCGTCCCGCCGTAGAGGCAGGTGAAAAGCTTGGTTTCCTTCCGGGCGATATTGCGGAGAAGGTTAGTCCATATCTGCGCCCTCTCTACGATGCTCTTTTTGACATGATGGATATCGACAAGGCGCTCAAGCTGATAGAACGGGGTACTATAGAGATCGCACCTCTTGCATTTATGAGGGGACGGACACTCAATGACTCGTTCATCATCCTCGATGAAGCCCAGAATACCACGACCGAGCAGATGAAGATGTATTTGACCCGGTTGGGATTCGGGTCCAAGACTGTCATCACCGGCGACATTACCCAGATAGATCTTCCGCCAGGAAGAATGTCGGGGCTTGTGGAGGCTGTCAGGATTCTCAAGAGTGTCGAAGATATCATGATCATCAATTTTACCGAAAGGGATGTGGTACGACACAGGCTGGTCCAGAAGATCGTCCAAGCCTATGAAAGATATGAAAAACGGGATACCGAAGAGTAGCATACCGCGCTCATTGAAGGAAGCGCGGGCGTTGCTTGCCGCGTTGAAAGAAAAATATGCTGCGCAATCCGCGAGCATATCATTCTTGAGTTGCCTTGGATTCCTGTCGGCGCTTATTATCCAGGAAGGGCTGAACCCGAGTTTCTTTGTGGGCAGTTTCTTTATGTCTATTGTGGTGTATTTCATTTTTTTCAAAGACATTAAGAGATACAAGCCGGCCTTTATAAATGAGCAAAAGATGGTCTTTCTTCTCGGGCTCCTGCTTGTTGCAACGCTGCTGACCGGAAGAATATTCGAGTATCTCAACTACAGTATGGGTAAGGGACTTGGTTTTCCTGACGGCATGACAGCCATGTTCGGCACGCCGATACCGGTCGGCGCGATGCTTGTAGCACTTATCTTCGATTTTCACGCGGCCCTTATGTTCTCGCTCGTGATCAGTCTTATTACCGGTGTATGGTTCCATAACCCTTATATCCCGGTTTATGTTTTCATCGGAAGTCTAACTGCGGCTTTCAGTGTCATCAGGTGTAAAAAAAGGTCTGCTCTTATAAGAGGAGGGTTTTATGTCAGCGTGGTCAATATAGTAACGACCGGAATTATACTCCTGCTGACATCTAATCTCTTTACAGAGGCAGCGCCTGCCGGGATTTTCTTTGCCGTTGCATCGGGGTTTTTTATTATGGCGCTGGTATCGATTATGCTGCCAGTTATCGAATACTTTTTCAGCATAAGCACTGACATAAGCTTGCTGGAACTCCTCGATCTTGGCCAGCCGCTGATGAGGAGCCTTATGATCAATGCACCTGGCACGTATCATCACAGTATCATAGTAGGCAACCTAGCAGAGGCGGCAGCTGAAGCGGTTGGAGCCAATCCTCTTTTGTCAAGAGTTACTGCTTATTACCACGATATCGGAAAGATCAAAATGCCCGAATATTTCGTGGAGAACCAGCAAGGCGCGATAAACAGGCATGAAAGGCTTGCCCCGCATATGAGCGCAATGATACTGGTTTCCCACGTCAAGGAGGGGACCGAGCTGGCCAAACAGTATAAATTACCGAAATCCGTCATTGATATACTCCAGCAACACCACGGCACCAGACTGATGAGTTTCTTCTATCAGAAGGCGAAGGATCAGAGCGGTGCAGCCAATTTAGATGAATACCGTTATCCCGGGCCCAAGCCGCAGACGCGGGTTGCTGCGCTTGTAATGATGGCTGATGCCGTCGAGGCTGCTGCTAGGGCACTGACTGATCCGACTTCAGCTCGTATCAGTGCCTTGGTCGAGAAGATCATCAATGAGATATTCCTTGACGGGCAGATAGACGAATGCGAGCTTACCCTGAAGGATATGTCTGAGATCAAAAAGCGTTTTACCTTCGTGCTTACCAGCATATTCCATAAAAGGATAGAATATCCCGACATAGAGTTGAAGGCTTCGCACAACAGGGGTGACCATTCTGTCGAAAAGACCCCTCATAATAATGGAAATAGCGGTAAGGAACTCCCAAAGATCGATAAAAGCAGATCCGCCTAGTATCAGGCGGATACTCTCAGGAGCACTCAAACACCTGTCCGGGGGCAAAAGGATCAGGTGCCTGAACCTCGCATCTGGCATTTCTATTGATCCGTCGGAAGCGGGCATCAGCGTTCTTCTTGTCGGGGATAAAAAAATGCGTCAATTGAATCTCGCGTATCGCGGTATCGACCGTACGACCGACGTGCTCTCGTTTTCCCAGCTTGAGGGCATTTCAATTAATAGTGCAAACGCTGACCTCGGAGACATTGTGATCAGTCCCGCCCAGGCAGCTCGACAGGCTGCGGACAGGGGGGTGGGCTTCGATCAGGAACTAGCACTTCTGCTGGTGCATGGATTGCTCCATCTGATCGGATATGACCACGAAAAGAATCGGTATCAGGCGGGAAAGATGAAAGAAAAAGAGAAGGAACTACTCAATGCCCTTAAGACGATGGGTCGATAGCGCGAACAATGCGATAGAAGGGATACTTCATGCCGCCAAGACCCAGCGGCATCTGAGGTATCATCTTTACACTGCGGTAACTGTTCTTATATTGAGCTACGTTCTGGGAGTTCAGCGACACGACTTTCTTATAGTGGCAATTACCGTTATTCTTGTGCTGCTCGCCGAGATGGTGAATACCGCCATCGAGTTTCTTGTTGATATGATATCGCCCGAATACAACGAGAAGGCCAGAATCGCAAAGGATGTCGCTGCGGGGGCGGTCCTGATTACTGCGTTCGGCGCTGTTGTGATCGGGTATATAATTCTCTTTCCGTACATCCACACAGCCTTCGATACAGGCGTATATATAGCAAAACATACCAGCAACGAGATTGCTTTAATCTCAATCATCATAATTCTGGTACTGGTTGTGATGCTCAAGGCTCGTTTCGGACTGGGGCATCCTCTTCGCGGAGGAATGCCCAGCGGACATAGCGCAATTGCTTTTTCCCTCTGGCTTGCGCTTACGATCATGACCGAAGATTTCTCGGTTTCGATTATCGGTTTCGTGCTTGCTGTGGTTATCGCGCAGAGCAGGGTAACGGTTAAGGCCCATACACCTCCGGAGGTAATCGCCGGTGCCTTACTCGGTTCAGGCATAACGCTCCTTCTCTTTCTGATATTCCGGTAGGACGGTATGTATCATAGTGCAGTATTGCTGAACAGGCGTCGCCCACATGGTACAATAAACATAGAGGGTGTCGACCCAGAATTATATTGGAGACATAGACATTGATAAAATTAAAGGAATTCTTATTGATCTTCAGGGGTATCGGTTTTGCGGACGATGAACTGCGCATCTTCTATCATTCCGTAGGTAAAACGGTAATCCTCAGGCTAGCCGGTAAGCGATCTTGGTCTGAGATATTCAGGATCGAGGAGCAATGCCAGTGGCCGGTTATCAGAAAGATCGACGACCCCAAACTGCCTATTTACAAGGGCGCGGACAGGGCATTACTTGAACGGTTCATAGAGACGATTAATGAAGAGAAAAGCTTGCGGTGCCGCAAGGCATATCTCGACAAGGTACGATATTGGACGCGCCTCCAGGCGGTGATAGAAGAAAGAATCGAGCTCTTCACGCAGATATTTGGGTTCAGCGAAGGCGACATCAGGCATTGTGAACTAGTCGCGGCCCGTTATTCGAAGATGGTCGATGGAAGGTCGGCCCGCAAGAAGAAGCTCTGGACAATCGGCATAGGCACAGGCGCTGCGACACTGGCCGGGGCTGCTGCTTGGTATCTTTATAAGAAAGAAAAAAAATAGTATTAGTATTGAGATGCCTCGACATAAGTGTTGATTTCGCTGGCATTTTACCCTGCGGATCTTGAAACATTAAAGAATGGACTGTTTTTGCCGATAAGATAATGATTTGTGCAGACATAAGAAGCAAAGTATTTGAGCGCCGTTTTTAAGTAAATCATCCGGGGGAGAGTAATCCGTGGTCGAAATTTCCGTGATTCTCATCGGTGCTGCTATAGGATGCCTGTTTGCAGTGATCTATTTTAAGATGCAAAAGAAGAAGAAAAGGGCTGCGCTTCTAGCCGAGACTGAACAGAAGGCGAATGCCACGAGGCTCCTGCCGGTCGGCATGCTGATTGCGAGAACCGGCACCCATCGGGGCATGGTATTTGCTGTAGAGTCGACCGGACTAAAGCTCGGCAGGGACAAAACCAGGAATAATGTCGTGATCGACAAGGAAATAGTTTCCCGTGAACATGCGTGGATCGGTCTCGAGTACGGGAAGGTGGTAATCAAGGACCTTAACTCTCTGAACGGTACTTATATCAATTCGATGGATACGGCCCGTATCCACACTGCTGAACTGAAAGATGGAGATGTAGTTTTTATAGGAAAGACAAATTCTGAAACCTTCAAATTCAAGGCCGGGTAGGCAGGAGCAGCCCATCGCTGAATCATGGTAGGCAAAGAGGTCGGACCATACAGGGTTTTGCAGAAGATAGCACAGGGTGGCATGAGCTCTGTATATAAAGGGCTGCATATCGACCTTGAGCAGGATGTGGCCATCAAGGTCCTTTCTTCCGAATCTTTTGAAGACCCCTGCCTGAGAGACCGCTTTATCAATGAAGCTAAAATTCAGGCAAAGCTGTCCCATCCAAATGTAATCAAAACGCTGAACTACCTCGAGCAGGATGGCTCTATCTTCCTGGTCATGGAGTATGTAAACGGTGAGACACTCGATGTCCTTTTGAAAAAAATCGGCACGATGCCGCTGGAAAGGGCAGTGGCAATATTTCTGGGTGTCCTCGATGCCATAGAATTCATGCATTCTAAAGGCATCATTCATCGGGACATAAAGCCTGCCAATATAATGCTTGCCTACGACCGTTTTGTGAAGGTCATGGACTTTGGCATAGCAAAAATAATGGGAGAAAAGGGGAAGACGAGAGTTGGTATAAGGATTGGGACCCTGTGGTACATGTCTCCTGAACAGATACGTGGCGAAGAGGCCACAGCATTAACGGATATTTACTCTCTCGGCATCACTTTATACCAGATGATAACGGGTCACGTTCCCTTTATCGGAGAACTGGAGTTCGACATAATGAGGGGCCACCTCGAAGAAACACCGGTTCCGCCATGGAAAATCAACAGGGATGTACCGAAAGAGCTGGGACAGGTCATCCTGAAGGCCCTCGCAAAGAATCCGGCTGAACGGTATCAGAGTATCAGAGAATTTTCAGAAGCTCTGAGATCGATCATGAAGATGCGTGAAATAAATCAGACAAGGGCCATCCAGGTTCCCGACAACTTTATCGACCGTCTTAAATGGGGGCGATTGTCGCCGAGGTTATGGACAGCTAAGCACGGCATTATGATCGCCGCAGTTGTCATTGCGATAGCTGCTCTTGGAACGCTTGCAGTGTTGGCGCAAGGAAAAGGGAAAGCTACGGATCCGTCAGCCGTGATGCCCAATGTGCCGGTCCAGGCTATAAAACCGGCCTCGGGCCCGCCGGAGACCGACATCCTTGTTGAGCCGATGCCTATGCAGTCAGCGATAGAAAAACAGCATAAAAAACAGCAAAAGCTAACAAAGGCGCATTCGTATGGGAATGTCGGCAGAACTATTAAGACAGAGAAGAAGGAAACAGCAGCGGCAGATCTGCAGAGTCGTATCGACAGCACAAAAGCAGAGAATCGTCCATATGAGGCAGGAAAAGAAGCCGCGCCTGATAGTGCAGAAGATAATGGGTGGAGAATCAGGAAATGAAGTGCCGGAATATTCTATTCCATTTCGCAACTCTTATGGCGGCTGTAACTTTGGCCGGATGTGCTACCATTCAGGGCTTTCATCAGAATCTTGTTAAGTCCTTCCGGACGCCTGGTGAGACAATGGTTGTGAATCCGGAGGAGACCGTGCTTTTTCATGAATGTCCCGAAGGCAGGCGGGAACTGCCGGCACTTCTTGAAACTGAAACGATTCCGAACAGTGTGAAGCCGGGCGAAGAGATCAACCACCGTATTCGGTATGTGCTCTGTCTTGCCGATCAATCCGGTGTATTGAAGGGTGAAATCGTCAGGACTGTCTCCTTCAATGAAAGGACAGTTTTTCGTGACAGCACCAAATATGATTTCAAGTCCGGAATCTGGACTGTAGATGCATTCGTACTTGTGCCGGAAAACGCGGCCCCCGGGACTTATACAGTGAGCACGGCACTTATATATAAAGACGGTTCGGCCGGGAAGAGCAATACGTTCCAAGTGAAGAACAGGCAGGAAGATAATTGATCCATATGAGGTCTTTCACCGGGAGCGATAAGGGTCTTGTGCGCCGTGAGAATGAGGATTCATATCTCCTGTGCATACCTGACGATGAAGATCTTCTTGAGAGGAAGGGCGTCCTTGTCATTGTCGCCGACGGCGTCGGTGGGGGGCCTGGTGGGAAACGGGCAAGTTCGATAGCCGTCGAACTGATAAGGGATTGTTATTACCAGCAACCCGATGAAGATAAATTAAAAGCATTACAGGAATGTCTAAAGGCTGCGAACCTCCATATCTACCAGGAAGCTGGGAGGGATCCACTTCTGCGAGGCATGGCAACTACATGCACAGCTTTTGTTATATGCAAAACTGAGGGTTTTCTATGTCATGCAGGAGACACCAGGGCTTACCAGCTTCGGGACGGAGAACTGCGTCTTATCTCCCGCGATCATACACTTGTCAATCAACTCGTGGCTGAAGGCATAATTACCCCGGAAGAGGGCAGGATCCATCCACATAGAAACATTATTCTGAAGGCATTGGGCTCTGCGAGTCAGTTAGACCCCGACGCCAGCTGCCTGGATCTTCAAAGAGGAGATACCCTGCTTTTATGCTCTGACGGGCTTCACGGTTGTATGTCAGACCAGGAGATCTATTCCATATTGTCCGTAAACCCCGTGGAAAAGGCAGGGAGCAGGCTTATCGAACTTGCACTGGACCGGGGTGGGGTCGACAACATTACGGTTGTAATCCTGAATATCTAGACTCGACGGGAAAGAAGTGCTTCACTATCTCTTGCCCGACTCAATCAATGCCTGGATAGGCTTCAGTCCATAAGGGCTGCCCTGTTCTATGGCGGTCAGCACGGTCCCACCACCTGTGAAAAAGTAATAATTGGCATTGTCCATCACGGACAGGTAGAGCCCCGGGCATAGATCTTTGAACTCCTGGAGCGTATCGCCACCGCCGTACATCTTCATAGCGGCTGAGTTCCTGTCGATCGTGTTGTCGAGGGCCTGTGAGCCTGCGGTGAAATGAGGTGTGAATCCCATAACGGCATTCACAAAAATTGTTCTCGCTCCATGGATGGCTGCCGAAACCTTTTCATCATCGAAGGACGATGGATCAATGTCGAGAATATAACCATAAGAGGCCCCGGGTCTGAAATCTTTGATAGAGATGGCCCGGTAACAGCCCTCGATCCTTCCGTCCAGCGTATCGGATTCAATTATACGAGGGAGTTCGACTATTTTTTTCCGGAGCCGGTCCTTTTCGACCAACTCTTTCGCCAGCGCGATGTCCTCATCGAGAACACCCTGGATACGCACATTGTATTTAGCACAAAGGTAAGTATTATAGATAACGCCGCCCAGGATAAGATGGTCCACTGTTTCGTAGATTGCATATAGCGGCCTTATCTTGGTGTCGTATTTCGATCCGGCTACAACGGCAAGGAAAGGCCTCTGCGGGCTAAGCACCCTGTCCAGATTCGTGATCTCCTGCTGCATCAGGAACCCGGCGTATGACGGAAGGTGCTGGGTTATGTTGAATGTAGAGGCGTGGGCCTGCCATGATCCGAAGGCGTCGTTGACATAGATGTCTCCCAGCCCAGCCAGCTGAAGTGCAAAGCTATCGCAGGCTTCTTCCTTCGACTCTTCGCCCTGGAACCACCGCGTATTCGGAAGGTAGATAGCGCCGATTCTCCTCTCCCTGAGTTCCCTGATAGCGAGGTTGATAGAGGTGTCGATTCCTGTGATCCCCTTCTCGGCGTCGGCAGAAAAGCGAGGGACATGTATTTTCGTATGGAGCTTCTGTTCGAGATATTGCACTATCGGATCCACCGACTCTTCCGGTCGGCAAGCGATGGTCCTGCTCTTTTTGTCCTTGGGTCTTCCTACATGGGTCATCATGATCGGTCTACCACCGCGTTCAACGATATGATACAGCGTCCCTATGGTTCTGTCGATCCTGAACGGGTCCCTTATCTCTCCCTTTTTCACAACGTTGTGGTCGAAGCGGACGAGTACTATCTTGCCGTTGAGGTCGGCATCCTGTATAAGAGGAAGACCGTGTTCTATCAGTATTTTTGTCATCATTCACCTCCGGGGTTGATCACTTTTAAGTGGATTTGCGATGCTTAGAGTTTATCTCATCGGCATCCGGCCTGCAAATAGATTTGCATTGTCCTACGGAAAAATATTTTAATAAATAGATAAAGAATTACGTGAAGGGGTCAAGGATATGGATGGTGTGCTCAAAAAAGTTCGGGAACTCGCTTTAATTCATGATAAAGTCGATCCGAGAATCATCAAAGAGAAGAATATTAAGCTAGGCCTCAGAAATGAAGATGGCACCGGTGTTTTCGTCGGTATCACCAGCAAGGGGCAGGTCATAGGTTATGAAAAGGTTGCTCATGGGGATGGCACAGAACGAGTCAACCCAGTCCCGGGGAAGCTCTTCTATTGCGGCTATGATGTCGATGATCTTGTTCGGGGTAAGGAAAAAGAGGGCAGGTTTGGTTACGAGGAAATAGTATATCTGCTTTTGACAGGCGTGCTTCCTGCAAAGGCCGACCTGAAGGCCTTTTCGCAGTTAATTGCAAAAAAAAGGGGACTTCCCGACGAGGCGATGGAGATGATACTGAACAGGCCCAGGCATGATGACCAGATGGGCTCACTGCATACGATAGTGTCGGCCATGCATCTGTTCGATAAGCACCCGAATTCGACAGACATGAATGATGTCATGAGGCAGTGCATAGAACTTATCGCCCAGTTTCCGACCATTATAGCGTATAACTACCTGACAGCGAAAATGGAGAAAAAAGAACGGAAAAAGCTGAAGGATCCTTTGCCGAACCTTAGCGCGGCCGAAAACTTCCTGTACATGCTTTTCGGCGAACTCCCGGACCGCGCCACAGTCGAATTGTTCGATACGATGCTGGTCTTCCATGCCGAGCATGGCGGCGGCAACAACTCCACATTTTCAACCCGCTGTCTCTCTTCCTCGGGCGCCAATACTTATATGGCTCTTTGCGCCGGCATAGGCTCGCTATCGGGGCACCTGCACGGCGGTGCCAACGAGGCGGTCGTTGCGATGATGAACGACATCAAGCGCAAGGTCAAGAATTGGGAAAGCGACGACGAGGTGACGCGGTACCTCGAGATGATACTGGATAAAGAGACAGCGGACAAATCCGGTAAGATTTACGGGATGGGACATGCTGTATATACCATATCCGACCCGCGAGCTGTTTACCTCGAGAACAAAGCGGGGGAGCTCGCTAAGTCCGCCAAGCGGGAGGAAGAATTCTCTCTCTACAAGAGGATTGCGAGGATAGCTCCCAAGCTTGTAAGGGAAAAAAAGGGGAAGATCGTATGTACTAATGTGGACTTCTATTCCGGATTCGTCTACGGCTGCATTGGCATCCCCAAGGAACTCTTTACGCCGATATTCGCGATGGCCAGGGTGGCGGGCTGGTCAGCACACAGGATCGAAGAGATCGTCCAGGCGCGGATCATCAGACCTTCATATGTCACATCGCTGAAGGGCAAAAAGAGTTACATCCCGATTGCAGAGCGCGAATAATACTACGAAGGGACCGCTCCCTTAGCCGCTTGAGGGAGCGGTTTTCTCAGATATCGGACCGACTTCGAGTCCTAGTGCTTTAATCTTTTTGTCTCTCTTCAACCTTTTTAGACTGTATTCGAGACGCCGTGCTTCCCTGGCAGTTTTGCATGATATGGTCTTGATTAGTTCGAACGGCCTGCGTGACCTGACGAATTTGCTCCCGGTGCCGCGTTCGTGCTCTCTGAGTCTTTTATCGAGGTTGTTTGTTATCCCTATATATAAATAATTGTTGCAGCACCTGAGAACATAGATGCACCATGTCTCCCTGTTCAATATGTCCATGGAGCAACCGCTGTATTCAGCGCTTTCCCTCCAATAGATATATCGCTTCACCCGCCATTTGGATGCCGTGATGCCTAACAATAGTTTGCGGGCAATCGAGATGCTCCTGAAGGTAGCCGCTGAAGATAAAGGGCAGGTTCTCCGGAAATATGCAGTTTTGGCGGCGCTCCGGCTGCTTATAAAGAGCCGAATAAGTCGCTTCCCTGGTTAGGTATACTTTCCAAAACTTATCTTTTGCGAAGGAGCGGTCTATTTCCGCCATTCTTCTGTTAATTATCTCATGTAGCGCGGATTTCATCTTTTCGCCGGCATCCGCAGAAAATATGGTCTGCATCCTTTCTTGCGATACGAAATAAATCAGGTAGAAAAACTCATCTTTCACCTTTGGAAAAGGTCCGGCCTCGTGGCTGTGGATATCTCTGTAAAACTGGATGGATGCGCGCTGGACAACGTCCACTATATGCTCCGAAAAGCCGGGCAGCATCGCGAGAAAATCAGCTTCAGGCATATCGGCCATGTTGGCCGAAAAATCGGACAAGACATGTTTTTTTTTACGCCTGAAAATATCGAAAAGCCTCAAGGCATTTCTCAAAGGAGAGGCGTGAAATAACGTGTGAGAAGAATTTGAAAGTTCATCTAAGCCTCGCGCCGCAATGTTTGCATATGCGCCTGTTGATGTCGGGGCCTATATACCTGGTGCATGACGGGCATTTCCAGTTGTAGGAGCTGAAGCCGATAAATACGCACAGGATCAGGATTTGCGCAGAGAGGATATCGTTCTTTGCGAAGCCTTCGAGTAGGTGGGTGTGATTGTATAGCAAAGCGATCAACAACAGGAGAGCCAGAGTCACTCCTATCGCGATAAGCTGCCGGGTGCGGAGGGCCTTGAATTCCTGCTTGATCTTCTCGCTGTCTGTTGGTTGCATGTTCTGTCCCGACTATATGCCGAATCGGCCTAATTTTTAAAACTCTGGACCGGTGCAGGGATCCTGCCGCCGAGTTTGATGAAACCTGCAGAACCGCCATCATCGGGGATATCTATTATGGTCGCCTCACCCAACAGGCCGCCGAAGGATGCGCGTTCTCCCGCCTTCTTACCCGGCACAGGTATGAGCCTGGCCGCAGTCGCCTTACTGTTGATGACCCCGATAGCCATTTCGTCCGCTATTATACCTGAGATGGTCTCGGCAGAGGTGTCGCCTGGTATCGCAACCATATCGAGCCCCACCGAACAGACGCTTGTCATTGCCTCGAGCTTCTCGATTGTGAGTTTTCCGTTTCTTGCCGCTTCGGCTATGTTCAGGTCTTCGCTTACAGGTATAAAGGCACCGCTCAGGCCCCCGACATATGAGCTTGCAAAGATACCGCCCTTTTTAACCGCGTCGTTGAGCATTGCCAAAATGGCAGTAGATCCCGGATTGCCAATGCTCTTGAGGCCAAGGCTCTGAAATATCTCACCTACGCTGTCTCCGACATTTGGCGTCGGGGCGAGCGAGAGGTCTACTACGCCGAACGGAACGTCTAGTTTTACCGCAACCTGCCTGCCGATAAGCTCCCCCACGCGGGTCACCTTGAAGGCAGTACGCTTGATGGTCTCCGACAGCTTCCCAAGATCGAGTGACGGGTCGGCCGCGCGGGCGCGGTCGATCGCTCTTTTGACGACGCCGGGGCCGCTGACTCCCACATTTATTACCGCATCAGGCTCTCCCACACCCAGATAGGCTCCCGCCATGAACGGAACATCCTGAGGTATGTTCGCAAACACTACAAGCTTGGCACAGCCTATCCCGTCGC
>Ga0181523_10002443_pt1 | contig 18178 bp, 15 predicted proteins | sample PEATcosm2014_Bin_43_FD_119752 | JGI IMG/M metagenome (GOLD analysis project Ga0181523, IMG submission 119752) | Peatland microbial communities from MTU Mesocosm Facility, Houghton, MI, USA - PEATcosm2014_Bin05_30_metaG | ecosystem: Environmental > Terrestrial > Soil > Wetlands > Peat | place...
CATCCGAAATGCTCCACAAGAATATGAGAGATCCAGGGAACCGCGGCTCCACCCAACCCTATGCCCAAGTAGGCAATTCCCATTGCTTTGCCGCGTGACTTTGCAAACCAGCGTGTCAGCAAAACTTGATTCGGCAATGGACCGCCGCAAACATAGCCCAATGCGTTGAAAAAATAGAAAAAGTAGAACATCCCGAGCGACGAGACGCTGCCCAGCCCGATCAGCGCCGCACCCGCCATCAGAATCCCTGCCATCATCAGTCGACGTGGACCGAAGCGGTCCACCAGCCACCCCGCTACAAAGCCGAAGAGCGGGCCAACTACAAGTTTGCTCAATGCGTTGCCAGAGGTAACCTGCGCTCGCGTCCAGCCGAATTGCTGCACCATGAAATCGTAGTAATAGGGCAGTCCCCACAAAGCGAGCCCTACAATGCTGAAGAGAACCGAAAAGGCAGTTGCGGTTGCCCAAATCGCCTGCCCGTTCATTTCCGAACGAAATGAAGCGGCTGTTTCCAGCGAATTATGGGGATGTGCGGGCGTTCCGATGGCGGCCCTCCATGGGTTGTATGTGCCGTTCTGTATTCTCACATGTAACGAGAAAATGTTTTCGCGAAGTTAGGAAATGGCAAGGACTCCTTTTTCCAAAGTCGAGTTCCTTTCCCTCGGTCGAATTGTGCATATTATCTGCTCTGCCCCCGAGCGCGGCACAGATTGCCTGCACGGATCCTGTCGAGCGTCCCAGACGCGACGCTGGCACTTAAAGGATTCCATCAGTTGCTGGAGATTGTGAGAGACAACTTGGTGGGAGTATGCCCGTGGGGAGGGTCGCTATCTAGACGGGAGAAAGATGGCTCGCATCGAATCCGCTTGGCCCTGGAAGAACCCGTGGCCTCTGAAGATCTGCCTGACGGACGACAGGATGTGAGGTCGAAATGTGAAGTGCGCGCCCTAATCGAAGATTCCGCGATTGGACACACTCCGTTCGCGGCGTGCTCGCAGTGAGGCTCGGTCTATTCTTGTTTGGAAGTAGCGATTAAAGGCAGGGGGCTTGCGATCGCGCAGCACACTGGGAATCAAAAACGAGGCGCAATTGCGAGCGCCAGTCTGGCAGCGCGATGCCAAACGTTTGAAGGAGGCGGGAATTTGAAAGAACGGAATATGCCGGGCGTGGAGCTGGAGTTGGATGTTCAGCCGAGCAAATGGGAATGACTCGCCGTGTAATTAGTGGCCGCCGGGAGGTGGCATCGGCAATCCATGATACTTCGCGTGACGCTCGAGCGGCTTCTTCAAGAATCGCACAAGCGAAGTCGTACCAAGTGGTTTCGCCTTGCGCCGTCAAATGATAGATTCCGGCGACTGGCAAGAATAATTCGGACCGCCGGGCGCTTTGTTGGGCGAGCGGAGCAAGTATCTTCACTGTTGCTTCAGCAATTTCCCTGCTTGAAGTGGGCGCGCCGAATTGGTCGCGAACGATCCTCAATTCTTCTCTCTCGGTAGCCAAACGTAAAATTGTCAGAAGAAAATTTCGTCCTCGAGTGGAGTACACCCATGAAGTGCGGAAAATCAGGTAGGGAGCCCTCGAAGCGCTAACGGCCTGCTCGCCAGCGAGTTTTGTTCTGCCATAGACATTGATCGGAGCGGCCAAATCCGTCTCTTGATACGGTGTCCGTTTTGATCCGTCGAAAACATAGTCCGTGGAATAATGGATGAGCGCTGCACCGATCTTTTCGGCTTCTTCGGCGAACACTCCTGGTGCGATGGCATTGACAGCGTTGGCATCGGCTACTTGCGTCTCGGCGGCGTCCACGGAAGTGTGCGCTGCAGCATTGATGATTAGATCCGGCCGGATCTCCCGCACCGCTTGCCGGATGTTGTCCGCGCTGAGCAGATCCAGAGCATGCCGGCCCGGGGCGACGACTTCGCCAAGTTCTGGCAATAATCGCAGAAGCTCCGAACCGATCTGGCCAGACTTACCCGTGAGGAGAATCGTGGGCTTCATTTGCGGACATATTCCGGCAGGAGTTCCACGGGGATTTGCGCCAGTTTCGTGTAGCTCGCATCCTTCTCCGAAACAATGGCATCGGTGATTCCCCAAGCGATGTTGAGATCGGGATCATTCCAAAGAATTCCGTGCTCATCATCCGGCTCATAGAATTCACTGCATTTATATAGAAACTGGACAGTCTCTGTCAGAGCAAGGAATCCGTGGGCGAACCCGATTGGAATATAAACTTCATTATTAGTTTTCGAGGAGAGATAAACGCTGGTCCATCTTCCGAAGTGAGGAGAACCGGAGCGAATGTCAATCGCGACGTCCAGAGCCTCCCCTTCTACCACCCGGCAAAGCTTTGCCTGAGGATGCCGCAACTGGTAGTGGAGGCCGCGCAGCGTCCCCAGTGTAGAGCAGGAATGGTTGTCTTGTACAAAGAGATCTTCAATACCAAGCGCGCTGAAATTGTCCTGGTGGTATGTTTCCAGGAAAAAACCGCGCTGATCCCGGAACACCTTCGGCTGCAGCTCAAAAACGCCTGGGAGAGATGTCTCTATTCGCCGCATCAGCAGTGATTTCCGATCCGTTAGATTCGCGCGCGCCTGAGGCCGCATGTTCCGGCCCACCGTGGGAACCGGTTCAGATTTCCCAGTCCACACCTAATAAGAGATCCTCTCTCCGGACTGGGCAATCGCAGAAAGAGAAAGCTCGCGATTGTCATAGTATTTCTCGTAATACGTGCGATACTCGCCCGTCTGGACCGCATCGAGCCACTTGCTGTGATCCTTGTACCAATCAATCGTTCGGCGCAGACCATCTTCGAGTGAAATCGCAGGCTTCCAACCCAACTCCGTCTCGATTTTCTTAATGCTCAATGCATAGCGACGGTCGTGTCCGGGGCGGTCCTGAACATATGAAATCAGGGTTTCCGGTTTTTCAATCAACTGGAGCAACTTACTTACCAACGAAAGGTTTTCGGTGATGTTGAGTCCTCCGATATTATAAATTTCCCCGGTCCTCCCCTTCTCGAGAACAGCCAGAATACCGCGACAGTTATCTTCCACGTGCAGCCAGTCACGCTGTTGTCTGCCATCCCCGTAAATGGGCAGAGATTTGTCTTGAAGCGCATTAGTGACCATGAGCGGCAATAGTTTCTCAGGGAACTGATAGGGTCCGTAGTTGTTCGAAGAACGCGTGATCATCGCGGGAACCCCATAAGTGCGCACATAGGAAAGAACGAGGAGATCCGCGGCAGCTTTTGACGCCGAATAGGGGCTGCTCGGATGCAAAGGAAATTTTTCGTCGGCAAAAGCATCCGGAGAGATGTCGCCGTAGACTTCGTCGGTGGAAACATGCACGAAACGGGATAGGGAAAGTTTACGGAATACCTCCAGGAGTGCGAACGTCCCGGTTATATTTGTCTGAATTACGGGCGACGGCTCATAGATGCTGCGGTCGACATGAGATTCGGCCGCAAAATGAACAACCACGTCGCAACCCCGCATGGCAACTTCGAGCGGGTGAGGATCGCAGATGTCACCTCTCACAAATGTGTAATGGGGGTCGTTTGCAACCGGATCAAGATTGGCGAGGTTACCAGCGTAGGTCAACTTGTCGTAATTGACGACCGCATAGCGTTTGCCAACTCCAAGAACATGCCGGATGAAGTTGGCGCCGATGAATCCTGCTCCGCCTGTAACGAGAATCTTCATGAGTTGCCCCCCTGGGCCGCAACGGATAGGCAGGCGTCATCGCTAAGTTTGTTAGCGCCGGTTCTTGCAACCAGATTATTGGCAAGTAGGAGGGACTGAAAGGTGCCAGCGTCAGTCCACCATCCATCGAGAGTTTCGTAAGTCAGCGTCCCTTCCTGAACGTAGAAGTTGTTGACGTCCGTGATTTCCAACTCTCCGCGACCGGAAGGCTTCAAGCGCCGAATTTTCTCGAAGACGGTGGCGTCGTACAGATAAACACCAATAACGGCTTGATTCGACTTGGGGATTATTGGTTTCTCCTCAATGCCAACGACGTAGTCTCCTCGAATCTCGGCAACGCCAAATCGTTCGGCATCGGGGACATCCTTGAGAATGATTTTGGCACCGCGCTCTTGCCTGCGGAATGCTTCGACTGCTTTGAGGATGTTCATTTCGATGATGTTGTCCCCCAGGACGACGCAGACGGGGGTACCATCGGCGAAATCTTCGGCCAAGCCCAGCGCTTCCGCTATGCCGCCTTCGCCCTCCTGGTAGGTGTAGTTCAAATGCCTTAGGCCAAAGCCACGCCCATTCCCTAGAAGACGCAGGAACTCTCCGGCGTTTTTCCCACCCGTCACCAGAAGAATTTCCTCGATGCCGGCATTGACGAGCGTCTGGATGGGGTAATACACCATGGGTTTGTCGTACACCGGAAGCAGGTGCTTATTGGTGACGCGGGTGAGGGGATTGAGCCGGCTGCCCGATCCGCCAGCAAGTACGACACCTCTCATATGCACTCCTTGATGCGGCGCTATCCCGAAACACATCTCAGATGGACTGAAACACAGTTGCTGCTCTCCATCGAAACTGCAACGCGGCGTACCTCCAGATGTATTGCGATGAACTGACGCCAGCGCACGGCACATCCAAGAAGATTGGAATGTCTTGAGTCTGGACTCCCGATTGGATTGATCCGACTGAAAATCTCACGATTCGCCGGCAGAGGAATTTGCGAGCTTATCTAATCCTGGCCCGCCGCGGCACCTAATTCACGTTTCGCAAGCAGTTCATCAGCTGGATGGGCCGACTTATCAGTTTCAAAGAAATATTCCGGGACGATTTCCTTGATCTTGGCGCGGACCGGAGCGGCTCCATCCACATTCATCGAAATGCGAAGCTCCTTCAACCGGCGGCACAATACGTGCCAGTCTGTGAGCGGCCCACAAGTTCGCTTGATTTTTTCGCAAGAAGTCGGGAGAACTGCTTCGTATTCGTAAAAAAGTTCCTCTTTGAGTTTTTCTCCTTCGCGCAAACCGATGAACCGGATCTCCGCTTCCTGCTCGGATTTTCCGGAGAGCCGTATAAGCGTGCGCGCGAGGTCAATAATCCTGACCGGCTCACCCATATCGAGAACAAGGATGTCGCCTTGCTTCCCAATCACAAAGGCCTGCAAGACCAAAGCGACGGCTTCCCGGGTGGTCATGAAGAAGCGTTTGATGTCGGGATGTGTGATGGTCAAAGGTTCATGGTTATGAAGCTGCTGCGTGAACACGGGAACCACGCTGCCATTCGAACCCAAGACATTTCCGAACCTCACTGATACACAGCGCATGCCATTTGACGGCCGCGACGCAATGATCAATTCGCATGTTCGTTTTGTCGCGCCCATGATGTTCGTGGGGTTGACAGCCTTATCGGAGGAAATGAGCACAAAACTCTTGCAACCGGCGGCTTCTGCTAAATCTAGAAGAGCAAGAAGTCCCAGGATGTTGTTTTTGACGGCCTCTTGTACGTTGGATTCCATGAGGGGCACGTGCTTATAGGCGGCAGCATGAAAAATAATCTGCGGCCGAAACTCCGCCAGCAGGCAGTGCATGCGTTCGCAGTCCGTAACATCAGCAACGCGAAATGAAACGTGGGCCTGGCTTCTGTGAGCGTCCAGTTCCAGTCGCAAATAGAACATGCCCGTTTCGCTTTGATCCAAACAGACGAGACTCGCAGGGCCATATTCCAGAATCTGGCGGCAAAGCTCGGAGCCGATGGAACCGGCCGCTCCCGTCACAATCACGTTCCGGCCCGAGATTTGATTGCGGACCGATTCCAGCCCCAGCTGAACAGGTTCTCTGCCCAGGAGATCTTCCAGGCTTACTTCACGAAACTGGCTGACTGTGGCATCTCCGCGAATGATGTCGCTGAGTGTGGGCACGGTCTTGTACGGCAGTTTGGTGTTCTGGCAAAGATCGCTGATGCGCGTCATCTGTTTGCCGGATGCCGAGGGGATCGCGATCAGCAGTTCATCAATCGAATTCAGTTGGACCAGAGATTCGAGTTCGTCGATTGTGCCCAGGACGGGCACGCCTTGAATGCAGATGCCCGTTTTTGAGCGATCATCGTCGGCACAGCCGACGGCCAGGTAGCCGCTGCCGGAACGCGCCAGTTCGCGAATGACCATCTCCGCAGCAAAGCCCGCGCCTACCAACATGACACGCTTTGAACGCAAAGAAGAACCGCGCCGGATGGACTCGACCAGGACACGGGAAGCAAAGCGCGCGCCCGCCAGAAAGCATCCGGTGAGTATCCCTTCCAGAACGTACACCGAGCGCGGGAAGGGCAGAGCCCCGAAGAGGTAACGATTTAGGATAAAGAAGCAGGCGGACCCAATGGACACGGCTTTGAGGATGTTCAGCGCGTCGCTCACGCTGACGAAGTGCCACCAGCCATGATTGAGCTTGAACAGACGCAGAGTGAGCAGGCGGACAGGAACGAGCAGCAGCGCCGAGGTGAACAAGACGCGGCGATACGGCAGCGAGAAATCAAAACGCAGAAGCCATCCAAGAACCAGGGCGCATATAACAAGCGTCGCCTGAAAGATGTAGATGACCACCGGCCGCCGATGAATGAAGACTTGGGGCAAAACACCTTGCGCGTAACGTAGCTTCACGATTTGATTACTCCCGATGTGTTGGAGGAACGGTTCGGAAAGATGAAAGGAAACCGAAGCAACCGATCAAAAACCAAGTGACAGAGGAACAAACTGTTAAGGGATGAATTGTGTACCGATTTCGACCCGAATTTCGCTGCGTTTGCTAAAGAGAATCAGACCAATTTGGTGACTGCTCCGAGCAGGGATTCTGCCACTCGTTGGACCTGTTCCTCGGTTAGGTTGTTGTGAAAAGGCAGGGCGAGGGTGCGCTGCGCGATGGCTTCTGTAACCGGCAATTCCCCTCCCTTGAATCCAAAACGCTCGCGCATATATGGTTGGAGATGAACCGGAGAAAAATAGCACCTGACGGGAATGCCACTCGCTTCCATGGCTTTAGCCACTGCCTGTCGGTCTATGCCCTCAGCCAAAGTCACGACGTAGACGAACCAACTCCTACGCACACAGGATTTCGTCCAGGGCACTTGAATAACTTCCGAGTTCCCAAGGCAGTCGGCGTACATCCTCGCGACGCGCTCACGCTTCGTCAGAAACGTCTCTATCCGCGTGAGTTGTGAGAGGCCAAGCGCCGCCGACATTTCGTCCATGCGGTAGTTGTAACCCAGGCGTTCGTGCTCGAGCCACGCCCCCATCTCACTTCGCCCTTGATTTGACAGGCTCCTGGACACGCGGGCAATTTCAGGATTGTTGGTCACAACGATCCCGCCTTCGCCTGTGGTCATCTGCTTGTTTGGATAGAATGCAAACGCAGATGCATCGCCGAAACATCCTACTTTGCGTCCTCGATACTCCGCTCCCAGTGCCTCGCAAGAATCATCTATCAACTTCAGATGAAACTCATCCGCACAATCCTCGATTGCTGCCCAATCGGCTGGGTGGCCAAAAACATCTACGGCCATAATGGCGCGTGTCTGAGGAGTAACCTTTCGCCGCAGGTCGGTTGGGTCAAGATTAAAGGTATCGGCTTCGATATCCACGAAGACGGGCGTCGCTCCTTCATATAGCAAAGCGTTTACGCTGGCTGCGAAGGTAAAAGAGGGAACCAGGACCTCATCGCAGGCCCCAAGCCCCAGAGCCTTCACGATCAGGTGCAGCGCTGCGGTGCCGGAGCTGACTGCGACTGCTTGCTGCACACCGATGTACTGACAGATCGCGGCCTCAAATGCCTGGGTCTGGGGTCCCAGCGACAAGCGTCCTGAACGAAGCACATCGATGACAGCCTCTATGTCCACGTCGTCGATTTCTGCCGCCGACATAGAAATCAATTCACGCACGGATTTGGTCCGCACTTTCCATCCTGGAATTAGTTTCCACGGCTCACGTTCCCGGACGCTGCGAACTCCATCGTCCGAAGTATTCGTGCTGGAACTCCCACAGCCACCGTTCTATCGGCCACGTCATGCAGCACCACGGACCCAGCCCCAATGATGCTTTCACGGCCCACACTGATCCCGGGTAATATTGCTGCCCCGAGGCCCACGTGAGAAAGTGATCCGAGCCGCGAGGCCCCGCCCAGGGAAGCATTGGGAGAGATGTGAGCATAATCGCCAACCACTACGTCGTGTTCCACGACTGCGCCCGTATTCACAATTACACCTTGGCCCAACTTCGCGTCGCAATTAATCACCGCGCCCGCCATGACAACCGTTCCGCGGCCTAATTCTCCCGAGGAAGCCACCACGGCAGTGAAATGCACCGCCGTTAACACTTGTACATTCCAGGCGGTGCAGCGTTCCGCGACTCGGAACCGACACAGGTTGTTTCCTATCCCCAATGCGATCGCGACTGGGTACTTGACCGCTTGTTTCTGCAACCAGTACCCGTCACCAAGTACCGGGTAACCGATTACTTCAGTTCCGCTCTTCTGTTCTTGATCGTCCACAAAGCCTACGAAGTTCTTTACTTTCCCGGAGATCAAAATGTCAGCCACAACCTTCCCGTGCCCTCCAGCGCCATAGACGAAAATTTTCATAGATTCCATGGCTCGTTCCTGTTGTCCCTTTTGAAAGCGGGCATGGTCGCATGACCATCGTGGGAGATGTTCTCGTGTCTCAGGACTTGCGAGACGGTGCGCATAAGAATCAACGCATCTAGGCGCAAACTCCAGTGATCGACGTACCAGAGATCGAGGCTAAAGCGGGCTGGCCATGACAACGCGTTCCTCCCGTTAATCTGGGCCCAACCGGTAATGCCGGGTTTCACGTCGTGGCGCCGGGCTTCGGCGGGCGCGTAGATTTCAAGGTATTCGCTCAGGAGTGGGCGGGGCCCCACAAGGCTCATGTCTCCTCGCAGAACGTTCCAGAGTTGGGGAAGTTCGTCTAGACTCGCTTGACGCAGTAGCTTCCCGAAACGCGTCAGTCTTTGCTGGTCATCGAGCAACGCTGCCGCTGAATCGCGAGCATCCGTCATGGTTCGGAACTTCAACAACTCAAATGGTACGGTCTTGTAACCCGGGCGGATCTGCCTGAATAACACCGGCATTCCCATCGCGACATAAATGATTATGGCTATAACCATCATCATCGGAGACAAGATGATCAACGCCAAGGCCGAGATCGAAACATCGAACACCCTCTTGAGCAAATGGCTCACCGAGATGCTCTCTCCAAGTTGACAGCCATGTACGGCTTAGAAAGATGCCGGGGAATACCGCCACAAGGAATGCCGTTCTCTACCAGCAATCTAACGTAAATCTGAACGAGGGCCGACCATATCCTCGCCGGTTGAAATTCCAATTGGATGCGCTCGAAACCGCGCCTTCCCATGACAGCGGCCAAAGCAGGGTTGTTGAGAAGAGTTGTAATGGATTGGACCAGTGCTGAAACTTCTCCGACCGGAACAATAAAGCCGTTGACACTGTCGACAACGGCATCCACTGCTCCCGTGGCGTCATAGGTGACTACGGGTCTTCCCGCCGCGTGAGCCTCCAAGACGACGTTTGGGAATCCCTCGCGATGTGTCGGCAGTACGAGGATGTCCATTACGTGATAAAAGCACCCTGGATCGTCCACCTGGCCGGCGAGAACTATGGACGGATCAGCTTCCAGCATCTCGTTTACCTCGCATGGCAGCGCGTCCTCTCGTTCAGTCGTCCCGACTAACAACAATCTCAGTGATGGGAATGCACGATGCAGTTGCCGGTGTGCTTCTAAGAGCTCAGGCACACCCTTGTCTCGCGTCAACCGGCCGACAAACCCAATAACGGGGGCGTCGCTCGGAATTGAATACACCTGGCGAATTTTCGCCGCGAGCTTCAAGCGTTCCTCCGTTGCAGTAAATCGTGATGCGATAACACCGTTACTGCTCCCTGCTCCGAGGACAAGTATCTTGTCGGGATTCACGAAACCAGTCGCCACTGCTTTCTTCCGTGCGCTTTCGCTGACGCACAGAACGAGATGCGCGCAGCGACACGCAATTAGGTCCGCAAACATCAACAGCCTGCGCTGAATGCCATGGGCCGATTCCCAACGCAAGCCACGCAGGGTATAGACCCGGCATGGGACGCGGTTCAACCAAGCTGCAAGGCCTCCGAGTAGGCCAGCTTTTGGTGTGCTCACATTCGTCAGGTCCGGTCGCAGCCGACGAATCAAGCGCCAGAGACGCCAGAACGAGACCACATCAGACCCAGGAGATATCCCCCGAGCCATTTCAACCCCGAACACTCGTGTACCTGATTCCTCGGCTTCGTGTTCGAGTTCGCGTCCCCAGGAGGAAGCAAGACTCACATCGAAGCCAGCTTCCTTCAGGTATTGAAGTTGTCCTTGCATCAGGACGACACTCATGGACGAAGTCACGATATGGAGTACACGGGGGGGGCCATCCGTTCGAGGCGCGCTCATGGTCGCACTTCTTCCGTGGCAGATTCAGTCGTCAGTTCGGTCCGAGAATCGATCTGAACGGGCAGACCTTGAGCTACCAATGAGGCAGATACGCCCGGAGACCAGTCAGGTTCGGTCAGCTTTGCATACAGCGTTTTGTAGTTGCCGACGGCGAGATCCAGGGAAAACATGCTGGCCCGCTTGCGGGCCATTTGGCCAAGGGTGTTGAGCTGTCCTGACGGCCGTTGTAGGAGCCATAGAAGCGCATCCGCGAGCGCTTGCGGATTCCGCGGCGGCACGATCTCTCCTGTGTCTCCGATCAATAGCCGGGAATCGCCCACATCGCTTGCAACACAAGGGACCCCGCAGCACATGGCTTCACAAAGGACGAAGGGAGAAGATTCGCTCCATGAGGAAAGGCAGGCCACATCGAGTGCCGCGGTAAGCCGGGGGACGTCTGTCCGCGGGCCAAGAAGATGCACGGCATCCGACAGCCCGCACTCATCGACCATGCGGCATAACTCCGCGTTCTCGCGCGTGATACCGCTGCCCACAAGCACGAAGCGAGCATTGGAAAGCTGCGCATGCACCAGTTCTGCGGCGCGAAAAAAAGTAGCGTGGTCCTTCACCGGGTGGAAACGCGCTACCATCCCCACCAACAGCGCTTCATCTGGCAAGCTCAGCTCTTTGCGAACTGAAAGTCGCGCGGCTGGATCGAGCCGGAACAAATCCAGTTCAATGCCGTTTGGAATCACCTGCATCTTTTTTGAGGAATACCCCCAACGCGCGTGGAGCGCCCTTCCAGCCTCTGAATTGGGGATGATTGCGTCAGGCAAAGAAGACAGAAGGCCGCACAAGCGCACTACCGCACGCGTCTGGAAGTTGTATCCCGACATGGTGTCGTTTGCCGAACGCAGGCACCAGACAATCTTGGACACCCTTGCGAGCCGCCCCGCCAGGAGACCCAGCAAACAACTGTGGTAAAGCCAGCACTGGAGAACATCAGGCTTTCGGCTCGCAAGGTAACGCCACAAGCGGATAAGGCCTGCGGGAGTGGGCGTTCCACGAGTCATCCCCAGCGATAGGACCTCGACACCCGCAGCGCGCAAAGATTCACCGAGCGGGCTGATCTCCGTCATGCTAATCACCAGGTGTTCGAATTCCGGGCCGCTGCTCGCCAGGACGAGTTTGTGCAACTGCATCTCTGCTCCGCCGAGCCCCAGATCCGTAATTAAGTGGGCGACGCGGATTCGGCGCGGTGCGCCGTCCGGGGAAGAGTGTGAAAGATCAGGCATGATTCGCAACAGTACGGAATGCAAGTTCGCTAGGATGAGGACCGCAGATCATGCGAAACGGCAAATCGAGCGGCCTTCAGCGCGGCGAGGTGTAGCCGGGCATAGGGCGCTTCGAACCAATGGCTCTGACGCCCGGAATAGGAAGCAATCACATCGGGAAAGTCGGCGATTTTTGCACGGAAGCGCTGAAGCTGCGAGCGAAATAAGGCGATGTCGCGCGCGGTCCATCGGTTGACGTGGCAGCAAACCGTCCAAACTCCGAAGGGCATCGGGCGGAACCTCCAAAACTGCTGTGGAACCCAGAGGATCCCGAGCGAATCCACGTGAGGATAGATGTGCAAACCATCGCTGATGCAATGGATGTTCGCGGAGCGCAGGACCTTGACCGTGGTTTCATCGAAAGAATGGCCTGGTGCCACCCACACGGCGGGTTTCACTTCTTCCCTGTAGAAGATCTCGAGCGCACGCTGAATCTTGCCGGATTGTTCGTCGAACCGCAGGCCGCTAAACTCGCTGAAGTCGTTCAGGCCGATCAGACCGGCGTCCCTGGTCTCGTACAGATGTTGATAGCCGTGGAGGCCGATAGTCCAGCCGCGGGCTTGCCAGGCGCGAACATCCTCCCAGAAAGACTTCCTGGCTTCGGAAACCTTCAAGTTCTCATCCTGATTGTCTGGTATGACGGACAGAATGGGATGAACGTTGCATTCCAGGAGAATCTTTTCCACCTCGTTCCACACGTCCCAGTTCATCGTGGGGCAGAAATCGTCAAAGCGAATCAGGTATTGCGCGCTCATTTTCGTTTCAGGAGCCGCTCTTTCGGAACAACACGATGTCGCAAAGCTCAGAGGAGTAGTCCGGCTCCATATAGCGAATGGGATACTTCTGAATGAGTTTCGCGATGCGTCCGCGAGGCGGCATCGGATGACCCACCTTCCACCAGAAATATGTATTCAGGAAGTGCTGCACCCAGCGGAAGCCAGTGGGTCTAGAGAAGGCCGGGGTGTTGCATTCCAGATAGCCAAGTCCACCCGGTTTGACCAGAGAGTAGAGAAGTTTGGCAAACTTCCGGTCGTTTCTGCAGTAGTACCAGCACACCCGGCAAAACACCACATCGAACGAGTCGAGGCCGAACTTGCTCGCCGCTTCCAGGTATCCCAGGGAGAACTCCAGAGAAACGCCAGCCGCTGCCGCGCGGCTTTGCGCGATGGCCAGATACTGCCGGCTAATATCGTGCCAGACCACTCGTGCTCCGCGTTGTGCGAAAAGAACGCTGAACTGCCCCGGCCCACCGCCGAGATCCAAAATACGCTTCCCCTGCAATCCGCCCACGGCCGCTTCCAGGCGTTCCACGACGGGCTTTCGGTCCTGTTGCGAGGCGAACTCGGCATATTCTCTGGCGTACGCGGGAGAGATGGGATCCCAGCCTTCTTCCACGCGATGAAACCAGCTATGCAGCAAATTAACGGGCATGGGTTATCAAGTTGTTCCGGCGGCCATCACGCGCCGGCGCGCACAATGCATGCTTCTGTACGGACGGATTCGTTCTTTGTTTGCGCCAGCCAACCTTGAAAAACGAGGATGTTCCAGAGCAGGCCCTTCCAATTGCGTTGGCCAGAGAGATGCTCCTCCCATTTCTTGCGAATGGGCGCTGCATCGAAGAAACCATCCCCGCGCAGTTTCCTCTCCTCCAGCAGGGCTTCGGCCCAATCGCGAAGCGGCCCGCAGAGCCATGTATCCAGTGGCACGGCAAATCCCTGCTTGGGGCGGTCCATCATCTCAGGGGGAAAGAACTTGCGCAGGATTTGACGAGTGATCCATTTGCCCTGTTCATTGCGCAGTTTCATGGAGAGCGGAAGGCTCCAGGCAAACTCCACAACATGATGATCGAGCAGGGGAACGCGCGATTCCAGAGCCACACTCATGCTGGCGCGATCCAGCTTCACCAGGATGTCGTCAGGAAGGTAGCTGACGGTGTCCGCGAACATCATCCAGGGAATGTAATCGCGTAGCGCGGCCCATTGTGCGCGATCGGTCAGCGCCGTGGGAGGTTCGCCAGAGCCCACCAGAAGCGCAGAGGGATGCTGCCAATTGGAAATCAGGCGGCGATAAAGTTCTTCCCTGCCCTGCGCGGAAATTACATCGGCCAGCTTTTCCAATTTGTCTGCGAGCGGCCCCGGGCGTCCAGATTGGCCAAAGAAACGGGCCTTCGGCGCAACAGCAGAGGCCAAGTGCCCCAACGTCCTGGAAGCAAGCATACTGGAAAGCCCTTCGCGAACCGGCTGTGGCAGCCAGCGAATCCTGTCCCACAACTGTCGAGCCAGGGGATAACGCAGGTATCCGCCAAAAATTTCGTCGCCACCATCGCCGGAAAGGCTCACCGTAACAAAGCGGCGCGCCAGCCGGGAAACCAGCGTCGTGGGAATCTGCGAAGAGTCGGCGAATGGCTCGTCGTACAAACTAGGCAATTCGGGAATGACGGCCAGAGTCTCCTGCGCGCTGACGTACTGCTCCGTGTGGTCAGTGCCAAGCGAATTGGCAACCGCTTTGGCGTAGCGGGCCTCATCGTAGTCCGGCCGATCGAAGCCGATCGTAAACGTCTTCACGGGGCGGCTGCTTTGCGCTTGCATCAGCGCCACCACCAGCGAGGAGTCCACTCCCCCGGATAAAAATGCTCCCAGCGGCACATCCGCAACCATCTGGCGGCGCACGGCACCCCTCAGGAGCGATTCCAGACGCGTAACAGCTTCGTCCGGGGAGCCGGTAAAAGGAACCGCCACGCAGCGTTCCGCCACTTCCTTCAGCGACCAGTACGCCACCGGCTGCCCGGCAGGCGCGCCGGACCCCGAAATAGTGAGCGACGTGCCCGGCGGCAGCTTCTGCACGTTTTGATAGATCGAATAGGGTGCGGGAATGTAGTTGTGGCGCAGGTACAGCGAGAGGGCGTCACGGTCAATCTCTCCGCCGAAATCCGGATGGCAGCGCAGCGCCTTCAGCTCTGAGCCAAAGACAAAAGAATGGTCAGTGCGCATGTAATAGAGAGGTTTTTCACCCAAGCGGTCGCGCGCAAGCGTCAATTGCCGATGCAGCGAATCCCATACGGCGAAGGCGAACATTCCGTCCGACCGCGGCAGCGCGCCATCCACACCCCACTGCTCGAACGCGGCCAGCAGGACCTCCGTGTCCGAAGTTCCGCGGAAGCTGTGCCCGAGGGATTGCAACTCCTGACGGAGTTCGCGGAAATTATAGATTTCGCCGTTCAGAACAAGCACAAACCTGCCCGTGGAGGAAAACATCGGCTGATGTCCGGCGGAAGAAAGATCCAGAATCGAAAGACGGCGGTGCCCCAGTGCAATTCCTGCCCGCGGGTCGTACCAGAGGCCGCTATCGTCCGGGCCGCGATGGTGCAGGGAGTTGGACATGCGCTCGACGACGCCGCGCAGCTCGGCTGCCGGGAGTGATCTGTTGCCATCGATGAATCCGCAAATGCCGCACATAAGTTAGAAGTTTTTCCGCGTCCAGCAGTGAGCGCTGCTTTTATCGGGGCGATGAAACAGGTTGTGAACTAGATTCTTGGGTAAAGTTTTGGCCAGCGTTTGGCAATAACTTCGCGGGCAGCGCGGCGGTTCCGATGACGGCGTGCAGGGTGGCGGCCAGTTGCGGCGCGAGGATATCGACGCTGTAGTGGTCTTTAATAATCTTGCGCGCGATCTTGCCCATTCCGAGCCGTTTCTCCGCATCGCGAATCAAATCGTCCAGGGCGCTCACCCATTCCTCTAGGCTCGAAGCTCCGAATCCCACTTCGCCCTTGCGCAGGACCTCGGCATTCATGCCAATGGGACTGACAACCACAGGAAGCCCGCAAGCCATGTACAGCAGCATTTTGAAGCTGCACTTGCCTCGCGACTCGATGGAGTTGTCCAGCGGCATGATGCCGATGGTCATTTCCTGGATCAGGCGAACCTGCTCCTCGCGCGTCCACCGTATGAATTCGACCTGCCCCTGCGGCAGCTCCTGAAAACTGGGCGGTTCATTCGAGATAATGCGAAGAGTTGCGCCCGGGTGCAGGCGCAAGACCTGGCGGAGTGCAGACTCGACCCCGTAAAGGAACCTGAATCCCGAGCTCAGCCCCATCCAGCCAATGATCGTCCGTTGCGGATCGCAGGCCCTGGCGCCGGGGTGAAATTCATGTGTATCCACGGGAGTCGGAAGAATGCTCACGCGAGGATTCCACTTGGAAAATTCCTCCGCCAGGAAGCAGTTGCCACAGATGACATGATCGCAGAGTTTGGCTAAGCGGCGCGCAAATCGCCCGCCGCGGTTGATCCAAATGGCATCGTCCACGTCGAAGACCCGCGGCCTTTTCGCAAACGGTTCCCACGTCACCATCGTGCTCAACATTTCGCGCTGAAAAAACGAGAGGTCGTAGCGGCGAGATCGCAACACGTCGGGCAACCGCTCCGCGAGGTTCTGTAGTCCCCAGAATGGCCGCCGCCATAACTCGCGCGGCGGATAGAGCCCGACGCGGGAGGGGCATTCGAGCATCTCAACGCCCAAGGCCTTCAGAGGCGTGATGTACTGCTGGACCCGAGGGACGCGGGACGGTGCGTTATGGCCTCCTGTGTATGCGATGACTCTCAGCATGGGTCTTTGAATTTCTTTTCCACCGGATGAACCCTACTTCCCACCTGGCGAGCGCATCTCCAAATTTGCCGCGAAACCAGTCCTAGGATGTCGCCAGAGACACTGGGCCGGGACCGGCCTTCGACCGAAGCCTCGGGAGCGATTCAAGACCCCGCCATCTGTACAGTAGGTAGGTAAACAAAAGCGTCTTGGCCAAGAAATTCAGGCCCAAAAAAAACTCGTCAGCGAAGCCGGAAAGCGCAATATCAGCAAAGAGAATGCCGAAGACGATTTGTGCGATCGGGTTTCCGTGGGCGGCAAGTTGAAAAACGTAAGAAGCAATGAGGCCAAGGATCAGCAAAATAATCGTCACTCCAGACATTCCAAAATCAGGGAAATACGCAAAATAAAACGTATAGACGTTTGTAAACATCTCGGGACCGATATCAACGAAATCGGCATGCAACGATGGGATCTGGAAATTCGCGCCAAGTTTATTGGCCGCTTGCCGGAAGGTTCGATCAATCCCCCAAACGGGCGGAATCTTTTTCGGGTCGTGAAATACCTGATCGAATGCGACAACACCGCCGGCGGCGTACCATTCCACTTGCTGTGCGAGCGCTGGAACGTTTTCCCGCAGTGCTGCTTGTCGTTCGACGTAGCCTTTCTCTAAGAGGAATGCGATAGCAAAGAAAACGGCGAAAAATGCGGAGGTGACCACCAGGAGAAACTTCCATTTGATTTTGCGGCCCCGAATCCAACTGATGGACAAAAGACCGAGCAACAAAATGATGGCACCTGCGCGCTCGCCACGAAGCAGAGTGTAGGTGAGCGCAATTGCCGCCGCCAAGACGCTTCGTAACCGGCTTGGGCGCGTGCCATCATCTTCACGACATGCCACCATTGCCACAACCAGAGAGAGGACCACGCAATTGTCCAGGAGGCTCACGGTGCGGGAGCCTTCTTCGGTGCCGTAATCCGTAAGTCGAGAATGGATGCCCATCCAAAAGTCTGCGATCACTGTTCCGGAGGCAAGATCCAGGAGCCGTTTAATGTAGAAAGGCAGCGCAATCAGGAGAAGCAACAACAGTGCATCCAGACTACGGTGGATTGCGTCACTTCTTGAAGCTTCTATTTTTGAGCACCGCGGGGGGCCAGGCACAACTCGAAGGGACCAAATACCCAAGCCCAGTGCACCACCCACCGCGAAAGCGCACACGCCCCAAAGGTAGAAGAGTAAGGTATCCCCGGCGATGGGAAAGAAGGCTCGGCCCCCTTGGTAAACCAGAAAAAGGGAAAACGCCCAGACCATGGAGAACAGCACTGGGGGGTAGAGAACTGACTTTCCAATCCACCGGTTCAGACCGGCGATGGCAAGGATGACAAGGCTAATAGCAAGGGTCATGGGAGTTGCGGACAAGCTGAGGTTGACGGCTTTGACTTCCTTGCGCCAACGAGTAATCGCACATTTCCGGCAGCGGAGGTTTTGTCCGCTTGTATCATCCGTCCGTCGGTCTGCCATCCCTCAACGCGCATCGGGCACAATCTCCGTATTCAGCGAGGCGGCCGGCCTGGGGTGGAGAAGAAACGCGCGCTCCGCCGGGGCCAGAAGCCGGAACCAACTGGCGACGGCCAGCGCGAGCAGCACAACAGAGAGGAGAATGCCCTTCATCGGCGAGCTTTGGGGCAAGGTGGCTATGCCCAGAATCACCAGCGCTCCCAGCACACCGGCTGTGAGCCAAGCCAGCAAGCGCGGCTTATGCGGCAGCAGCCAGTGTGCAAACGCGAACAGCAGCAGCGCGTCCAGCGAGACGCGAGCCACCC
>Ga0181523_10002445_pt1 | contig 18167 bp, 14 predicted proteins | sample PEATcosm2014_Bin_43_FD_119752 | JGI IMG/M metagenome (GOLD analysis project Ga0181523, IMG submission 119752) | Peatland microbial communities from MTU Mesocosm Facility, Houghton, MI, USA - PEATcosm2014_Bin05_30_metaG | ecosystem: Environmental > Terrestrial > Soil > Wetlands > Peat | place...
CAGCACCGTGCCCATCGTGTACATCTGGGCGTGACAGGCCGCGCCGTTGCAGCCCGAGGCCTGGATTTCCTCCATGATGGCGGCGGCGGCCGTCATGGTCAGGCCGCTGCCGCCGTATTCCTCGGGGATCAGCGCGGCGAGAAAGCCGGCCTTGGTCAAGGCCGCGACGAATTCTTCCGGATAGGTGCGCTCGCGGTCGAGACCGCGCCAATATGCGCCGGGAAAATTTCCACACAGCGCCCGCACCGCCTCGCGAATTGGTGCGAGGTCCGCGGTTTCCGTCACGGCTTCACCTCGGCGCGGCCGTTGTTGATAGCGATCACGTCGCGCTCGACCACGCGGGCGCGAAAGCTCACCACGGCATCGTCGCGCCACATCTCGGTGCGGATGGTCTCGCCGGGAAAGACCGGTGCGGAAAAACGCCCGGCAAACGCCACCAACCGGGTAGGATCGTAGCCGCACAAGGTCTTCAGCACTGCGTGGCCGGAAACGCCGAAGGTACCGAGCCCGTGCAGGATCGGACGCGGAAACCCGGCGGCCCTGGCGAAGGCGGGCTCGGCGTGCAGCGGATTATAATCGCCGCTCAAGCGGTAGATCAGCGCCATTTCCGGGCGGGTGGGCAGATCGCAGATCAGGTCGGGAGCGCGCGCCGGAATCGGATGCGGCGCCGGCGCTTCGCGCGGCGGCCCGCCGAAGCCGCCGTCGCCGCGGCAGAACGCCGTCCCCGTGATGGTCGCGATCAACTCGCCGGTCGCCTTGTCGGTCACCTTGCGTTCGTAGAGGATGAGCGCGCCTTTTCCAGCGCCCTTGTCGATGATCTCAAGAATGCGTGTACGGCCGACCAGTGTGCCTTGGCCCTTGAGCGGCCGATGCAGCGTGAAGCCCTGCTCGCCGTTCACCACCTTGACGTAATCGATGCCGGTGTTGCGCACCCAGGAACCGCCATAGCCAAGGACGGTCGCCATGGAAGGCAGCACCTTCAGGTTCTTCTCGTAGACGAAGGCGAGCTCGTCCTCGTTCGTCGGATCATGGCCGAGCCCGACGCCGAGCGCGTAGAGCATGCAGTCCTTCGGCGCGTAATTCTGCTCGACCGGCGGGATCTGCATCGCCATCAGTTTATCGTAGACGATAGCCATAACTCACTCCGTTCTGTCCCGTTGGGCTTTTACACCGGGTCCCACGAAAACACCTCAGGCGACCGTTCGAGCGGCGTAAAGGAACTGGCAAACGCAGCCTTGAGCTGCGCCGCGAGCTTTTGCGGCGTCCAGCCGTCGGAGCGATGCAAGGTGCGAATCGGCCGGTTCTGGTTGAACAGGTAAATTTCGTTGTTGCGCGCCGAAAGGATTTGCCCGGTGATGCCGGAGGCTTGGTCGGAGGCGAGATAGACGACGAGCGGCGCGACCTTTTCCGGCGTCACCTGGCTGGCGCGGGCGACGCGCGCCTTTTCCTCCTCGGTCTCCGCCGGGATCGATTGCACCATGCGCGTCCAGGCGAACGGCGACACGCAATTCGAGCGCACGTTGAACCGCGCCATGTCGAGCGCGATGCCGCGCGAAAGCCCGAGAATACCCAGCTTCGCCGCCATGTAATTGGCCTGACCGAAATTGCCGATCAGCCCGGATGTCGACGTCATATGCACGTAGGTCCCTGACTTCTGCTCGCGGAAATGCGTGGCGCAAGCGCGGCTCATGATGAAGCTGCCGTTGAGATGCACGTTGATCACGTCCGACCAGTCGGACCAGCTCATGCGGTGAAAGATGCGATCGCGCAGGATGCCGGCATTGTTGACCAGGATGTCGACGCGGCCGAAGGCGTCGAGCGTCGATTTCACGATCTTGTCGCCATTCGCCGGCTCGCTGATCGACAACGTCGAGGCGATCGCCGCGCCGCCGGCTTTCTTGATCTCTTCGACGACGGAATGCGCCGGCGAGGCGTCGGTGCCTTCGCCTTCGAGGCTGGCCCCGATATCGCAGACCACGATGCGGGCGCCCTCCTGCGCCAGCAAAAGCGCAATGGCGCGCCCAATGCCCCGCCCCGCGCCGGTGACGATGGCGACTTTGCCTTCCACAATGCCTGGCATTTCATCCCCCTATCGCGCCCGCAATCTATAACCACGATATTCGCAGTTTTGCGATGGGGAGACTATGGCGGTCACGCCGCGAATTGGAGTCCGGACTTCGCGCGCGCCGAATGACGGCGGTGGTGCCGCGGAGACGGCCTGATGGAAAGCTGCTTTTGCGCGCCGCACAGAAACTGAATATTGCGCTTCTTATGGATGGAAAGAAAGACTTGACTGTGATCACCGAAGTGTATGGACGTGCAATGGCTGTTTGATTTCCGATTTCTGAGGAACGTTGAATTGTGCCTTGGGAAGCTTCTACAAGAAAGTCATTTCGCCGAAGGTGAGACACCACGAACTCGTCGATCGCGGCCCGAGGCCTCTTTTCGGGCGAGAATTGCGGCGGCCATCACGTAGGCTGGCGCCACCAGCCGCATGTTATGGCTTGGCCAGCGGCTTCTCCATTACCTGCGCCACCGGGAAGTTGCAGGAATCTTCGTGGGGTCGATCCGATCGCGGTATTTACGTGCAACGTTTATTACTTCGAGCATCAGGCCGTCGTCCAACGCGATCGGAGCCATTCCGATTTTCAGGAATCCGTCATTCTGTACGATAAGCTCGTTGGTCGGCTCCTCGGCACGTGGGTTTTCCACGTGCTGAATCTTTGCCCCAGTAAGGGCAGAAACCTTGTGAGCGAGATCAATCAAACGATGCGTCTCAGTCATCTGGTTGAAAATCTGTACGCGTTGCTTCCCTTTCGGAGGATGCAGCAGCGCCAACTCGATGCAGCGCACGGAGTCGCGCAAATGTATGAATGCGCGCTTCTGACCGCCGACGCCGTGAACGGTCAATGGGTGATCGATAGCGGCCTGCGCTAGAAACCGATTCAAGACCGTTCCATATTCGCCGTCATAGTCAAACCGATTTATCAGGCGTTCGTCTTGTTCGGTTTCTTGTGTTCTCGTACCCCACACGATACCTTGATGCAGATCTGTGATCCGCAAATTGTCGTTTTTGTTGTAAAAATAGAAAAGCAATGCATCCAGCGTCTTGGTCATGTGATACACGCTGCCGGGGTCGGCAGGATGCATGATTTCACGCTCGATATCCGGACCATTTGGCTGTGTAATTCGGATCTTGAGGTAGCCTTCCGGCACGGGCACGTCGCCCGTGGTCCCGTAACCGTAGACGCCCATCGTACCCAGATGCACCACATGGATATCCCGGCCTGACTCGACGATCGCACAGAGCAAGTTATGCGTCGCGGTTATGTTGTTTTCCACGGTGTATCGCCGGGTCGCGAATGTCCTCATGGAATAGGGAGCGGCGCGCTGCTCCGCGAAGTGGATCACAGCGTCCGGGGAATAGCGGTTCAGCATGGCAAGTAGGTCCGCGTAATCTTGCGCGACATCCAAATTGTGAAACTGGATGGTCCGTCCGCTGACGTCCTTCCAGGCCTGCAGACGAACCGGCGTGGGACGGATCGGAGTGAGCGACTCGGTCGCGAGCTCGGCATCAATTTTTCGCCTGGATAGATTGTCGAGAATGACGACATCGTGCCCTTTTGCCGACAGGTATAAAGACGTTGCCCAACCGCAAAACCCGTCGCCGCCGAGGACCAAAACCCTCACTGTCGATCTCCCAATTGATAGCGCCATCGGATTTTGCATAGCTTCCGCGCAAGCGGAAGGACGCGTTCCGTCAGGCCCAGCGTTGGCGCCAGCATTCCAGCATCAGCACGTTCCAAAGCATGTCCTGCCAATTGCGCCGTCCCTCGTGGTGCTCTTTCCAAATGCGGCCGACCATTGAGTGATTGAGGAGTCCGGCCTCGCGCAGCCGCCGCTCATTGAGCATTGCCTCGGCCCAATCGCGCAATGGACCGCGCAGCCATTCCCCCAGCGGGACGGCAAATCCGCTTTTCGGGCGTTCAACGAGCGCGGCCGGCACGCGACGATAGAGGATTTGCCGCAACAGCCACTTGCTGGTGTCGTGACGCACCTTGGCCGCGCGCGGTAGCCGCCATGAAAACTCAACGACGCGATGATCAAGGAGGGGAACGCGGACCTCGAGCGCCACGGCCATACTGGCCCGGTCGACCTTGGTCAAAATGTCATCCGGCAGATAAGTGACCAGATCGAGAAGCTGCATACGCTCCAGCAGTTCGGGAAATTCCTTCGCCAGCGATTTGTCGTAACCGATCCCCGGCGGTTCGCCGGCCTGCGACATAAACAGCGCCGGCTCACAATGGCTGACCAGGCGCCGGTAGACCGCGTCGGCGCTGTCGAGCTTTAGAATAGTCGCGATGGTGTGAAGTTTGTCTCCGATCTGCGGCATAGGGAGGCGAGACGGCAGCGTTGAAAGCAGCGACGTCCAGCGATCAGGCGGCACGGCGGTCAGCGCGGCGGCGACGCCGTTGCGCAACGCTCGGGGCATCAGCGACATGATACCCCATACTCGCTGCGTGACTTGGTAACGGTTATATCCGGCAAATAACTCATCGCCGCCATCCCCGGACAAGGCAACTGCGACGTGCTGGCGCGCCATCGCCGAAACGAGATGCGTTGGTATCTGCGCGGAATCGGCAAAGGGTTCGTCATACCACTCCGGCAATCGCGGAATCACATCGAGTGCCTGGCGCGACGTCATGGTGACTTCCGTATGTTCGGTCTCAAGGTGCCGCGCCACCGCGGCGGCGTGGGGCGCCTCATTGAAGCCCGCAATGTCGAAGCCGATCGAGAAGGTTTTGACCTTGCCGGAGCGTGTGCTCTGCATGAGCGCGACCACCGTCGATGAATCGATCCCTCCGGACAGAAAGGCGCCGAGCGGGACATCGGCAATCATGCGGCGGCTGACAGCATCCTGGAGCAGCGTTTCCAGTTGCTCGGTCAATTCGGTGTCGCTGCCCGCCAACGGGTCGCGAACCCCATCCCGCGCCACTGCACGGGCGTCCCAGAAGCGAGTAATTCGCGGCTCGCTTTGCCACGGCAGCGTGAGGATCGTGCCGGGCTCGAGCTTGCGGACACCTTGATAGATCGTGTGCGGCGCCGGAATGTAATTGTACCGCATGAAGGCGGCGACTGCGTTCTGGTCGACGCGCGGCGTCCAGCCCGGATGCGCCCGCAGCGCCTTGAGCTCCGATCCGAACAAAAACAGCTCGCCGAACTTCGCCCAATAAAGCGGTTTGACGCCGAGGCGATCGCGGATGAGCGTGAGCGTCCGATCGCGCCTGTCCCACAGCGCGATCGCGAACATGCCGATCATACGCTTCAGCGTCGCTTCAATGCCGCTGTGCGCGAACGACTCCAGAATGACTTCGGTATCCGAATGACCGTGGAACTTGTGCCCGCGCCCGGCAAGCTCGGCGGCGATCGGCTGGTGACTGTAGACTTCGCCGTTATATGTGACGATAAAACGTTCATCGGCGGAAACCATCGGCTGATGTCCGGCCGACGACAGGTCGATGATGGACAATCGGCGATGAACGAGGGCCGTTCCGGCTTTGGCATCGAGCCAAATGCCCTCATCATTCGGGCCGCGATGCCGCAAACTCGCAGCCAACGACCGCGCAATACTATCGATATTGTCGGCGGCATTTCTGGGCCCGGAGCCGACGAACCCGGCGATACCGCACATCGTTCTGCCTCGTCCCTCGTCAGGCGCCCCGCGCGACAGTATAACTAGAAGTCATCTTTCGAGTGAAACAAACCCTCGCCCTTCGGTTTCCGTGGCAGTCGGGTGCTCGTCGGCAACCTTGTACCGGGCAGTGCAATGCTCTTTAGCGTCGTGATCCCAGTGCATAACCGCGAGCGTTTCATCGACCGATCCCTCGGCAGTGTGTTTGGGCAGGAGTTCACAGACTACGAGATCATCGCGGTCGACGATGGCTCGATGGATGCTTCATTCGCCCGCCTAAATGCCCATGCCGAGCCGCGCCTCAAGGTGATCCGGCACGGCGAGAACCGGGGGGTTGGCCCGGCGCACAACCGCGCTATCGCAGCCGCAACCGGAGATTGGATCATACATCTCGACAGCGACGACGAATTGACTCCCGGGGCGCTGGCCCGAATCGGAGATCTCGCGGTCAAAGCGCCCGAGACGGTGCACGCGCTGTGGTTTCGCTGCCGGATGGACGATGGTCGTCTGTCGCCGGACCCGATGCCGTTGCGCCAAGAGTGGGACTACGAGGGATATCTCGGCCTTCTGGAGGAAACGCGCGGACGGTGGCGCGACGTGCTGCGCTGCGTACGCCGCCGCTGTTTTGCGGAGGTCCGCTACGCCGACAACTGGATGGGTGTAGACAAATTCCATCTCGATTTCGCTCGACGTTTTCGCACTCGAATCTATGACGACGTGATGCTTCTTTATCATCAGGACGCCGATAATCGGGTCATCTACCATCGCCGCTGGCTGGATCCGACGCGCAATAGAGCTTTTCTCGAGGATCGTGCCGACGGCTATCGCGCCGTTTTGCAAGAACATGGGAGCGCCATCGCTCGAATTGCGCCCGGCCAGTATGGCGACTATCTGCAGCTCGCGGCCACCAGCGCTCTCTTCGCCAATCGTCGCCTCGCGGCCTGCGGCTACGCGGCAGAACTAGCCATTCGATTTCCGCTGCGCGCCAGAGCATGGCTGTTGATGGGCGCAAGCCTCATCGGCCCGGTCCTGTCCAAGCGGCTTCAAGACCTGACTCGCCGCCGCCGCTCAAGGGCCTAGATTCTCCGACCGCTGAGCGCAGTTACCGAGGCCAAAGCGCTGGACTCATGATAGGTTAGTGTGCTGTGAAATTTAGTCGCTAGGGGTTGAGTGGTTTGAGAGCAATCTCGATTGTCTGTTGTACGCGTGACCGGCCCTCGGAACTCCGCCGCCTGGTCGATTCACTGATTCGTGCACGGGCCGCGCTGAACGGCATCGACTTCGAACTGCTTGTCGTCGACGATGGCATGCTGCCAGATCAATTGGTGCGGTCCCTCGCCGAGCAAGTAGCCCGTGCCGGCATCCATTGGGTCTATCACAATAAGAGAGAGCGACCGGGCCTGTTGCGTTCGCGCATAGAGTCCGTGGCCCTGGCGACATATGACTGGGTTCTCTTCTTTGACGACGATGTCGATGTCGAACCGACCTATCTATTTCGCTTCGTCGAGGCAATCGAACGCAATCCCGACCTCGCCGGTCTAGGGGGCGTGGATGTCCTGGCTCCGCCGCCGCCAACCGGGCGGGTTTTGGGCCGCATCGCCTGCGGTTTGGAACCGCTTCGCCTCGGCCGGCTCTCTTTTGGCGGCTTTCCCGCCGTTATGGGTCGCGCGCGTGGCGCGCAGCAACCTTTCGCATCCCGCCGGCTCTACGGTTGCAATATGGCCTTCCGGAAGACTGCGTTGCAGGGCCTCGACATACTTCCGGGCTTCGAAGGCTACAGTCTCTACGAAGACGCGTATCTGTCCTTCGAGGCCTGTCGCGCCGGGCCGCTGCTGATAGACCCGAGTCTGAAGGTCCGTCACCACAGATCGCAATTGTCGCGCGACAGCGGTCTCGATGTCGGCAGAATGAGCATCCTGAACCACCGCCGGCTGTTGCAGCTCTATGGCGCCGGCGGATGGCGCCAGGCCGGCGCACTCGTCTCCATCCTTTGCCTGATCGCCTTGTCGACCGCCAACGGCTTCCGGCGCTGGCTGACCTCGCAGCGCGCTGATTTTGATTTCGCCCGCGGCCAGTTCTCGGCGCTTGGGACTCTGCTGACCGCAGACTCTGTTGACCGGTCGGTCGCCTTTCAGCCTCGAACCTTATCCCGGCGGCGGAAACGACTGGCGCGGCGGGGCGACTGATCGATCTGCAGGGCTCGCCGATAGACCTCGACATGTCGGTCGATGGCGCCCTCGACCGAGTAAACGCCGCGAACGTGGTCGTAGCCCGCCTCGCCGCGCGCGCGCCAGGCGTCGTTTTGAAGGAGCTGGCGGAGCCCGTCGCCGAGCTTCCCGGGTCTCACGATCTGTCCGAAGCGAGACGCAAATCCATCCGGATCGAGGTAGCTGAGGATTGCACAGCGGTGGGCCGCGGCCTCGATAAATGTGGTCGGCAATGCCTCCCTGAGAGAGCTGTTAACCAGGATCCAGCTTCTGGAAAGAATCTCGCCGAGGCGGTTGGAAGTGAATTGATCGATCGGGCCCGTCATCTCCAGATTGGCAACGCCGGCGTAGCGCCGGCGCAGCTCGGCATCCCGTGCTTGCCCCGGCGCACCCCCGACGGCAATGAAGTTGACCGTCGGAAATTGTCGGGCAAGCTCGAGGAAATGCTCCGGCTGCTTGATTCCGTGCCAGCGGCCGACAAAACAGACGGTCGGACGCTCCGCCTTTTCGACGCTCGCGGGAACCATGACGGGCGTCGGCAGAAACTCGGGCGGCGTCCGCAAGCTGTAACGCCGGACGGACTTGTCGACCACACAGTGGGCGGCAGCGTAGCGCCAAGGCGTGCGCCGTGCGGCCGCGCGCACCAGGGGATTGTCGATCTGAAGGTAATGCATGAGCCGGCCGCGCAGGCCCGATTCGCCGAATTGGTAATCGATGTCGACATCGCGGCCATCCAGCGGCGCGCGGAAGGTTATAAGATGCTTCGCTCTCGGCATCGCCAGCATGGCAAGCAGAGTGCCCAGCGATGCGTCCTGTGAGTGGTACAGGTCAGCATCGCAATCACGATAAAGCGCGATCGACGACAGCGGGCGGCGCGGGGAATAAAGCCTTACGCGCATTCCTTCGAGCATGAAATCCTGCCGCCGTTCCTGCGATAACGGGCTTTGGCGCGTGACCACCGTAACGCGGTGGCCCCGTTTCACGAGCTCGCGGCCTATCATCCGCGTAGCCCGACCGAATCCGCCGAGAGAGCCGAGCCCGAACAGCTCCACGCATACGAAACACAGATGCATCGGCGGAGCGGAGCGCGGCTTTCCGTCGACCAAAGTCTGCACAGAGATCGCGCTGGGTTCCGGCGCCAGCTCTTTGGAAGCATCGATCATCAATGGCCTACCAGGTGTCCGCGGGTCTCAGTCTCATGCCGTCGATGACTTCGAACCGGTCGGTCGCATCGAGATGATGCAGGCAGAGGTTCCCATCGAGCCATTCTGGGCCAACTCGGATCAACGGCCGCTCTCGATAGCTTTCCTCTGCTAGTTCCAGCACCTCCATGAGCCACAGCCCGCCGCCATATCGCACGGAACCGTCCTGGGCGGGGCGCAACAGCTTGCCTTCGCGATGGAACAGACGCCCCGCAGGCCGGGTATGCCGCTGATTGGTCTGGACGGGATTCTGCGGGTGAGGGTGCCAGGGGCCAAGCGGGGTTGTTGCCTGGAACAGAAAGAGTGCTGGGCAACCTTCGCCTAGTTCGTCGATGGCCACGAACATCCACCAGCGTCCGTCATCCGACTGATGCAGGGTTGTATCCGTTGCACGCCAACCTTCCAGCAATACGCTCTCCAATATCCAGCTGTCGGGAAAGGTCCGGCACCGATAGAGCTCGATTGTCCGGTTGTGTCCGGTCTCCGGCACCATGTAGATCTGCCCATTCCACCGGAAAATGAACGGGTACGAGAGATGATATGGTCGCTGCAGAACTGTCGTTGGGCGTGAAAGCGTTCCATCTACAGACAATTGGGAGTGGGATATAACGCCCTTCCCGAGATTTTTGTCGAGGTCCTCGAAAAAGAGATGCGTGGCCCCTTTTTCTTCCAGGAGAAAGGGGTCGGCGTAAGAATGTCCTGGCGTGGCCGGCAAAGGAGCGAAGCCTTTTAGGCGATCGCTTTCTTCACTATCGGCCGGGAAGGCCAACGGCCGTCGCCGCAAGGCCAGGAACCACCACTCACCGTGCCGATACTGCCAACGGAAGCGAAGCCAGCGAAGCGTAAGTCTCGACAGGAATAGCAACAGCTCCAGATTAGTCGGCGCGCCACGGCGAAGAGTTGCAGGCTCGCTTGACTCTGGAAAAGTGTCCAGCATCTTTCCCTTAACGCCATCAACTCCACATCGCTGAAACTGACGCATGCAGCGCAGAGTCAGGGACACCGCGTTAGCATAAGTCTTACGGCGGGTCACATGAAGAGAACGAGAATGGACCGGAGCCTCGAGGCGGCCGATGACTCGCAACGGCGCGGCTGGTTCCCCGAGTATGCTTAAGCTGCAGCTCGTCATGGAGTGCGCATCGCTTACAGCCCAGAAAAGCTCTACATCTTCCCGCCCGCGATGATGCGCACCCCAAGAATAGAACCAAATGCCAAAGCGGGCAGCGGAAAGGATTTCACCGGTCCATGTATCGGAGCCTAACGCGAGAATGACATCGAGGGCTTCGCGGCGAATATTGGCGAGATCGGAGTCGGTAATAAGGCAACCGTCCGAGCGCTCAATCGCATGTTTATGAAGAACCGTTACCCCCGCGAACCATGGCGACACGTCGATCAAGCCGGTACGATCCGGTTGGGTCAGGCGTCGCCTGGCAAGCGCGGTATCGATGCGAGAATAGAGAGCGTACGCACGTCGCGAGAAGGGCTTGGCGGACGGCTTTCGCCCCGGCGGTACTCTCGCCGCAAGGCTCTGGACATCATTCCGGATGTCATATTGGATAATGCAGACGATCTCTGCAGCGCCGCTGGTGGTAATTCCGTCGAGCAGTCGGGCAACCCAACCTGGCTGGGTGGAACTGTTCAACATGATGCCCAAGCGCAGGGGCTTCGCGCCCGCCGGCGCAGGCGCATAGATGCTTCCAACGCGCGGAGAATCTTGCACATGGCGCCTGTCGCTCGCCGCAAGCGGCTCCGATGCGCGGTGAACAAGCGGCTCCGACACTTCTTGTCCGTCGCTCGCGTTGGACATGTCGTGATCCCAGTCTCCGGTTCTAGGGTCCAGACTCATAAAATGTAACTCGTTGATGCGACTCGCACATTTCCATCCCCTTCAAGCGGCGGATCACGCGGAAAGCAGCACGTATCAGCGAGTTTCGCGATTAATGAGTTTTGACCCTAGTCCCGAGACGACGCAACACCTCGCGCTGACGGACCCTGGGAGGCAAACTCATTCAACGTCAAAATGCCTGCCGCGCGCAACCCGTCAATATGCCGGTCGTACAGCCGATGAAATTCGAGCTCGTCCTCAATCTCAAGACCGCCAAGAAGTTCGGCCTTTCGTCGTGCCGCCGACGCTGTGCGTGCGCGCCGACGACGTGATCGAATAACTAGTGGTCATTTATAAGTCCGGATAGCTGCACGCTTCACTTGCTGCGTTGCAGCGAAATCTCGCCGCCAATCGACGGTATGGGTCTTGGTTGTGTAAAAACGCTTTACCGGAAGTATCGAAGCGTCGCGATCTTGGCCCGGTGGCGCTGAGGGAGCTTTTTTCGGGTTTGGCTAGGCCCTCATCGCGGCCATGAGCGGCTGAATGCCCATGATGTTCATGACACGGGTCAGATATGAGCGTCTTTAACGACTCGAGCGCTTGCAGATAGTCACGTGGTTGACCGCGGCTCAACTGCATCGTGTGCAGGTTCGCGCGGGCTTCTAGAAATGTTGATAACTGCTCAAGACGCCAACTTTTAACGATCGAAAGGTCAAGCCCGGCTGATCTGAGATGAGTCTTAAAAGAATTCCACGCTTTCACGCGCTCTTTGCCAACACCCTGCGCTTTTTTACCCTTGAAATACTTAGCTGCAACATCAAGAAATTCCCCATCCAGCGGAGGGGTGCGGCCACCGACAATTTGCGCTCCCTTGGAAGCTCCGGCCCCCAACACAATCGCCGCTCCCTGTATTCGCATTTGCACGTTCCTCATTACTGGGCGCGATCGTGTGGCGACAGTCTTTCTTCTCGAAAGTGCGGCCCCGTCGAATCGACGGTCTATCTGGTCCGAGCCAAATCGGGCGCAGCAGCAATGCAGAAACGTGGATCTTTGTCGCCATTTATTCGGGCGGCTGAGCCAGCGCTTTCGCTGCCCCTATGAATTCAATAACATTGAAAGCATAGTCTGAGCTTTCCGTCATCCCGTGCGTTCACAAGCGTTTCGAAGGCTGCCGACATGAGCACGCTCCCCGTAGAAACAACCGCTGTGGGCCGGAGGGTCGCCGCGTCGGGCGTTGATGCCCTTCTTGGACAAGTCCGGCCCGATTGGCAGGCCAAATCCCTGATCGAACGGGTAAAGGCCATTCTCCCTGTCGACCCTAGTAGTGCGTGTCAGCGCCTACTTAATGCGGCAATCCATGATCTCCGCGAGAAAATTGTAATAGCTGGCATCGATGTGGCCGCTGAGGCTGCAGCAACTTATAAGCTCCCGCCAATTTCCAGGCCGGATGACATATACGAGTATTCAACAACCTCAACCCTGGACCTTTGCTATCGCATGGGTCTGATTAACCGGGCGGAGTGGCGTCGGCTGAAACGCGCGTATGACATACGCAAGGATCTGGAACACGAGGACGATCAATATGAGGCTGCTGTCGAAGATTGTGTTTATGTATTTCGAACTTGCATTGAGATCGTGCTTGCAAAAGACCCTATCCGGCCTGTCCGCGTAACCGATTTTAAAGACGTCATTGAGTCGCCGGCTCACATAGTTGTCTCGACAGAGCTGAAACAGGATTATGCGAGTGCTCCGGATACGCGCCAGATTGAGATCATGAAGTTTCTTGTCTCAACTGCTCGCGATTCTAAAAAGCCGGATATCGTTCGGCAAAACGCAATTGAAGTCATGCGTTCTGTCCGTGACGTGACAAGACGAGCCATTCAGGCTCAGATAGGTGAGTGGTTCCAGGAGCTCCTTCGACAAGCACCTCTCGAAATCACCGAAATGAAAATCGCTGCTGCAGCTGGGTTCTCGCCTTATTTGAAGCATGCTAAGGTACGCGACTTTATGGAGCGTTTTTTCACCGGCATGGAAACGGTCGGATACGCTTGGAATAGTCACTCACGACATCCAGAACTATTCGATAATCTCGACGACATTGGTGGTCTAGCTGGCGTGCCGCCCAAACTGCGACCCAAGTTCGTTCGTTGGATGGTCCTTTGCTATATCGGAGACCCCGGCAGCAGCCGGGTCTATTACAGCTGGGTCGCCGAAGGGCGAATCGAAGAGATGTTCAAGAAAAATGGCGCTCTAATTCGCGATGATTTTGATGCCATTGCTGTAGATGATAGCTTGGTTAAAAGTAGGGCTCGCGATCAACGCGTTGCACGCCGCCTTGAGGACTTGCGGGATGCGATCTTAGAAAAAATTCCATGATCCTGGTGCGGCCGCCCTACAAGGCACGCCGTTCGGCCTCGGCAGCCTGTGGCTGAACCGGTTAGACCCCCCACCTCGGGGCGAGCGGATGCGCCGCGGCCGCCATTTCATCTTCTCGACCGGGGGTAAGGGCAATCATCTAGACCGACAAGGCCAGCAGTCGCGGCGGCCGAGGCCTCCGCCATCCGAGGCGTTACCCCACCGCTTACCCCGGGCCCTAAGTCTCTCAAGCATCGTGCAAGAAGTGCCTGATTTAATTGGTGCCGCGGAGAGGATTCGAACCTCCGACCCACGCATTACGAATGCGTTGCTCTACCGGCTGAGCTACCGCGGCGACTCTTTGGATACTGCTAAATATTTTTTCTCCGCGCCACTGCAATAGTCGTGATTTGCTACCGAAATGCTACCCTTTTGCAGTGCCGCGGTGTCTGTCTAACGCTTGCTGTAAGGCTTCGTCAACGCGGGATGCCGCATCCGCCTGCATTCCAGGCCCGTTCAGTTGGGGCGCACGGGCTGCGCGCGCCCTTCCGATTGCCCGTGGCGTGCGAAATGGTCAAGCGGATTGAGACCGGCGGCCTTCACGTCCGGATTCCACCGCACATAAACATTGCCATCGAACTGCGGGTGCGGCGCGGCGCCTTGCCGCCACCCCTCGGTGAGATAGTGGATTAGCGGGTTTTGCCGGCACTTCCCCAATTCCGGATGCTGCGACAGATACCAAGCGCTGTCGAATAGTGGATGCGGATCAAAACCAGCTGTCCCGCCGATCGCGAGAAAATGCCCGAGTGCGTTCATACCTTGCGGAATATTCGCGGCATAGCGCGAAAGATAGAAGGCGGTGTCGAATAAGGGATGCGGCCTGCGGCCCATTGCGGTCCCGACCCTTATGAAATGGATGAGTGGATTTTCCCGCCTGAGATCCGGACTTTGGGCGGCGTAATAGTGCGGATCGAACAGTGGGCAGGGCCAGGCACCCTCAGCAGCTCCATTGCGCAGATAGTGCCACAGTGGATCGATTTCCTGCGCTGCGACATCCGGCCGAAATTGCAGATAATACCCATCGTCGAACAGGCCGGCCGCGCGAACAAGGCGCGCCGGCTGCGTTTTCGCGACGCCGCTCCTCTTGCGAAAGCGCTCCAAGGTGAGTCGATGGAAGGGCGATAGTATCACCGCCACTGCTTCCGCGATCCGAGCGCCGTGGAAGATGAAATAGTAACGCCAGCGCTCGACGTCATACCAAGAGCGCGGACGCCCATACTGGTTGGACTGCGTGCTGACGCGGTAGTCACCGAGGAACCGCTGCAGGACCACCATCGGAAACATCGCATACATTGCCGGCAGGTTGGCCATAGCGCCGTCGAGCGCGTTGCCGAGCCGACATACCGCTACCTCCGCAGCACATGGTATCGAGCGCGGCAGCGAGCGGACCGTCAAAGCGTCTATTTAACAGTGTTCGTGCCGCCCTCGCTGCCTGAAGAGTCTCGCTACCCCAGACGCGTGGCGTATCCAACGCTGATTTTCATCGGCTTGACCATCTTATGGTCCATTGTGGTCATGACCATCGCTTCAGTGGAGGACCATCGGTTTTAAGGCTTCTTTGCCGCGTGGTTCGGCCAACGCTGGTGGTGCGCCGAAGGCTGCTACCGTCGATTCCGGTGGAATCAGAAAAGCAATATTAACATCCCGGAAAGGGTCACGCCGACCAGCAGAATCGACCACTCGCAAGTTCTTAGCTCGAACAGTCTGCCTCCACTCAAGCGGTCACGGCTTATGCCTACCGCTGCGAAGCTTTGAACCATTGATCCGTTTTGATTTGATTACGGCTGATGCGATTCGTGGCTGGGATCATTTCGGCGATGCGGGTTTCAGTTACGGATTCCCGACATGACCAATCATTTCATCTTTGTTCGCCAGCCGATTTGTTTGTTGATCGCAATGAGGCTCTACGGGAGCAAATATCGGCTACGCGTGGAAATATCGGCTAGGGGTGGTGATTGACCAGATTTCCCAGTTGATCATCCCGGGCCCTTTTGAAAAGATTGATTATTTTGGCTTCGTTCTGCCAAAATATCGTTGCGAATACATCCTTTAGTTGTACTTTATAATTCATGCAATCATACTAACGCCCCCGCCGTGCTTCGTCCAAGGCGCGAATGGCAAATTTGCGCCGCGACAGCGCCCGCCGTTCATACCGGTCCATAGCCAACAACTGCTTGGTTTCTCTTCCGACAGAATTGTCGCGAACTTGGTCGGCCCCTCCCGCGTCGTGATGAGATACTTCTCGATGAAGGCTTGCAGCGGAATGTCTGCCAGCTTGGGCGTCAGAGGCTGTTTGATCACCCTCATTTTCGCTCGGGTATTCCGCTCGAGACTCATAATAAGGGTTCACCAACGCATCGGAAAGAAGTTGATGACGCGCATAACGCACGCGGCGCAAATCGACCTGCGCTTCGGCGACTCGGCGTGCAAGACTTTCGATGTGAGCGCTGGCATGCAGCCCCGCGATTTGACGTGCGAGATATTGCACTTCTTCACAAAGCGCTTGGTCAGACTGGATGGAAAGGCTCAAACCGTGGCGGAACGCATTTTTTGCCGAGTGGGCACGGCCCTGATAAGTTTTCGGCCCAGTGCTAATCTGAGCATTCACGCGATTGGCTTTAATCTTGCGGTCGCTCGTCAAGCAGCATTTTTTCCCTTGGCTGGCGTGGCCTCGATCACTTCAAATTCGGCGTCCTCAGCCTCTTGCACGCTCCGGCGCAATTTTTCACCGAGGATCGGTCGACGCCGATCGATCTCGTGCAGGCTGGCATTGCGACGGCTCTCGGCGATGGTGGCCAGGCGATCGATCCGCTCGATATAATCGAGTTCCTCGGCCAGTGTCTTCGCCGTGAGGGTCTCGATGCTCACGCTGGCCGTGGCGAGAAGCTCATGGACCAGCTTGACCGCGCCGGGTTCGCGCCGGACGTATTCTAGCACGAGTTCGTGGGCCTTAGAGGCCTTCGCCCAGTGCAGGACGCTATCGGTGTTTATATTCGGGTCGACGCCGGCCAGAAGGTCATTGACCTTGTCGACAGCATCCGGTTTATTCCGGTCACACTCGTGCGCAAGCGTCTGCTTAAAATCATCGGCTTGATCTTCCGCAAGATTTTGCTGCAGAAATGTCGTAAGTTCGTACGTAAAGTGTTCCCGGCACAGACGGGAATCGAGCCTTGGGCCCAAGAAATCTTCTAGCGCCTTAAGTGCGCGCGCTCGGATCAGACTCAATTTCAAGCGGCTCCAGCGCAAGAACTCCCATTCCGATGCCACGACATCGGCTATGAACATCTCATCAATAACATCGACCGGTTTTATTGCTGCGCAGACACGTCCGAAAAGCTCATCAAAGGCGGCGGCGTCCTCTCCTTCGAGAATCGGCGGCGGTCCGAAGAGCCTCCACGGAGTGACCGCCTTCGAGGCTGACTGGCTCTTCAGCTCAATCCTCGGCTTCGCCGTCTTCGTCTTCTTCGTCCGGCCACCACTGCTCGGATTCAGGATCAGTGGGACTCGTGGCTTCACGACTCTGTTTTGCACTTTGTTTGCTACTGCCATAGCTGCGCTCGCTGGGGTCATGCTTGATCAACTCGACCCTTTGTTTTGCTTCAATGCCGGTGACCGTCTTCATCCTGTCGAAATCGACTGCCCGCAGACCGCGTCTTATCCATTCCTCGCGCAATTCTTCCAGGGTCGGGAATTGTGGCCCTTCATCGACATCGCTCTTGATATCTTGCTGGTGCTGCGCAAGCTTGAGCAGCGCCTGAAACTGGTTTCTTTCTTCCTGGGCCGTGAACAGCAGGTAGCCTAGCGCACCTCGTGCTCCGGTCCACTCAAGCACTTGTTTGCCTGTCATCTTCTTGCGGTAGATTTGATTGCCCTTCTTGTCTTGCAGCGGCTCTTTGGTCCTCGGGTCGGTGGCTTTTACCCATTGCACGTTGCCTTCACTATCCAGGTCTTCTTCGATGATCCACTTCTTTGTCGGATAACCGCTCGTCTCCGCTGCCGTCAGCACAAGCTGGCGCAGTTGTGGCAACCTGTTGCGACTGCCGAGCGGCCTGCCGGGACCAGTGATCTCGTTGAGGGGCTTTTTAGGCATTTTGGGGTCCAATATTTTCTCGTTCGCACGTAGCAGATACGCACATGTAGACGATGAAATGCCGATGTCCAAATCGACTGACACTACCGCTCTGGCCAGCAACAAGTCCGCGCTCTGATCGAAGCTGCAGCGGTAGACTCGAGGTCTTTTTTGGCGGCGCTCAGGCGGTATGGTGCTCTCGCGCCACACGGCTCGCTTAGTTGATAGCTACCGCAAACGCACCGGAAGAAACTGCGGGCGTTCGGGTGCTGGCTGGAGGTCAAATGCCAACATACCGGCATCTACGGGGAAGTTGATTTGAAAATGCAAGGGGGTATTCGTTGACTTGTGTCAAAATGTCTTAACGTTGTTTTCCGGCGTTTTTCTGTAGCCCTCAGACGTGTTTTTGTTGTTCCTCAATCTTGCGCTTGGCCAGAAACAGGCTGCGGTACTTGGCCCGGATGCGTTCACGCATCTTCGCCAGCTTAGTTTAGCTGCCGGGTCCAAAAGGCGCGCTGGCGGGCTTGGCGGTCTCGATCGTTAGCATTTGATGCCCTGCTCGTTTTGGTGGTTGCTGGCGGATAGCGGCTAAGGTTTGGCAGCCACCGGATGAGAAACGAGCGCGCGATCCGTCGTGACGAGGCGCAGGCCCTCGATCTGGCATTGCGCTAAAAGCATCCTGTCGAACGGATCGCGTGTTTTCGGCTCCGGTTCGACCGCCGCAAGGGCATGGTGCTCGTTGATTGAGACGATTGCG
>Ga0181523_10002446_pt1 | contig 18157 bp, 20 predicted proteins | sample PEATcosm2014_Bin_43_FD_119752 | JGI IMG/M metagenome (GOLD analysis project Ga0181523, IMG submission 119752) | Peatland microbial communities from MTU Mesocosm Facility, Houghton, MI, USA - PEATcosm2014_Bin05_30_metaG | ecosystem: Environmental > Terrestrial > Soil > Wetlands > Peat | place...
CGCGTCGGGCTGCGGAGTCGAGGGATCCCTCAGCCGCTTCCCTCTTCTCCGCTAGTCTCTGCGCTCAGCGCGAAACAGGTTGCAATTCTTTTGTCTCCTAGGGAAGATGTTCCCCACTGTTCATGCCAATTTCCAGGTCGCCACAACCTAAGGGCCTCTCAGTAACTCTCTCGCTCGTTCTCGCCTTGCTGGCGATTTCTGTCTTCATCAATTACGTGGATCGCGGCAACCTCTCCATCGCTGCTCCGATGCTTAAAGACGAGCTGGGCATTTCAGCTGCGCAACTCGGCCTATTACTCTCCGCGTTTTTCTGGACCTATGCGTGTCTACAACCCTTCTCCGGCTGGCTGGTGGATCGTTTCAATGTCAACTGGGTCTTTGCCGGAGGATTTTTTCTCTGGTCCTTGGCAACCGCCGCGACCGGTATCGTGCACGCCTTCACGGTGCTGTTCGTATTGCGGTTGCTCCTCGGCATGGGCGAATCCGTCGCCTATCCTTCCTACTCAAAAATCATTGCGCTGAACTTTCCAGAAGAGCATCGCGGCCTTGCCAATTCAGTGGTTTCCGCCGGACTCGTCCTCGGCCCCGGATTTGGCATGCTTCTTGGCGGCCTGCTCATGGCCCGCTTCGGCTGGCGCCCCTTCTTCATAGTCCTCGGCCTTGTCAGCCTCCTTTGGCTTCTCCCCTGGCTGAAGTGGATGCCGAAAAAGCAAAGCGTGATCGCCTCCGACACCACCGGCGTCCCCAGCCTTTTCGAATTCCTCAGTTTGCGCTCCGCCTGGGGAAGCTGCATCGGCCTCTTCGCCGGCAATTACGTCAGCTATTTCCTCATCACCTGGCTTCCCTTTTATCTGGTGCGCGAGCGCCACTTCTCCATGAACAGCATGGCCAAGATCGGTGGGATCGCCTATCTGCTCGGCGCGTGTTTCGCCACGCTGGCCGGTTGGCTTTCCGATCGCTGGATTATGTCGGGAGCGACTCCCACTCGCGTTCGCAAGACCATTACGGGAGGAGGAATCGCCCTCGCCGGAGTATTCCTGGGATTCGCTGTCTTCAGCGGGCCGGCCGGTTGCATTGCCGCGCTCATCCTGGGCGTGATTTTCTTCGGTGTTTCTTCCTCAAATATGTGGGCCATTACGCAGACACTCGCGGGACCTCAGGCAGCCGGCCGCTGGACCGGCTTCCAGAATTTCATTGGGAATCTTGCGGGTGTTGCCGCTCCGGCACTCACTGGATTCGTTCTGCAGCGCACTGGCCACTTCTACTGGGCCTTTGCCATTCTCGCAACCGTCGCCTTCACTGGTACATTATCCTGGGCATTTCTAGTCGGTCCTATCGAGCAAGTCAGTTGGCATCGCAAGCCACAAGCCGACGCCGTTTATTCATAAATCCCGGCAACTCTAGAGGTTCTCAGCCGCGCGGCACCGGCGGGGGTTTCATTCATTTGTGGTACTGTTTTGATTCACTCTCGAAGGGAGCATTCCATGAACTTTTACCGTCGGCAGCGCCCGTTCGCTCTGTTTCTCGCAATTCTTTTCCTCGCCTGCGCCGCCACTGCGGACTCCTTCGCTTATCGCCAGTCCATCGAAAAATGGCGCCACGATTACGAAGCCCAGCTCACTTCCGAAAACGGTTGGCTCACCGTCTCCGGCCTCTTCTGGCTCCACGAAGGCGAGAACCATTTCGGTTCCGACCCGTTGAATGACATCGTTCTTCCCGTCTCCGCTCCCCCTCAAGCCGGCACTTTCGATTTCCATGCCGGAAAAACCACCGTTCACATCCATCCTGGTGTCACCGCCACCATCAACGGCAAGCCCGTCGAATCCGCCGATCTGCGCCCAGACAATTCTCAGGACCGCCTCGTCCTCGGCGATCTCACGCTTTTTGTCCACGCCAGCGGCGATCGTTTCGCCCTCCGCCTCAAGGACAAGCATAGCCCCCTGCTCAAAAGCTTCACTGGCCTGGACTGGTTCCCCGTCGACGATTCCTTCAACCTCTCCGCTCGCTTCATTCCCTATGATTCGCCCAAACAATTCGACTCCCAGAATGTTCTTGGCGATCCCATAAAGTTGGACATCATTGGTTACGTCCTCTTCACTCTGCACGGCCAGGAATACCGCCTCGAAGCCGAAGCCAATCGTGACGGCAGTCTCTTCATCGTCTTTCGCGATCTCACTAGCGGCAAACTTACCTACCCAGCCTCCCGGTTCCTCGATACCGAAGCTCCCAAGGACGGCCCCAATGGCAAAACCGTTCAGCTCGATTTCAACAAGGCCTACAATCCTCCCTGCGCCTATAATCCCTACACCACCTGCCCCGTTCCTCTCCCGGCCAACCGTCTCCGCGTAGAAATCCCCGCCGGCGAAAAGCTCTACAAACACCCGCATCCCTGAACCCATCGGCCTGTTTTCGCACAAGCTCGCGACATTCGCAGCCATTTGGCCTTTGCATCTCACCTTGAGACGCTTATTGAGAAACGCTACCGTCCCAGTCCAGATTCCGGACACGCGCCATGGCCTTTGAATTGCCTGCTTCTGCTAGCAACATGCCTTTTATCTATAAGTTGGAAGCTCTTCTCACCGACAGTGCACTTCCTGAACAGCTGTCTTGCTATTGCTCAACTCTGGCCAATTCCTTGCATGTTTATTTGTCACATATAGGGAGAGGCTCGCGTCCAACCGCCGGATCGCGCGCCCGAAAGAATGGCGCTGATTAAGATGAAAACTCCTGGCTACAAGCCACCAGCCCTCTTGCTTGCTCTGGCGTTCGTTTTGCTTTCTTGGCCGGCCTCCGTCCATTCGCAGGAGCCCACCCGCAAAGTCGTGAAGCGCGTGGAAGCGCAGTACCCCAGCATCTTGAAAAAGCGCGGTATCGGCGGGACCGTGCGTCTCCGCGTCGTCGTGAAAGCCGATGGCGCCGTCAAGGACACGGAAGTGCTCGGAGGCAGCGCCATCCTTGCCGATTCGGCCCAGAAGGCCGTGAAGCAGTGGGTTTTTGCCCCCGGAGCCTCCGAAACGACTATGGAAGTTTCCGTGGTCTTTGATCCCACGCATGACTCTGAGAACTAACCCGCGGATCCCGTTCGGCCCGCCAAGCCTGGCATCACCGCAAATTCCCGCAGTTTGATCAAGCAGACTGCTCCCCCGAACGGCATCGCACCGTGCCACCAAGCAAAGTCGCGGGTTGGCTCCCCCTCCTCTCTTCTGCCACAATGTTCTCTTCGCCATGCCCGCCAATCCTGACATCCAAAAAGCCGCGGAGATTCTCCGTTCCGGCGGCCTGGTCGTCTTCCCCACGGAAACCGTTTATGGCCTCGGTGCCAACGCCTTGGATCCCTGCGCCATTCGAAAAATTTATGCCCTGAAGGGCCGCCCCGCCACCAGCCCGCTCATCGTCCATGTCGCCAGCATCGAGCAGGCCCGCGAGCTAGCCGCCGAGTGGCCTCAGGAAGCCGAGCGCCTTGCCCGCGAATACTGGCCCGGCCCGTTAACCCTGGTCGTTCCGAAAAAGCCAATCATCCCCGACGATGCCACTGCCGGCCTCCCCACCGTCGGCCTGCGTATGCCGCGCCACCCCATCGCGCTTGCGCTTCTTCACGAAACCGGGTTTCCCATCGCTGCCCCCAGCGCCAATCGTTTTACTCAACTCTCTCCGACCACCGCGCAACATGTCCGCGAAGCCTTTGGTAGCGATACGCCGTTCCTCCTCGATGGCGGCCCTTGCGAAGTCGGCCTTGAATCCACGGTGATCGCTGTGACACCCGATGGCCTGGAAGTTCTCCGCCCCGGCATGGCTTTCGTTGAAGAAGCGCAGGAAATTGAATTGGGCTCCGCCGAAACACCACAACTTGCAGCCGCCCATCGCTCCCCGGGCCAACACAAAAAGCACTACAGCCCGCGCACCCGAGTGCTGTTGGTCAGTCGCGGCCATCTTCCCCGTGAAGGACGCGGCGCCTATCTGTGGCTCGCCTACAACGCCAGGGCCGCCTTCAAACAGCGGATGCCGCAAACCGCCGCCGAATTCGCCGCGCGACTTTACGCCACTTTGCATGAACTCGATCGTCAATCCTTCGATTGGATCGCCGTCGAACTTCCTCCCGACGAGCCGGATTGGGCTCCCATCCGCGATCGTTTAACTCGCGCCGCCTACGAATAATCCGCAATCGAAGTGGCAGGAATCGCCAGCCGCTCACTCTCCTGCCTCCGCGCTCATCGATTAAACACGCCAACTACAACCCCAACGAAGAACTATCGTAGCCAACTTAATTTCATCGCTATTGCTCTCTCCCCGCCTTCGGAGTAATTTCACTTCATCGAACACTCTGCTTGACGGAGGTACGTACTTTGCCCATTTCCGCCGTGGATGCTATTTCCCCCGCGTTTGAACACGCCAAACAGCAACTCTTTCAGCCTTTTCGTTTCACGCAATGGGTGCGCCTCGCCATTGTTGGTTTTCTCGCAGGAGAACTCGGCTCCAGTGGGGGCTGCAACTCTCATTTCAATGTGCCCTCCTCGAATTACCCTCGTGGATCGCAGCATTTTCTCGGCACGGGCCTCCCTCAACAAATCGCCGACCACCTGGCGCTCCTCTCCGCATTCATCGTTCCTCTTATACTGTTGGGCCTCGTTTTGTTCGTCCTCTTCCTTTACATCAATAGCGTCATGCGCTTTATTCTCTTCGACAGCATCATTGCCAGGGAATGCCACATCCGCCAGGGATGGGTGCGGCGCCGCCACAACGGTCGCCAATTCTTTGTCTGGCAGCTTGTTTTGACGCTGATTGGTTTTGCGGTTTTCGTCCTCCTGCTTGGCATCCCGGCGGCGATCGCCTGGTCTGCGGGCTGGTTCGAGCATCCAAGTGAGCATTTATTACCGCTCATTCTCGGCGGCATCCTCTTGCTCCTGCTCGTCCTGGTTTTCATCTTGGTGATGGCTGTGATCACCGTCATGACCAAGGATTTTGTCGTCCCGCAAATGGCTCTTGAGGACATCAGCGCCCTCGAGGGATGGCGCAGGCTGTGGGTGATGCTCCAAGCAGAGAAGGGCGGCTATGCCGTCTATATCCTGATGAAAATTGCCCTGGCCATTGCCGCAGCCATCGCCCTCGGCGTCATCACCTTAATCGTATTTCTTGCGCTTCTTCTTCCCATCGGCGGCGTTGGCTTAGCTGCTGTGCTCGGCGGAATGGCCGCTGGTTTGACGTGGAACTTCTACACCATCGCTCTGGCCGTGATTGTCGGCTGCATTGTCCTCGCGGCCCTTATTTTTGTGGCCTCTATGATTTCTGTTCCCGCCATCGTCTTTTTCCCTGCGTACTCCATTTATTTTTTCGCCACGCGTTATCCGCCACTGGCGGCACTGCTCTGGCCTCCGTCGCAAGAGTCTCTTGCGCCAATTCCACCGCCCGCGCCAGCCCCACTCGGCTAGCGCTGTTCATCGTAGGTCCGTGCCAGCGACTCGACGCAGCACGCCGTACCAAACGGCTCTCAGCCGCACATCAACGTCGTTTCAGTTGTTCGATTGTTGGGTCCAGAGGATGCGCTGGAGGATCTCTCCACTTTTCTTTGCGCCGGACGAGCGCAGTGACCCCAAAGCGGCGTTCCTCCCGCAATGTCGCAGGCGGAGCATGTTCTTCGCTGCCTTCGGCTTCCTGGCTCGCTACGCTGACTTTGCTAGTTCTAATCGGGATGAGCGTGGCGCCAATTCCAATATTCCGATTGTTCCCTCTTGTTCGCCTTCTTGAACTCATGCGTGTTTCGGTGGTTTTCTGTCAGGAACCGCCCCCAGGCGCGATTTTCGTTGTCATCCCAGTTGTGATAGTCCTTGTGGTCTTTATCGTAGACGCGGACCTGGACCTCTTGCGGTACGGGAACGGCAATAATTGCCACTGGTGCCGCAAGAGCAGCCGCCAAAAGTAGCGAAGCGATATAACCATGTGCACGTTGCATGTTGAAATCCTCCAAATCGGAATGTCCGCTTTCGAATTCGCGGTAAGAGCAAGTGTGCGCGTGAAGCCGGTCGATATATGTCGCATATCGCACACGTGCCCGCGAAATTCGGCACCCACTCGAAGAGTGCCGGTGGAATTCGATTGAAGCAGAAGGCGCAATTCACGCTACAATGCCTGCACCATTTCCATCTAAGGAGATTCCCATGCGCAAACTTTTGTCAACGCGTTTTCTGCTCGCTTCCGTCCTTCTCATCGCCGCCGCATTCCTAGCAGTCGGCCATTTCGCCAAGGCCAGTGCGCAGATGGCTTCCGGCAGCGACAAGCCCTTCGTCATCGAGTACTACTACAAAACCAAGTGGGGCCACGCCGACGAATTCATCACCCTCTTCCGCAAGAACCACTATCCCGTCCTGAAAAAACAGGTCGAGATGGGCCGCTTGCTGAAAGTCACCGCCGTTGGTCCCGTCTATCACACCACCGAAGACGGCCGCTGGGATTATCGCGTCACCATCGTCTACAAAAACGCCGCCATCGCCAACGATGGCTTCGATTCCGGCCCGCTCCTCAAACAACTTTTCCCCGATCAGGACACCTTCAAGAAAGAAGAACAGCGCCGCTTCGAAATCCTCGACGCCCACTGGGATCTCCCCATCAAGGACGTCGACCTCGAAGCAAAGTAAGACGCACGATTAACTGGGTTTTCTCACGAGATACACTTTCGCTTGGCGGGCAAACAGCGAGGCAACCTGTCATCCCGAGGCCGCGCCGTTTGCGGTCCGAAGGATCTCATTCCACACAGTGTCCACGTCTTTGGATTTAGCGGTCCCGTGCTCGCAATCCAACCTACAAATTATCCAGAAAGAACTTCGTCACCCGGTTCCACAACAACCGTTGTGCCGGCAAGTCACTCACCCCATGTCCCCGCCCGGGAAATGGCATCACTTCGACGTACTTTCCCGCTTTGATCAATTCATCGATCAACGCCAGCGTGTTGGAATAATGCACGTTGTCGTCGCCGGTTCCGTGCGCAATTAGCAGCTTCCCTTTCAACTTCTCCGCATTCTTGATCGGGGAAGATTCCTGGTAGCTCTCCTCGTGCCGCGGCAGCAACCCGATGTAGCGCTCCGTATAAATCGTGTCGTAAAAGTGCCAGTCCGTCACCGGCCCGCCTGCGAATCCCACCTTGAAAATCTGCGGCGTCTCGAACATCGCGTGCAAGGTCATGTGTCCGCCGTAGCTCCATCCGTGTATGCCAATGCGTTCCCCATCGACATACGGCTGAGACTTCAGCCATTCCGCGCCGTCCCGCTGGTCGGAAAGTTCCTGCGCTCCGAAGCGGTAATGGATGGGCTCCTCGAACACGTGTCCGCGCCCGCCAGAGCCGCGATTATCCAGCGAAAAAATGATGTAGCCCTTCTGCGCCATCATCTCGTGCCACAAAAATCCGTTGCCCATCCACGCGTTCTGCACCACCTGCGCGTGCGGCCCGCCGTAGGTGTACACAATCACCGGATACTTTTTCGTTGGATCGAAATTCGGCGGCTTGATCATCGAACAATTCAGCGCCATCCCGTCGTGCGCTTTGATCGTGAAAAATTCCATCGGCGACAAGTGGTACTCCGCCAGCTTGGCCACCATGTTTTCGTTCACCGTAGCCAGTTTCGTGCCGTCTGCGCGGTAAATGTCCTGCCGCGGTGGTGTTCCCGCATTCGAGTACGTATCCAGGTACATCGCGGCGTTCGGCGCGAAATTCACGCGGTGCGTGCCGTCTTCCTTGGTAAATCGCGCAAATCCCCTGCCATCCATTCCCACACGGTACAACTGTCGTTCCAGTGGCGACTTCTCCGTCGCCGTGAAGTACACCGTGCCACTTGCCTCGTCCACGCGCTCCACCTGACTCACTTCCCAATCACCCTTCGTCAATTGCAACGGCTCTTTCCCCGAAAAATCATATAAATAAAGATGCCGGTAACCGCTACGCTCGCTCGCCCACAGGAAGTGCTGCCCATCCTTCAGGAATAATAGGTCGTCGTTGACGTTGATCCAGTAAGGGTCCTTCTCCGATAAAATCGTGGTCGATTTTCCCGTGACTGCGTCGGAAACCAACAAAACCAACTCCGTTTGCGTGCGATCCAACCGCTGGATCGCCAGTCGCTTCGAGTCCGGCAACCAGTTCACCCGCGGGATATACATGTCCGTTTCCACGCCCAAATCCAGCGCGTGTTCCTTGCCGCGCCCGACCGGCGAAACGAAAACGCGCACCACGGGATTCGTTCCCCCTGGCACGGGGTAACGCTGCAACTCCACTTCCCCGGTATAAGACTCGAAATCCAAAAGAGAAAACTGCGTCACCTTCCGCTCGTCCATCTCCAGATACGCAATTGCCGAAGAGTCCGGCGCCCACCAGTAGCCTGTGAAAAGCTCCAGCTCTTCCGGGTACACCCAATCCAGCTCTCCCTTGCGCACTTCTTCAGTGCCGCCCGTCGTCAGAGCCCGCTCTTTTCCGTCCGCCGTTCCCACCAGCCACACGTTGTACTCGCGCACAAAGCTGACGTACTTCCCATCGGGCGAAATCTTCACGTCGCTCAAATCCTTTTCTCCGCTCACCAGCACGCGTGCCGCCTGGCTCTTCAAATCGAACCAGGCCAGTGCGTGCGGCCCCTCCAGGAGCAGCGCATCTCCGCCCGGCGCCCATTGATATTGCGCTGGCGGCCGCCGCCCCGCTCCCGTCGCTTGTGTACTCTTGCCCGGCGCAGCAGGCAGCGCGCCCTCGAGTTTTTCCGCGGACACCAACAGCGTGCGTTCTCCCGTGGCCGCATCCATCGCCCAAAGTTCAGGCTTTGCGTCCTTTCCACTGCCCTTCGTCTCGAAATAACTGATCCGCTTGTTGTCCGGCGTCCAGGCGATGCCGCGCGTCAATCGTCCGCTCAGGCTTGGCTGCGAATAGATGCGCTCCACCGTCAGCTCACCGGGCCTCGCCGCCGTCGCGGCCTTCTGTTGCGCGAAAACGCCACACGACCCGCACAACAGAAAACTCAACAGCAGCCCAGTCACAACCCCCGCGCGCACCGCGGCACGAAAACGCATGCACCCTCCTGGAAAAGTAAAATTCGACTCTTGCTAGCTCTTCGTCTATCCCGGCGGCCAGCGGAAATTCCGCCCGCCCAGCAAATGCAAGTGCAAATGAAACACGCTCTGCCCCGCCCCGCTTCCGTTATTGAACACCGTGCGATACCCCGCCAGCAGTCCGCGTTCCTTCGCAATCTTCGCCGCCGCCATCTGCAGCTTCCCCAGCAGCGCCGCATCTTCCTCATTCGCTTCATGAAGCGAAGCGAAATGCTTTCGCGGACACAACAAAATATGCGTCGGCGCTTGCGGGTTGATATCTTCAAACGCGAAAAACTCTTCTTCGTCCAGCACCAGCTTGGCCGGAATTTTCTTCGCGCCAATCTTGCAGAACAGGCAATTCTCGTCCATCAGTTCCCTCCCGGAGCAGGCACTTCATCCAATCGCAGGACCATGGGCGAAAATCCTTCCTTCGCCCGCAGTTGCTCCGCAAACTCCTGCGCTGCACTCTCGCCCGAAATCTTCCCCACGCGCACGCGGTAGAACGTTCCGTCGGCCACATCATACTGCTGGATGAAAATCGGCGTGTACGATACGCTCAGCCGGTCCCGCAACCTCTCTGCATTTCCGCGATCCCGGAACGCCCCGACCTGCACCGTGAAATATCCCTCCGTGGGATCCACGTTCCCCAGCACCTCCAGCCGCACACGCACCACGCCTGGCCCAATCGATTCGATCTCCCGCGCCGCCGCCTGCGAAAGGTCAATGATGCGGTTCTCCACGAACGGCCCGCGATCCGTGATCCGCACCACCGTGGATTTGTTGTTGCTCAGATTCGTCACGCGCACCATGGTTTCAAACGGCAGCGTGCGGTGCGCCGCCGTCAATTTGTTCATGTCGTAGATTTCGCCGTTCGATGCCCGCCGTCCATGAAACGGGTTCCCGTACCACGAGGCGTTGCCCTCTTCCGTGTAGCCCGCTGGTGCTGGCACAACTGGAGTCTTCCCGCGCCTTGCCGGCGCCGGTGCAGGTGTCGCCGGCGGAATCCCGGTATCCTTCTTGGCCTTCTCGCTTGTCGCTTCCGATGTTTCCGTCGGCTGTGCGGGTGCCGGTGGAGTGTTACCCGCAACGGGGCGCCTCGCGGCACACCCTATGCCGCAAGCGCTCACCATCACCAGCACCGCGCCAAACGAAAGCCGCCTCGCCGTCACGGTTTGGGTTCTTGCGGTGTGCGCGCCGCCACGCGGTCTTCCAGTTTCTTTGCCGCATCCGACAGCTTGTCGGAAACTTCCCGCAGGAATTGCGCCGTACGCTTCTCCGTCACCGGCGCCACTTCTTCATCCATGTATTTCCGCAGCCGTGTGATCTCGTCGTCCAGTTTCCGCCCGAACTCTTCGAATTTGTCCATAGCTCCTCTTCGCCGGATTGCGCGGCGCAATTCCGGTATTATAGGAATGCGATTGCAAGCCCGCAAGGAGGATGGTTGCCCCTTCCCTATCATTGGCAGATGCGCTTCGCGCGCTGGAAACAAATCTTTAGCGGCATGTTCGGCGGCTCCGGCGAAAAGCGCCCGCAACTCTGCCCCGCGTGTGGCGCGCTCGTCGGCATTCACGCCAATCGCTGCCACGAATGCGGCACCAGTCTTCGTTTCTCGCTAGCCGCGTGGAGCAAAGGCCTCTCCGAATTCTTCGGCGGCCACGCCCCGGTCACTGCCGTCGTCCTCATCGTCAATGTCCTCATGTTCGGCGTCAGCTTGATCCGCTCGCTCCATTCTGGAGGAAGCATTGGCCTGTTCGGCGGCATGAGTGGCGCTGAACTTTTCCGCTTGGGCGAAAATGTTCCCTTTCAAAGTGGTGCGTGGGCCTGGTGGCGCCTGATTCTCGCCACTTTCCTTCACGGCGGCTTGCTTCACATCGGGTTCAACATGATGGTTTTCATGGACATTGCCCCCGTCGTGGAAGAACTCTACGGCTCTGCTCGCTTTCTTTTTCTCTATGTTGCCTGCGGCGTTGGCGGCTCACTTTGTAGCACTGTTCTAGGGAAATACCCCTCAGTCGGTGCCAGCGGCGCAATTATGGGCATCATCGGATTACTCATCGCCGTCACCACCCGGCGCGGCGGAGCCAACATCCAGGCGATGCGCTCTCGGTTGATTTCCTGGGTGGTTACTATTTTCGCGTTTGGTTTTCTTTTCCCGGGAATCGACAACTGGGGCCACTTCGGTGGCCTCGTCACCGGGTTCCTTTTGGGCCGCGTCTTCGCCGATCGCCAACCCGCCCCCGGCCCCGAACGCACCCGCGCCTACCTTCTAGGCTGGCTAGCCGCTGGCGTTGTCATTGCCGCCTTCGTTTTCATGTTTCTCCAGATAAACAACACGCTCCCCGAATAAGCCGTAGCCATCTCGGGGTTTGTGGCACAGTCACTACCGACAGTGTTCTTGGGTTGCCTAAGAAGGGGTCGAGCACCGCTCGACCCCTTCTCGGCACCACTCAATCTCAGGCCACCCGCATTCCTCTCCCCCCGCCCATGACAGTAACAGCACAATTTTTCGCATTTCACTCGCTCCGCCATAGCCACGCGCACTTCCACCCGTTAAAATGAATGGAGCAGTTGAAAGGAGACCAGTATGGCTAAGACGAGGGTAAGTGCCTCGCCGCAGCAAAAGAAGTCTCGCTCCAACGGGAGCAAGCCCACGCGGCCCACGCAGGACGATATTGCTCTGCGCGCTTATCACATCTATCTCGAGCGTGGCTGCACTCCCGGAGATCCCCTTGGCGATTGGGTTCGCGCCGAACGCGAACTGACCGAAACTTCGATCAAGCCGCGAAGCAAGCCGGCTCCGAAGACCGTCGCCGCCTAGCCCGCGGCCCGCATTCAGGCCCCGCTGTTTCCTCGCATCCCTCCGAGGTCGCCCCTGCTCGTGCCTGTTCCTCCCCGCTCTTGCCCCACCCCCTACCATCTGCGCTACACTTTTACCCCCGTCCTCCGCGGACCATGAACGGCCTTGAGCATTTCCTTTGTTCCACTTCGCTTTGGCGTTCTATCACCCAACGCCGGTTACTTCCCTGGATCTTGTCTGACGCCCATCTCGGCGAACACGTTTTGGATATCGGCGCCGGTTATGGGCCCGCCACCTCGCAACTCCTCAAATCCGCCCCTCGCGTTACTTCCCTCGAGTACGACGCCAACACTGCCCGCATTCTGGGGGCCCAGCACAATGGCGGGCCCGGCGGCGCTCTTCGCGGTGATGCCGCGCAGCTCCCTTTCGCCCCGCGGAGCTTTTCCTCCGCCGTTGCTATTCTCGTCCTGCACCATCTCCGCTCCCGTGAATTGCAGGACCGCATGTTTGCGGAGGTCTATCGCGTGCTTCGCCCCGGCGGCGTCTTTCTTGCCTTTGAAATTAACGATAGTTGGATCCACCGGGTCAGCCACATCCGCAGCACCTTCACCCCGCTCTCCGCCGGCTCAGCCTTCGCCCGCCTCACCCGCGCGGGCTTTTCTCGTATTTCCGTGGATTTCCGCCGCGGCGCGTTCCGCTTAGGTGCCGTGCGCGAACCAAACTCTCCCACCGCTTAGAATATTCGCCGAACCAATATAGATGTATATGCATCTATATGGCTATGAGCGAGCCATTTCTTCCAGCATTGCCTTGTATGTGCGGCAACTTCCGTCGGTCGTCGCGGGCGCTCACCCAGCTCTACGAGAACGCGTTACGTCCCCTTGGGCTGCGCGCCTCGCAGTTGACCATCTTGCAGGTGCTTTCACGCGCCGGAGATGTGTCTCAGCACCAACTGGGCGAAATGTTGGCGATGGACAGTACAAGCCTGACGCGAACGCTCGCCATCATGCGTCGGCGGGGCTGGATCCTGGTGCGCTCCGGTGAAGATCGGCGGAAGCGTTTGCTGTGTTTGGCCGGTGCCGGTAAGCGCCAACTCGGCCGCGCTCTGCCAGTCTGGGAGAAGACTCAATCTCGTCTGCGCCGCAAGTTGGGCGCGAAGACATGGAATGAGCTTCTCCTGCTCACGCATCAAGTAACTCGCTTGGTTACAACTCAGGGAGGCTCGCTATGAAAAACTATGGAAAATTTGTCTCGGGATTGCTCGTCGCTTGGTTCCTTTTTGCACTCTTCGCGTCGGCCCTGCAATTGTTTAAGAATGACTCGAACCGTTTCGGCGTTGCCGTCGCAATCGCCGCTCTAGCTCCGATTCTTCTTTTCTTCCTGTGGTTTACCGCATCCAGGAGCTTCCGGCAGTTCACACTCTCGCTTGACCCGGCAATTTTAGCCTCCCTACAGGCCTGGCGAATTGTCGGTTTCACCTTCGTTCTCCTCGAAGCTCATCGCGTTCTCCCCGCAGTGTTCGCTTTGCCGGCGGGATATGGGGACATGGCCATCGGCGCGACAGCGGCGTTCGCCGCGTGGAAGCTGGCCACTCCCGCGAACCGCAACGCCTTCGTCATTTGGCAAGTGCTTGGCATCGCGGATCTCGTCACGGCTGTTACCCTGGGCACAACTGCTTTCTTGCTTAGCCCACACGACGCTTCCATGGTTCCGCTCACGCTGTTGCCGTTGAGCATCATTCCGACTTTTCTAGTGCCGCTGTTTCTTATTTTTCACGTGATTTGCATCGCCCAGGCAAAATCTTGGGAAGTCGCCTCGCGCCGCACTCGTCCAATCGTAGGACCCGCTCAGCCTGCGGCACTTTAAGCACTCACCTCAACAGTACGCGCTGCTTCATGGAGTATGCCCCGGCCGCGCAAGCGGTCGGGGCGTGCGCCGCGCCTCTTGCGACCCGAAGCGGAGGGATCACTCTGCAGCTTCCCGCTTTCCTCCTCTTTGTGAACTCTGTGTTCTTCCCTCTGTGACCTCTGTGTTACCGTCCCTCTTCTCATTGCTTCTTTGCTTCTTTGCTTCTTTGCTTCTCCTTCTCACCGCCCCGCCATCGCCGCTCCCAATTCGCTCCGCGTCTGGATCACTCGCAGTATCGCGTCCCGCGTCACCATCCCGACAATGTGCGCCGAGCCTTCGTCCCCGTGCGTCACCACCGGCATCTGATTCACGTCCGCCGAGATCAATCGTTCCAGCAATCGTTGCAGCGGTTCTTCCGGCGCGGCCCACAAAATCTTGTCTCGCGGCACCATCACCGCCTGAACGGAATTCATGTTCCAGTCTTCTCGCGGCACCTGGCCCAACGCGCTCACGTTCATCAACCCTACCAGCCGCTCGTCCATCGTCACTAGGTGCACGCGCCGTCCCGTCCGCAACACTTCTCCGCTGTACTCCTCCAGGCTCATGTTCGCCGGAATCGTGGGCACCTCCTGGTTCATCACGTCCGAAGCGCACAATCCCGCCAGCGTCTCCTGAATCGTCACCTGCGCCACGCTCGCCTGCGCCGCGTTCAGCAAGAACCATCCGAGGAATCCCAACCACAAGGCATCCGTCCAATCGCTGTGCCACGCAAACCAGACACCGCCGGAGATCATTCCAAACGCAATCAACTTTCCGCTACCGCCTGCCACCCGGGTTGCTTTGGCGAAACTCTTTGTCGCTCCCCACACCATAGCCCGGAACACTCTTCCACCATCCAGTGGAAAGCCCGGCAGCAAATTGAACAGCGCCAGCATTCCATTCAGCACGAACATTTGCTTGGCAACGGCCCCTGGCATGGTGCTGTCTGGAAATAATTGCAACACCCCGTAAGACACGCCCGCAAGGAATCCGCTCGCTAACGGCCCCGCAATCGCGATATTGAATTCCTGAATTGCCTCCGAAGGTTCCCTCGCAATTCGCGCCAGCCCCCCAAAAAGGAAAAGCGTGATCGAGAGCACCTTGATCTTGTAGTGCTGCGCAACCACGCTGTGCGCCAGTTCGTGAAATACCACCGAACTGAAAAACAGGAAGCTCGTCACTCCCCCCAGGACCCAATGCTCCGTCCCCGTCCAGCCCGGGTGCAGCACTGCAAAAAAATTGGATTGCGAAAACGTGATCAGCCCGAAAACAAGAATCCAACTCAAATCCAGATAAATCGGTATCCCCAAGATTCGCCCGATGCGAATTCCCTGCGATTGAAACATGAACGTGAGCCTCGCCTTTTCTCTGAATCTAGACTAACTCCGAACCCTCAGGACACAAAACTCGATCCCAGTTCCGGACCCGCGAACCGCGTCCGGCAAACCACGCCGTGTCCGCCAACCCACGAATTCCACGCCTTTCTCATTTTCTAACTCCTTGCAAATCAGAACGTTACGAACGGCATTGCGTGTGCCATTCACCTTTGCGTAGGGAGAAAGGAACACACACCATGCGGCGGCAACCAAAGGCAAAACAGACGAGTTCGCAAGCCCACCTGAAATTCTCTGTCGCGCTCTTCACTCTGGCGCTGGCCATTTCGTCCTCGGCCGCCGCGCAAACCGCTCCCAGCTCACCCGAATCCACCAAGCCCGCCCCGGTTCGCCGCATCGTTGTCAGCATCCCCCACCGCCAACTCGCCCTTCTCGAAGATGGCCGCCTTGTCAAGATCTACTCCGTGGCCGTCGGCGCTCCGGAAAGCCCCAGCCCTTCCGGCGAATTCCAGATCACGCAGCGCCTGGAAAATCCCGGCTACTACAAGCCCGGCGTGGTCATCGCTCCCGGATCCGGCAATCCACTCGGCACGCGCTGGATCGGCCTCAACGTGAAGGGCTTCGGCATTCACGGCACGAACCGCCCCAATTCCATTGGCAAGAACGCCTCGCACGGCTGCATTCGCCTGCGCAAGCACGACATCGAAGACCTCTTCGCCCGCGTCAGCGTCGGTGATCGCGTCACGTTGCTCAGCGAACGCACCGAAGAATTCGCGCAAATCTTCGGCGCTCCGGAAAACGCCCCTGCCACACAAGTCGCGCGCAACGATCAGTCCGAGTCGAATGCGAATGCAGAACGCGGCGAGTGACATGGCAAACAGTTTCCCGGTCCGCCAAAGGAGATCACACATGAACACAATGCTTGGTTTCGCAGCAATCACAACCGCCACCGTCCTTGCGGTACTCGCGGCTCTCGCCCTGGACTGGCTCTTACTTCGCGGCGTTTTCCTTCTGATGCAGCCGGCCACCGCCGACCGCCGCACCGTTCAACCTGCCATCGAGCACGGCACCCGCCTAGCAGCTCAGGCCTATGCCCAGCGCCGGTAATTCGCCATGCCCAACTCCACACAAACTCGCGCCACGCGCTCTCGCAACGATCTTCCCGGTTCTCGCATGCGGCCCCTTGCCCCCTTCGCCGCCGCAGCCAACCCGGGAACACTCAGGAAAGGATCAATTCCATGCTCGCATTGAAGCTTCTCTTTATGATTTTCGGCTTTGGCTTATTCAGCGCTGCCGTGATTGTGGTGGCTTACGACGTCTATATGGCGGCGCGTCTCCGCTGGCTGTTGGAACGAGCCAGCGCCGATCCCGCCTCACCTGCAAAGAGGTTCGACTCCTCGCGCCCTTTCGGGCCGGTACGCTGGCGGCTCGCCCGGCAATTGGCTATCGCGGGCATCGTACCGGTGCTGCTGAGTCTGAGTATCGCCGTTGTGCCGGATGGCTCCGCGGGTATTCGCGTCAGCGAGCTCTTCGGCGCACGCCCCGCTACGTTATATCCCGGGGTCCATCTGCTCACTCCTCTGGTGGACACGCTCGTTTTGTATGACACCCGTGAACAGGTCTACACCACTGTCGCAGCTGCCGCACCCAAGACCGACACCGAAGTCCTCACCGTGCAAGCCCGGGAAGGCCTCAATCTTGGCCTGGCCGTCAGTGTCCGTTATCGCCTCGACCCGTTGCGCCTCTCTACCATTCACCAGAATCTTCCACAGCCCGTCGGTGAACAGGTTGTCGGCCCGGTCGTTTCCTCCACCTATCGTCAGCTTGCGCCCAATTACGAAACCCGCGAAATCTTCGCCATCAAACGTGAAGAGTTGCGCAGCAAGGCCTCCGATACCATCAAAGCGCGCCTCGCCAGCGACGGCATCATCGTTCGCGAAGTCCTGCTCCGCGATATCCAGCTTCCCGCCGAATATGCCAAAGGACTCGAAGGCCTTTTGCTGAAGGAACAGGAGAACGAACGTCTCGGCACCGAACAGGAAATCAAGGGCAAGGAAGTCCGCATCGCCGAACTCGAAGCCGACGCCCAGAAAGCCCGCGACGTGAAGCAAGCCGAAGCGCAAGCCCAGGTTCGCGTCCTGCAAGCCAAGGCCGAATCCGACGCCATGCAATACACCTTGCCCCTGAAGCAGAAGCAGATTGAGCAGACCAAACTCGAAGCCCAAGCCCGCAAGGAAGCCACGCTGCAGAATGCCGAAGCCGCCGCGCAAGCCAAGGTGATTGACAGCAAGGCCGAAGTCGAGCGCCAGAAGAATCTTTCCGACGCCGAAGCCAATCGCATTCGCGTCACCGCCGCCGCCGATGCCGAACGCATGAAGTTTGAAGCGGCCGTCCTCAAGCAAAACCCCATGCTCATCCAGAAGATCATCGCCGAGCGTTTGTCCGACAAGCTGCAAATCATGATGGTTCCCATGGACGGCAAAAACTTCTTCGCCTCAGACGTGATGCGCTCCGCCTTCACCAACGGCAACAACAATACCAACGGCAATGGCGGCACCACCGCCTCTCCCGATTCCGATGACGATTCCGGCGATCCCGCACCAGTCGCCACCGCCACCGCTCAACATAAAACACCCAAGCGCCCTTAAGTTCCTCAGAGTTCGAGGAGGCGACGCGAGCCGCCTCCCACGGTCACTGGCCAAAACCCCTGTGGGTGGCTCGGATCGCGTCGCTGGAAGGAGGATTGACCATGAGCAGAAAGCCAAGCACCGCCGCGCTTGATTCTTTCCGTCACAGTTCATTCCCCATCCGGCGCCGCGCCCCGCGCCACCCGGCCGGTGAAGCCGTCAACACAATCACTGCTATTCAGGAGGAAACCATGAACCTCACAATCACGAGTCACCCGTATCGTAAAACGCGGATCAATTCCACAGTCGTCTTGCACATCTCTCTCGCTCTGCTTCTCGCGTTCCTCGCAATCTTCACCACGTCCTCCGCGAGCGCACAAACCAAACCGCATCCTCTGGTCAAAACCTACCCGCTGAATCGCGCCAACGCCGAAAATCTCCAGCGCTGGGTCAAC
>Ga0181523_10002453_pt1 | contig 18114 bp, 11 predicted proteins | sample PEATcosm2014_Bin_43_FD_119752 | JGI IMG/M metagenome (GOLD analysis project Ga0181523, IMG submission 119752) | Peatland microbial communities from MTU Mesocosm Facility, Houghton, MI, USA - PEATcosm2014_Bin05_30_metaG | ecosystem: Environmental > Terrestrial > Soil > Wetlands > Peat | place...
GACCGTGGCGTAGAGGCTCACGTTCATTCTCTTGCTGCCGCCGGAATCTTCCGCCGTCAGGGTATGGGCATCCACCAGAAAAACGACGCGAATTTTGCCCGGGTCGATAGGCTTGGCTTGAGCCTTGAATGAAATCTGGGTGGCGGGAGCGTCGACGGCAAGAGCGGCGACCACGTCCTGTTCGTAGTTGTGGTCTTTCACCGGCCCGGGCTCAATCGCAAAGTACCCCTTGCGATAGCGGAGCTGCGCGTCGCCCTTATCGAGCTTCACTTTGATGTTGCGTAACTTTCCGTCCCACTTCTTATTCTCAGGATAGTAACCCAGCGAATAAGATGCTTTTTCGTCGGATGCGGCGAGAGCAATACCCTCCTTGATTTCGTTTTGATTGAAGTAGGCTTTGCCGCCGGTCTGCGCGGCTACTTCTTCCATCGTGCCGTGACTGGATTGCATGCCAGAAATTTGAGCCGAGGCTCGGTTGCTGATTGCTTTATCGCTGTATACAGACCCCGAGCTATCCGCGGAGCTTTCCATCCCGCTGACCAGGCCGTTGAGATCGACCGGGTAGATCGCGATGCCGGCGCTTGCCAGCTGCGATTCGGCTTCCCGGATCTCCGAGTTATGGAGTTCGCGCTGCTCCGCGGCCTGAGAACCGGCAGAATTCACCCCTACCATCCTCTGTTTTCCTTGACCAGGTAGCTCCGCCATTAATTCCGCATCGCTCACATCCCGGTCCTGGGGGACAAGGTCAAACGGCAAAGAGGAAGTTAGCCACACTACGTTCTTGCGTCCGGGCAGCCCCCCTAGCATCCGCGACAGCGCCTTCATCGCGTCAATCGTAATCACGGTGCGGCGCTCTGTGGCGTATCCAATCTGGGCAGCCATAAAGGCTTGAGCGGACGCCACATCGTTCGCGATTATTGCGCCCGCCGCCGCACCGCCCTCTGGCCAGGCATGCGCTTCGGGCCGCGCCGCCGCAGGTTGCAGGATCTGCTCCTGGAGTGGCAGGTTCTTGATGGCGGTGATCAGCACCTGGGGATCGCTGGTGAACTGCTGCAGCACGCTCAACCGATCAGTAAGCGTCAGGACGGCCATCGGACGTCCGGTTCGACCCTGCTCCACCACATACTTCAACATCTGCGAACGTGCGTAGGACTGGTCCTTAAAAGCAGAGTTTGCTGCATCCAGAAGCAATACGGTCGGAATCCCAGCGGGACTCACATTTTCGGGATGATTAGATAGGATGCCCGGGGCCGAGGGCGTCGCGGCGGTGCGGTTGGCGATGCCCGGCGGAACGAATATGGAAACCTTCTGCTTCTTGCCATTTTCTTCAAGCGTGAAGTCTTCGGGTTTCAAGCCAGTGACCGGCTGACCTGACTTATCGGTCACTACGACATCGACGACAACCAGCCGAGTATTGGCCCGGATCGTGATGGAGGGAAAATCGGTTGCCGGTTCCTGAGCCTGCAACATCGTCGGGCCAGCCGCAAGGTCGAGAAACAAGGCTGAAACGAGTGCAATCCGAAAGGGCAGGTTACACAACATAGAACCTCCACGGGGAGCGTCGGAACTCGAAGAATACTCGGAATGTACAGCCTTTCAGGGCGGTTGGCAAACTGTGACGCTTCTATAGTCGTGATGCGCACTCGAGTGGAAAGGATAGCTGCATTTGCTTGATGGTGGCGTGCTCCCTACAATAGAAGTTCAATTCAAAATCTTATGATCCATTTTCCAGTCCCCGAAGCCCTCACATTCGATGACGTGTTGTTGCTGCCGGCGCGTTCCGAAGTCGTGCCCGCCAACACCAACACGCAGACTCAGATCTCCCGCAATATTCGACTAAACATTCCCATCATCAGCGCGGCCATGGACACGGTGACTGAGTCGCACATGGCGATTGCCATGGCGCAGCAGGGTGGGTTGGGAATTATTCATCGCAACCTGACCATCGATCAGCAGGCCAATGAAGTGGACAAGGTGAAACGGTCGGAGAGCGGCATGATCGTCGATCCGGTCACCATGTCGCCGGATGCGAAGGTTTCCGATGCTCTCGAAGTCATGAAGAAATACAAAATTTCAGGTGTGCCGATCACGTTGAAGGATGGAAAACTGGTCGGCATTCTCACTAATCGTGATCTGCGCTTCGAGACGCGCTTCGACATTCCAATCAGCAAAGTGATGACCCAGAAGAACCTGATCACGGTGCCGGTGGGAACGACGCTGGAGCAAGCCGAAGAAATATTGCACGAACATCGGGTCGAAAAGCTTCTCGTCGTCGACGATAGGTACAACCTGAAGGGCCTGATCACGGTGAAAGACATCCAGAAGAAGCTGAAATATCCCGGCGCGGCCAAGGACAATCAGGGTCGGTTGCGGGTGAGTGCGGCGATTGGGGCGACCGGTGATTTCCTCGAGCGCGCCCAGGAACTGGCCCACGCGAAAGTCGATGTGCTCGCGATCGACAGCGCGCATGGGCATTCCGCGCTGGTGCTGGAAGCGGTCAAGAAGGTGAAAGCGAGTTTGCCGGAGGTAGAACTGATTGCGGGTAACGTAGCGACCTTCGATGGCGCTTGTGACTTGGTCCGCGCCGGAGTGGACGGAGTTAAAGTCGGCATCGGCCCAGGCTCGATCTGCACCACGCGCATCGTAACCGGCGTGGGGGTTCCGCAGATTACGGCGATTGCGGAGGCGGCGCGGGCAACCCGCGACTCGCGCGTTCCGGTGATTGCCGATGGCGGCATCAAGTATTCCGGCGATATTGTCAAGGCCCTGGCGGCGGGCGCTTCCGCGGTGATGATCGGATCGATGTTCGCGGGAACGGATGAAAGTCCGGGTGAGTTGATTCTGTATCAGGGCCGCACCTTCAAGTCGTATCGCGGCATGGGATCGCTGGGAGCGATGGCACAGGGTTCGAGCGAGCGCTATTTCCAGAACTCGGACGGAGATGCGTCGACGGCGATGCCGGTCATCGGCGAGGACTCGAACCGGCTGGGCAAGTTGGTGCCGGAAGGCATTGAAGGGCGCGTGCCATATCGCGGATCGGTGGCGATGATCGTGCACCAGATGGTGGGCGGGTTGAAGTCCGGCATGGGTTATTGCGGATGCCAGACGGTGGCTGAACTGCAGCACAAGGCGCGATTCGTGCGCATCAGCGCCGCCGGCCTGCGCGAAAGCCACGTGCACGACGTGATGATCACGCGCGAGGCTCCGAACTACGCGGCGGAATGAGGGACGAGGCCGAATTGACAACCAATTTGACTGCGTCTCGTCCGAACCTTGTGCGCGCCTGGTGGCCAGCCGCCGTCTGGATCGGCCTCATTGCGCTTGAGTCCACCGATACGTTCTCGTCGGAGCACACCGGCAGCGTCTTGTATGCGCTGTTAACGCATCTGTTCGGCCACATCGATTATTTTAAGTTCCTGATCTTTCATCACTATCTGCGCAAGTCCGGACACGTCGTCGGATACGGCATCTTGGGCCTGCTGCTGCTCCGAGGCTGGCGGGCAACATTCGGTCACGCTCAAACATTATTGTGGCGCACGTCACTGCTTTCGTGGCTGGGGACGGCTTTCGTAGCCGCGATGGATGAATGGCACCAGAGCTACATTCCATCGCGGACAGGAACGTGGCGTGACGCCGTGCTCGATAGCGTGGCGGGCTTCGTGTTTCTGCTGGTCGCATATTTCCGGTTGCGGCGATCGGATGAAGAGACTCCTGATTCCCGATAGAGACGCAGCTGGCCGCGTCTCAAGCAGCATCATAGAACTTGAGGTCGCCGGTGCTGCCGAGATGGGGCGAGCCCGTCTCTACGGATCAGTCCCTGCAGATCATTTTCGCGACCCATTTCGTGCGTCCGAACGGTGGGCGAGCAGCGCGAGTGCCGAAACGGTCGCGATCCCCGCCGAAAAATAGAACGGGACGGCTGCGCCATACACCTTCCAAAGAGCTCCGGTGATGACGCTTGAGAGCAGCGTGGTTACGCTGGTGAGAAACGAATAAATTCCCAGAGCACGGCCCCGTACATCGCCGGTCACGCTTTCGACGACCAGCGCTTTCAGTACGGGATTGGTCAACGCGTAGAAGAGTCCGTAGAAGGCCATGGTCAACCAGATCGCGAGCTGGGAGGGTGCGAGGGCGAAGACAAAATAGACGATGGCGAAAACGAAATATCCGGCGGCGGCGATGGCCGAGCGCGAGAAGCGGTCGCTGAACTTGCCGGCCGGCCAGGACAGCAACGTGAACGTGATGTTGAAGACCAGTCCCAGCAGTGGCGCGCGAGAAGCTGGAATGCCGATGTTTTCGGCGCGCAGCACAAGAAACATATCGCTGGAATTTCCCAGCGAAAACAGAGTGACGACGGCCAGCACGTAGTAAAAGCCGGCCGGCAATTTTGGCAGCCACGCAGACTTGCTCGTGTGGGGACGGGCGCTCGCGCCCGTCCAGGCCGAGCGAACCTCGGCAGTTGCCTGTGGCCGAGGTAACTCCGAATTCGCTCCGTCTCCCGCAAGCCCGCTGCGGCGGCGATGAACCTCGCGAATCCCCACCCAGGCGACGATTACGCACAGAGCTCCCGGGATCGCAGCCGACGCGAACACGCCGCGCATGCCGAAGCGTCCGATAATGGCCAGCGCCAGCAGTGGGCCGGCGATGGCGCCGGCGGAGTCCATGGCTTGAATCAGGCCGTAGGCTGAGCCGAGCGCTGATTTATCCACCGACTCGGCGACCATTACATCGCGAGCGGTTCCACGGACGCCTTTGGCAAAGCGATCGCTAAAACGAATTCCCAGAATTTGCCACCACGAAGAAACCAGTGCCAGCAGCGGCTTCACCGCGTTGGCCACGAGGTATCCGCCAACCACGATGGGCTTGCGATGCGAGACCTTGTCGGTCACATAGCCGGAGAAGAGTTTCGCGAAAGAAGCCACACTTTCGGCGATGCCTTCGATGATCCCCAGTTGCGCCGGTCCGGCACCGAGTGATGTGAGAAAGGCGGGCAGAACCCAGTACGCCATTTCACTGGCCGTGTCGTTGAGGAACGAAGTCAGGCCGAAGACGTATATATTCCTGGGGGTGGATTGGGATCGATATGGGGGCGAGGTTTCCATATCCGTTCCTTGAAAATAGCATGGAGAAAATAGCCCTGGGCACGGAACTCAAAGAGCCGTCGTCGCTTCCGTGTGGGTGGTTGCTCGTGGCTCGCAGCTCGAAGCCTCGCTGCTGCTGTCTTTCCTGCCTGCGTCCAGTAGAATAGAGAGACATGTCCGACCGCACCTTTACCCTGGATGAAGCGCAGATGCTCCTGCCGATTTTGGAATCGTTGCTCAAGCAGGCAATTAACGGTAAGAAGCTGATTGAAGACGTGGACGCCGAGTTGCAGGAAACGGCGCACCGCGTTTTTCTCGCCGGTGGCATGATGCTGAATGTGGTCCACCTGGCGCGGCGCAAGGCGGAGCGCGAGAAGGCGATTCGCCGCATCAAAGATGCCCTCGCCGAAATTGACGCGACCGGCGTGCAAGTGAAAGATCTCGAAATCGGACTGCTCGATTTCCCCTGCAAGGTGGAGGGCGAGATCCTGCTGCTGTGCTGGAAACTGGGCGAGCCGACGATCGCGCACTGGCACAGCACCAACGAAGGCTTCACAGGACGCAAGCCGATTGACCAGCGGATCTCGAACGCAGGGAAGAAGCGTCCGAAGTAGGGCAAGCTGGCGTCAGTTAGCTCGCAGCCATTTCCCGCCAATGTTGTCACCCCCTGATATTTGTTGTCCCCCCAAACGTTGTCGTCCTGAGCGAAGCGAAGGACCTATGGACTCGCCCACAGCGCCGAGAATCCGCAGCTTCACGGAAAACTTTGCGCAAGTTCACAATCCCGCCCCGTTCCCTATATTCAAGAACGCTTCGAGCACGCGGGGCAGGGGTGAAGGCATGACTCCGGTCATGCACTAACGGGGGTCGAGCCGGGGCCGGGTGTTCTGCTAAAATTACGATATCCGAGGCGATTACCTTATGTTGACTGGGCGCAAACTGGCGTTGACGCTTGCTTTTACAGTTCTGGTTGCAGTGGCCTTAGGGGTCAGCTGCCGGGGATTCTTCCAGCCCAACTCTCTGGTATCGGTTGCGGTCCAGCCGCCCAGCCCTAACGTCCTTCTTAATCAGACCACGACGTTGCAGGCGTGGGGCACTTTCCAGGATGGTACGCGATCCCAGGTCACAAGCGGTGTGGCATGGACGAGCAGCGATCCGAGCACACTGTCCATCAACGAGACCAGCGGCGTTGCCACGGGCGTGAGCGTGGGTACGGCCACGGTGACAGCCGCAGCGCAGGGGCTAAGCGGAACAGCTTCCGCCACGGTGTTTATCACTATCTCGACTTTGACGCTTAATCAAAATACGTGGACCTTCACTGCCATCAACGGTGGGACCAGTCCGGGATTCATCGTTACCGCAAATGGAACCACAGATGTCACCAGCAGCGCAACCTTTACCTCCAGCAACTCAACATATATTACATGCGTAAACAACACGGACCCCGTGTACTGCACCGCGATTGCGAACACGCCGGCAGGGCCATATACGATCGTCGTGAGCTATACCGGCTCATCCGTGACTGCCACGATTAATGTGACGGCAAGCTAACGAGAACTGTGGAGCGACGGCGTCCTCGCCCGTCCATCTGTGCTCGGCCCCTGGTCTCGAAGTTCTCGAACCGGGAGTTCCGCGGTCGCGTGGAGCTACGGGTTTTCTCGCGTCCGCTTAAGCTCTGGTCACTTTCCAGCGCCGTCATGCCGCGCTATAGTAAAAGTTTCATCCGGTGAAGTTCCTCCCTCAATCTCCGCTTCGATTGGCGAAAGTTCGATCAGCCAAACCTCGATCGATGAAATCCCGATCGCTGAAATTTCGATCGGCGACGGTTGCGCTCTGCCTGGCGAGCACGTTGTTTCTTGCCGGCTGCAATCGGGGACGCGGGCGCGTGCTTGAGATTGCCTACGTTTCCGCGGTTCAGGCCAACCTCCGCGAGCGGGTTGCGGCGATGGCTGAAAAAGCGGGTGAGGTGAAGAACGGAGAGCGCGTGGAGGTGCTTGACCACGACCGCCATTTCGTCAAGGTGCGCACGGCAAGTGGTGCGACGGGATGGATCGAGCAGCGCTACCTCACCGGGCAGAAAGTCTACGACGAGATCCAGAAGCTGACGGCGGACAACCAGAACGATCCGGTGCAGGCGCGAGGCATCACGCGCAACGACACCAACTTGCACGTTGAACCGGGACGCAACACCGAACACCTCTACCAGATTTCTACTGGCGAGAAGCTGGCGCTGTTGAAGCGGGGCACGGCCGAGAAGCCGGGCACGGGTGTGCCGGGGTCGCGCTCCGCCACGCAGAGCAGCAATCCGCCGGACAAGAAAAAGGCCGTGCCGGCGACCCCTGGTCCGGTGATCGAGGATTGGTGGCTGGTTCGCGACTCCAACAACCGGGTTGGCTGGGTGCTGGCGCGCATGGTGGATCTCGATGTCCCGCTCGACATCGCGCAGTATGCGGAAGGCCAGCGCATTGTTGCGTTCTTCGTGCTGAATCAGGTTCAGGATGGCGACAAAAAAGTCTCGCAGTACTTGACCGTCCTTACCGAACCGAAGGATGGCCTGCCGTTTGATTACAACCAGATTCGCGTCTTTAGCTGGAATGTGAGGCACCATCGTTATGAGACGGCCTATCACGAGCGTGTGGAAGGCATCCTCCCGGTGACCGTCTCGCAGGAAAACTTCGACAAGGAGGGCCAGTTGCCCGTGTTCGCGATTCGAGTGGAAGACGACAAGGGCGACGTCACCGCGCGCAAGTACAAATTCAACACGCCGATTGTGCGGCGGGTGTACGCGCCGGGAGAAGAGCAGGCGCGGACTGCGAAGAGGAAACACTAAGCAGAGACGGGGAGAACAGGAATCTCTAACCGCAGAGGACGCCGAGCGCGCAGAGTTCTTAGAAATTCTGTTCTCAGCGAACTCTGCGTCCTCTGCGGTTAAATCAACTGTAGAACTCGGCAATGCTCTCGACCACCCACCGGATCTCGGACTCGGCCAACTCCGGAAACATGGGCAACGCGAGGACTTCCTGCGCCGCACGTTCGGCGACTGGCATGTCTCCTGCCTTCAGTCCGAGGTAGGCAAAAACCGGCTGCAAGTGTAGCGGCAACGGATAGTAGATTTCCGACCCAATTTTTCGTTCCGCCAGGAATTTTCGCAGATCGTCTCGCCGCTGGGCGCGAATCACATATTGATGAAACACATGTTTGGCTTGCGGACTCCGCGCCAGCAAGCGCACCGGCGTTCTGCTTTGGTTCGAAATCTGATCTCCGGTCTGGATCGAAGCCTTGTTGGAAGTCAGACCGGACGCGGCAAATAACTCGTCGTAGGTAGCAGCGTGTTGCCGGCGGCTCTGGTTCCAGTCCGCGATGTGTGCCAGTTTCACGCGCAGCACGGCAGCCTGAATCGCGTCCATGCGTCCGTTCCAGCCAAATTCGGAGTGATAGTAGCGCCGCGGGCTGCCATGGTTGCGGAGTTGCCGCATGTGCTCGGCCATCCGCGGACAAGTAGTGGTGACGATGCCCGCGTCTCCATAGGCGCTCAGGTTCTTGGTGGGATAGAAACTGAAAGCGGCGGTTGCGCCGAGCGCGCCCGCACCGCGACCGCTCCATTCGGCGCCAATTGCTTGGGCGGCATCCTCTACGATGGCAATTCCGGATTCCTGCGCATGTTCCGCTGCATGTTCCTCAACTATGCGGTCGAACTTGACCATGTCGGCGCACTGGCCGTAAAGATGCACGGGAAGAATCGCGCGAACATTTTCGGGCCGCTTGGTGCGGAGTTGGCGACCGACAATCGCCGCATCGATATTCAGCGTGCCGGGATCGACGTCCACGAACACCGGGGTTGCGCCCGCCCGCACAATTGCGCTGGCCGAAGCAAAGAAGCTGAATGCCGTGGTCATGACCGAGTCGCCGGGCCTTACCCCCGCTGCGACAAGCGCCAGCCACAGGGCTTCCGTGCCGGACGCACAACCGACGGCGAACGACGCTCCTGTGAGTTCTGCAATCTCAAGTTCCAGGGCCTCGACCTCCGGACCAAGAATGAAGGTCTGCGAATCGCACACGCGCGTGATCGCGGCCAACACTTCGTCGCGGATGCCGTCGTACTGGCGGCGCAAGTCCAAGAGAGGAACGGCGAGCGGGATGGACTCTGGCGAAAGGTTCCCTGCCGGCTTGTCGGAAGATGAAAGAATGGACTTCACAACAACAAGATTCTAGCAGGCGTAGCCAGTGCGCAAGGCCGACCTAGCGGCGTCGCACAATTATTGGCAGCGCCGGAGCGGTTGGGCGACGGAGGTCCAATCCGTCCGATTTCTTCTTGTCTTTCTGCATATCTCTCTTCGCCCTCGCCTTCGTCCCCGCCTCCGCCCCCGCGTCCTCGAGATCATCCATAAACCGCTGCCAGGGCGCCAACTCTATGCGTAGCCGGTCGAGATCGAGGTCGGGAAACGAGGCGTCCGCGCCGTTCAGATTCCGCAGGGCACGCTCCAGAACCGAGCGCGCACCCACGTTGTTGTCTTTCGAAGCGTGATGAAAAGCGACCGCCAACTGAACCAACCCTTGTACATGCTGCCGGAGATGCCGGCACGAGGGCCGGTCGCGAGGCAGAGAGCGCCAGACGTCTTCGAGAACTTCATGTGCGTCGAAAAAGTGGGCTCGGTTGAAAAGATCGACGCCTCGGTTAAGCTCCCCGCCGTTGGGCAACACAGTCATAGCGGACCAGCCTTCATTGATTGCGGTGCTCTGCGCTGACAACCTGCATGTTCCGATAAACCATATAGATCATAATCAATGTCAGTGAATCTCGCCCGATTGCCTGATCCGATGGGCTTTGATCGATGGAAGTCGATCCAAGGTAAAGCTTGCGCTGCCCAGACTTGACCGCCGGCAGGCCAGACAAGAACTGAATTCGGTTCGGACGCATACCAAAAATCATAGCCAGCCCAGCGAATCCATACGGATTTCGATAGTCCGCCACCTGGTCGATTCTCGCAAATCATTGAAAACAAATGTCGAAAACAAATGTTTTGCTATGGAGTGCCATTTGCATTGTTATTATGTTTTGTTCTTGCGGCCAAGCAAAGCTGTTTGTAGAATGTCCAGTTCTCAGCGCCCAAGAAAAATGAATCAGGTTTAAGAAAAAGGAAACTTGACCACGGAGGTCATTGCGCCATGAAGTCCTTCCAGATTCTTAGTATCCTTCTTCTCGTTGTCTTTGCGCTCGTCTGCACGATTCCCGCGAGCGCCGACAACCTCTACGCGAGCATTCGCGGCACGGTAACGGATCCGACGGGAGCCGTGATTTCCGGTGCGAAGCTGACCGCTACCAATGCCACCACCGGACTCACGTATAACACCACATCGAGCAGCAGCGGGACTTTTACTTTTCTGCAGCTCCCTATCGGCGATTACTCGGTCAAGGCCGAACAAACCGGATTCAAGGCGTACCAGGCATCGGGCATTCACCTGGATCTCGACCAGATCTATAACCTGCCCGTGAAGCTGGCCCTCGGTGCGGCGACCGAACAAATCGTCGTCGAGGCCAATCCGGTCCAGGTGGAGCAGACGGATATGCAGCTTGGCACCACCGTAACGGGGCAAACCATCGTCGACATGCCCTTGAACGGCCGCAACTGGACCCAACTGCAGCAACTGGAGCCCGGCGTCGTGGGAACGTCTGACCGGTTCGGTGGGGCAAACGGGGCTTACTCCGGCAACGGCGCGGAAACACAGCAGAACTCCTTCTTGATTAACGGAGTCGATTCCAACGATGCTTCCCTGAACACCGCCCTCGTCATTCCAAGTCCGGATGCCATCGGGGAGTTCCGGCTGATCTCCAGCACGATCAATCCAGAATACGGGCGCAACTCGGGAACCATCATTAACGCGAACATCAAGAACGGCACCAATCAGTTCCACGGTGATGCTTTCGAGTTTTATCGAGACACGTTCCTGGATGCCAAGAACTATTTTGAAACGAAACCCTCACCTTTCCACCAGAACGAATATGGCGCGACGATCGGCGGACCGATCTACAAAGATCACGCCTTCTTCTTCTTCTCCTATCAGGGATATCATCAGAGGATTCCGCAGGCAGGGGCCGTTAACACGGTTCCCGTTTACACCTCAGGCCAACGAACGGGTGACTGGAGCGTGGACGCAGGAAATTTCAGCTCTAATCCCAGCGCCATCCCGCTAGTTGGGGATAGCGCATCGCCCTGCCCAGTGGTCGCATGTGCGGCTGGGACCCCTTATAGCACCCTGTTTTCGACTGGAGTCATACCGACTGCAGACCTGAACGCTCTTTCCGTTAAGTTGATGAACCAATTCGTTCCGGCTGGTGTGCCTACCGCTAATCCTGCCGTGAATAACTTTGTCTTCAACCCAATCACCACCGCGACGTATGACCAATACATTTACCGAATCGACGAAAAGCTGACGAGCAAGGATGCAATCTGGGGATACGGGTTATGGCAGACGAATCCCTCCACCGATACGCTACCTTTCACGGGTTCAACTCTCCCTGGGATGTCAGAGGATGCCCTGCGGCACCAGCAGCAATATTCGGTGTCATGGACCCATACGTTTACTCCCACGACGCTGAACGAGTTTCGAGTTGGTTATTTGCGCTTCAACTTTGCCGCGGTGGAACCCGTGAATCCCATTAACCCCACCACCTACGGGTTCACGGGCATCATCCCGCAGTCGCCCGCAAACGCCTCCTTACCCCTGATGACCGTCAACGGCCTGTTTACCCTCGGGTTCAGCAACAACGGTCCCCAGCCCCGCATCCAAAACAACTATCAGGCGATTGATAACTTCAGTAAGGTTTGGGGCCACCACACGATCAAAGCAGGCGTGGACTTTGACCGCTTGTCGATCAATAATCCTTTCTACAACAACCTTGGCGGCAACTTTACCTTCGCCGGGAGTGGAACCTACTCAACTGGAATTCCGGGTGTGGATTTTCTTTTGGGCCTTCCGAGTGGCTACTCGCAGGGCAGCGGTTCAATCATCGACGCGAAAGCGCATGAACTGTACGCCTACGTCCAGGACCAATGGCAGGTCAGACCGAACCTGACCATCACCTACGGAACGGGCTACGACGTTGAAACGCCTTGGAAGAACAATTACTTCCACGGTTTGATCATGGGAGCGTTCCGGCCCGGCCAGCAGTCGACGGTGTACCCGACAGCTCCTCCGGGATTTGTTTATCCGGGAGACGCCGGCATCAACCAATACGGCGGTATGACCGTTAAATACAATCACCTTGCTCCCCGCTTTGGATTTGCCTATAGTCCCGGAGCCTCGCGCAATTGGAGCATCCACGGAGGCATCGGACTATACTACAACCGCAGCGAAGAAGAATTGGCTCTGCAAACGCTGACCAACGCTCCTTTCGCAATTACCAGCACTGGCGCGCTTAGCGCGTGCGGCTCTGTCGGCTTTGCGAACCCGTACCTTACCGCTCAGAACCTTCCCTGCGCACTCCCGTCAGGTGCAACTCTCGCCACTCCGTTCCCCTTCACTCCATATCCGGTGGGCGACAAGAACATCGATTTTTCCGCGTTCGCTCCCGTCGGATTCGGATTCAACACGGAAGACCCGAGATTTACTTCGCCGAGGTCGGCAAACTTCAACCTGATGGTCGAGCGGCAGCTCGATAAGGCGACTATCCTGACGGTGGGCTACGTAGGCAATCGGGGGCGCCACGAAGAGGGTGCCGTCGACCTGAATCTGGCGGGCCAGTATCCGGGAACAAATGCGGCGGCTGCGGCGCTCGGCTGCTCCAGCGGTCTAAGCTTGACTTCCGCTCCCTGCCCGCAAACCCCCACCACCCAAAACGTTACGCCGGGTAGCCCCGGATATTTAACCTGGACAAATGGGGCTCCGGTTGCCGGTGCGACGCCATATAACCTGGGTCTATACGGACATATAGGTCAACAGACGACCGAATTTAACTCCCGTTACGATTCTCTGCAAGTGACGGTAAACAGGCGCTTTAGCAACGGATTCCAGATACTGGCGGCCTATACCTGGTCACGCTATTTTGACCAGACCTCGAGCTTGGAAAACAGCGCTTTCAACTTCCCGGGCATTAACCCGTTCAGTGCCGCGAGTATGTGGGCTCCTTCCGCAAATGATGCCCCACAACGCTTTGTGGTGAGCTACACTTACACGCTTCCTTTCTACAAGATCACGCATCGCTGGAAGATTCTGACGGACGACTGGGACTTGTCTGGCATCTATACCCTGCAGCACGGGAATCCGATCCCCGTGTTCGACTTCGGGTCGTCATCGCTTACCTGTGATGATTTTGTGGCGTTCTACGCCTGCCCGGACCGCGCGGACCGCACCAGCGCACCCTTGGGTATTACTAACCCCAGGAGTAATCCCACCGCCAGTTGGTTCAACCCCGCAGCCTTCGCGGCTCCCGCCCCCGGCGTTGGCATCGGTACCGCTAGCCGCAACCCACTTTACGGCCCTGGGATCAACTACGGCGATATAGCGCTGGAGAAGAGAGTCCACATCGACGAATCGCGGTATTTCGAACTGCGGCTCGAGACCTATAACACCTTTAATCACACGAACTTTGCCAATCCGGCTACGCCGGGCTTCAACGCGGAAGATGTTGCTGAGGGAGGAGTTAACGGCGCGTTTAGTGGTCCTACTCCGGGGCCGCCGTTCGGGCAGATCTTCTCCACAAAAACCATATCAACCAATGGCGAGGGCAGAGCCGTACAACTCGGAGCAAAGTTCTACTTCTAGAGTTGGAGTAGCAAGTCTTGCAAAGGGCGTCCCGAAAACTGGGACGCCCTTTTTTCGTACGGCTGATCAATCCGGGAGGAGCCAGAATAAAAAAGCGGGAAGGCGGCCCGCAGCGCCTATTTCGCTTTCTCCCGCTCTTTCTTCGCATCTTCGGCGCGTCCCGCATGCTCATATGCCTCGGCCAGCGCGGCATGAGCCGGCGCGAATCCCGGCAGGCGTCCGGTGGCAATTTCGAGGTGGACGACGGCGGTTTTGGAGTCGCCCGTTCTTAGCAGGCTGGCTCCGATTTCGTAGTGCGCCCAGGCGGAGTCGGGCTGGAGTTCGATCGCCTTGTGCAGATGCTTGACTGCCTCGTTGTATTGCGCTTTCCTTGCCAGCGCCACACCGAGCGTGTACTGCGCCAGGTAGAGGTTGGGGTCGGCGGAGACGATCGGCTCAAGCGTGGCAATGACTAGCGCGAGTTTCTGCTGGCTCACTGCCGAGCTGCTACACGCCGCCAAGCCAACATCGGGCTTGGCGGGGGCCCCGGTGCGCTCGGCTTGGACCCTTCGGCTTCGCTCAGGGCAGGCTCGCGAGGGCGCCTGTCCCCACACAAGCCCCAGCACTTTATTGGCGGTCGCTATTTTGTCCTTGGGATCGGTTCCGGCAACGGCCTCGGCGGGGGCCGACGACTTTTGCAGTCCGACATATCCGAGGGACGCCAATTTCTGCATCTCGGAAGAACTCAACTCGGCGGATGACTTGCCGGCCTCATCGCTGAAGTGGCGGTCGAAATTGGCGAGCTGCGCGGCCATGGTGTCGAGCGTGGCCTTCGAGGTCTGGGCCAGGTTGTGGGCGGCGCTTGGGTCCGCAGCCAGGTCGTACAGTTCGGGCTTTGGCGCGCGAATGTAGAGAAACTTACCCGCGCGCCAGGACTCGAGCGGGCTCCATCCGAATCCGCGTTGCGGCAGATCGCTGCGGGAATAGACGGGCTGGTCACCCCCGGCGCCGCTGCCGCCAGACTTTGATGAACTTGCGATCCGCAGCAGCGACTGTCCCAGCATTTGCGAGGGGACTGGGAGCGCGGCGATTTCAAGCAGGGTAGGAGCGATGTCGACAAGCCTGGCCTTAGCCGCAACTCGTGTGGCCGCGTGCTTTGCGACCGGCTGGCCTTCGGGAAGTTTTATGAGGAGCGGTACGTGAATCGCCTCGTCGTAGAGAAAGATGCCGTGGGTGTCTTCGCCGTGGGCGCCGAGGCTCTCACCGTGGTCGGCGACGACGATCACGGCTGTGTTTCCGTAGATGTTCCGCTGCTGTAGGGCGCTGACTAATTTGCCGATGGCCGCATCGGCTTTGGTGATGGCGGAATTGTAGGAAGCGCCCGCCGCGCGCGCATCGGCGATATGAACCCAGAGAAAAAACGGTCCCTGCGCTTGTCGTTCTTTTTTCACCGTGCGATCCAGCCAGGCGACAGCGCTGGCGACTATCTGGCTCCCGGGGCGTTCAGTTATGGGAGGACGGGCGTCACCGGGGATTGCGGGCCGAAAACCGGCGTCGTACGTCTGGAAACCACGTTCGAAGCCCTGTGCCAGGCCGTTCCACGGGTCGAGATCGATAGAGCCAACAAACGCGGCGGTCTGATAGCCCTGCGATTTCAGCAACTCTGGGAGGTAAAGCAGGGAAGACGAAAGCATGCCTCCAATCTCCGTCATGCCGGTGCTTTGAGGGTAGGTGCCGGAAAGAATCGTGGCGTGCGAAACGACGCTCGACGGGGCCTGCGCATAGGCGTGTTCGAAGACGATGCTCTCTTCGGCGAGACGATCGAGGTTGAGCGTAAGCGCACCCTTGCCGCCGAGGAAGCCCATGCGGTCGGCGCTGGTGGAGTCGAGGGTGATCAGCACGAGGTTGGGGTCCGATGCTGCTCCGGCGAAAGCGACGGTAAGAAGGATCAGGCCCACGCCGGCAACGATTTTTCGGATCATGATCGTAAGTGTAAAGTACAATCTATGTGCCTGCTCCTCGGGATCTCCAGTCTTGTGGTGATGTCGTGATCACGACTCATCGTTAGCCAGTGTCGTTAACAAGTAAGGTTCGATGCAGCCGCCGCGAAACTGGACCATATTTGCAGATCTTGCTTGCAGATCATACTTGTAGTGACCGCGCCATTCAGAAACCGTCTTTGGCTGGTGAGCCTGCTGGCTTTATGCGCGGCGGGTCTGAGCCTTCTTCTTTCCTGCGGGCACGCGCGGGGAGGAGTGGTTCGCTCGCGGAAGGTGATCATCCTCGGCGTCGACGGGCTCGACCCGGACCTGCTCATGAAGTTCATGGCCGAGGGCACGATGCCGAACTTCGCGCGACTGGCCGAGCAGGGATCGTTCAGGCGATTGACGACCAGCATCCCGCCACAAAGCCCGGTGGCGTGGTCGAACCTGATCACGGGATTGAATGCGGGTGGACACGGAATCTTTGATTTCATTCACCGCGATCCGAAAACCTTTCAGCTTTATTTTTCCACCTCGCGGGTGGAAGGCCCGAAGCATAGCTTTCATCTTGGGAGTTGGGTGATTCCGCTGGGCAGCGGGTCGGCCGAAGAGTTGCGGCACGGCAAGGCTTTCTGGGAGTTTCTCGACGAACAGAGCGTACCGAATTATGTTTACCGCATTCCGGCAAATTTCCCGCCGATCGCGGCGAAGGGAAAGACGCTTTCTGGCATGGGCACGCCCGATCTGCGCGGCACGTATGGCACGTTCACTTTCTACACCGATGATCCGACGGCAGCTGTGGGAGCGGTCGAGGGCGGAGAGGTGGTGCAGGTCGAGGTGAACAACAATCGGGTTGCGAGCAATCTGATTGGGCCGGATAACACGTTTCGCAAGAATTCGCCTGCCGCTACCGAGCCATTCACGGTTGACGTGGATCCTCTGGAGTCGGTGGCGCGCATAGGCCTGCAGGATCAACAGTTCGTTCTGAAAGAAGGCGAGTGGAGCGGATGGGTTCCGGTGGATTTTCAGCTCATGCCCGCCTTCGGCAATTGGATAGGTAACGTGAAAGGGATATGCCGCTTTTATCTCAAGCAGACGCATCCACGTTTCCAGCTCTACGTGTCGCCTATCAATATTGATCCGGAAAATCCCGCGCTGCCCATTTCCACGCCAGCGAGTTATTCGCGCGATTTGGCGAAGCAGATTGGCGAATTTCACACGCAGGGCATTGCCGAAGACACCAAGGCGCTCACCGCCGGCGTGCTCGACGATAAAGAATATCTGGAACAGGCGCGCACCGTGCTGGCCGAACATCGGCGTGCGTTCGATGTTGAGTTTCCGAAGTTTCACGACGGACTTTTCTTCTTCTATTTCTCCAGCCTTGATCTGAACGCGCACATGATGTGGCGGCTGACCGATCCTCAACATCCTGCGTACGATGCTGCAGTTGCCGCTCAGTACGGGTCGTCGCTCGAGGAGTTTTATGAGCAGATTGATCAGGTGCTCGGCGAAGTGATGCCGAAGGTCGATGAGAACACCACGCTGCTCGTGCTTTCGGACCACGGATTTGCTCCCTTTAGGCGTTCTTTCAATCTGAATACGTGGTTGTTGAACAACGGCTACATTACCCGGAAAGAAGGCGCCGGCGGGGAATCAAGCGAGCCTTTTGCTGACGTGGATTGGAGCCGTACGCGTACCTACGGGTTAGGGTTGAATGGACTCTATCTGAACCTGCGCGGACGCGAGCGAGATGGTGTTGTCGAGCCTGGCGCTCAGGCGGACGCGCTGCTGCGGGAAATCCGACAGAAGCTTTTGGAGGTTCGCGACCCGAAGGATGGTTCCCAGGTGATCACGCGAATCGATCTGGCCAGCGAAGCCTACCAGGGCCCATACGCACGGACGGGTCCGGACGCGCTGGTCGGCTACAACCGCGGTTATCGCTCCGGATGGAAAACGATCCTGGGTGCGTTTCCGGCGGACGTGCTCGAGGACAACACGAATGCGTGGAGCGGCGATCATTGCATGGACTTTACGAAAGTGCCGGGAGTGTTGTTGAGCAACCGCAAGATTGAAGCGCAGGCTCCGGCGCTGACTGATATCGCTCCGACGATTTTGTCTGAATTCGGAATCGCGAAGACGAAGGATATGATGGGGCAGTCGGTGTTTCAGCCGCGCTAGGCGCCGCGATTGTGAACGGGAGAAATCATGTTTGGTTCACACAAAGTGAAGATCGAAGGCGAACTGCTGGAGAAGGTCAAGCAGTGTTCGGATGCCGCCGGATACGAATCGATTGACGAATTCGTGATCCA
>Ga0181523_10002458_pt1 | contig 18096 bp, 13 predicted proteins | sample PEATcosm2014_Bin_43_FD_119752 | JGI IMG/M metagenome (GOLD analysis project Ga0181523, IMG submission 119752) | Peatland microbial communities from MTU Mesocosm Facility, Houghton, MI, USA - PEATcosm2014_Bin05_30_metaG | ecosystem: Environmental > Terrestrial > Soil > Wetlands > Peat | place...
CGTCACCAATATACGCTGGGCTATTACCCCTTGAATGTCGCCCGCGATGGCAGCTTCCGCAGCGTCCGCGTTGACGTCATTCCGCCGCACGGCAAAGGCAAGCTTGTCGCCCGCACCCGCAACGGCTACTACGCCCCCCAAGCGTCCGCTTCCACCGCCAACGGCAAGTAGCTTCACGATTGCAGTTCAGAACGTCCCTGTAGCGCACGGCTCAACGTAGCGCAGGGAGAGCCCGCGCCTGCCCGCCGCCTTTCGGAGGGAGCCCTGCGACTTTTCACTTGGATATATGTAGTGGCCGATCTTTAGATCGGCTCCGTCGGTTTTCCTGCTCATGTACCGGCCACTTTCTGAGGCGGGCGCCTTTTCTTTGCTCTTCTCCGTGAACTGAAAACTGAATATTGAGAACTCCGGTTGCCCCAGGTTCGGTTTTCTACCTGGGTCTTGGGGTCAATCCTTCTTATCCTTCCGCTGCACCGATTGCGATCAAGCCTCCCTCATGTCATCACCCGCACAAAGGGAAGTGTGCGGCACCCAGCTTTGCACCTGCAACCAACAAACCATTTTGCGCAAATGATATATTTGCCCCGTACGCTATGAACCAATACTCGCAAGAATTCTCCGCCTAACCTGCCAGAAAACGTCCCGTCTGTCCCCGGGCTTCCCGCATTTAATGTGTACCTGAGGCATCGTTGCGATTCTTGACCCAATGTGTTCGTTTTTGCACAGACAGCCTTTCTTTCGGTGACTAACACTGCTGGTTGGCTCACCGTGTCCCGATTGGAGGTAGGTCAAAGAAGTGAACCCTGTGAATGCCGAGACGTACACCCAGGGGCAGGCGCGTCTGAAGCACTCTATCGCGGAGATGGGCGGGCTGGAGAACGTCCTGCCGCAACTCTAAGAGCGAGACGCTAGGGAAACCAATCCTCACAGAACGGAATTTCAAAGAGAGAAGAGGAAGACTGAAATGACTCCTTTGACTGAAGTGAAGACGAAGCCGAATCCGACTCCCGAATCAAGAAGTGTCGCTGGTGGGGCAGCCGCTGCAACAGCCTCTGTCTCTACCGACAAAGGCACCACCCTGACGTTTGGCGCTACTGCAGGGATGCCGAGGCGATTCAAGGGCAACTTTGATTTTCAGTTCGTGCGAACCATGGGTTGCGCCACGTATCACGGGGCCGAGATCGGCGAGTGCTACGAGACCGCCTCGCGGATTGAGGACGAAAAGGAATCTAGCTATACGGAGGCCTGGCGGGTTACGGCGGAGCGGGTGGAGACTATCGCCCGCAAATCGCTTGCGGGCGGGTATCTGGTCAGTGCACGAGAGGCGTTCCTGCGGGCGTCGTCATACTGGCGCGAGGTGGGTTTTTACCAAAGCACAACGGATCCCAAGTGTCGCGCGGGTTGGGCGCGCCAACGGGATTGCTTTACGCAAGCCGGAAAACTGATGGACTCGCCGTTCGAGGTAGTCAATATCCCCTATGAGAACGGGAAGTCGCTTCCCGGCTATTTCCTGAAGGCTGATGCGAGCAATAAGCCGCGACCAACGTTGATGTGCGTGGGTGGGGCCGATTCCCTAGGCGAGGAACTTTATTTCTGGGGTGGCGGTGCTGCGGCGCTTCGCCGGGGATACAACGCTTTGCTGTTCGAGATTCCGGGGCAGCGCGGTGCGATGTATTCCAATCCCGATACCGAGCTGTTCTTCCGATCGGACACGGAAATTCCACTAAAATACGTATGCGACTGGGTGCTCGGCCGCACGGATGTAGATCCGAAACGCCTTGCCTTAGTCGGCTGGAGCCTGGGCGGATACTTTGCCCCGAGGGCAGCCGCTTTTGAGAAGCGGATAAAGGCCTGCATTGCGAGCACGACCTTGACGAACTGGCAGAACGATGTTCTGGAGATACTCGGATTACCGGTCGATCAACCTTGCCCCAGAAATTTTGAGAGCACAATTGATCTGTCGACCGTGACGAGCAGGTTTATCGCCCAGGGAGACATACGTTATCGACATGGTGCGAGCGGTGGAACGATTGCCGAATTCATCGACGGGCTGAGCAAGTACAGCTTGTGGGGTTTGGAGAACAAGTTCACCTGCCCGTATTTCAATATTGGCGGACAGGGCGAGGGCCAACTGGCTATTGACGGCCAGAAGTTCTACGACAAGCTGACCTGTCCCAAGGCGCAGCACATCATCGCCGCAAAGGAGGGCGGTGAGGCTCACTGCGGAGTCAACAACGAGAGCCTTGAGCACCAGATCATATTCGACTGGTTGGATGACGTCTTCGAGAAGAACAAAGCCTAGTCTGGTAGGAAATACTTAAAGGCTGATTCAATACAGAGCAGAAGACTGAAATGAACCCGCTGACCGAAGTGCACAGGAGAACGCGATGAATCCCGTAACCGAAGTGAAAACGAATCCGAATCCGGCTCCCGATTCAAGAAGTGTTGCTGGTGGAGCAGCCGCTGCGGCAGCCTCGGCAAAACCGACGACAAGAGCCAAGCCCCTTTACTTCCAGGACCCGTTCACTGATTTCGCTTTCCTGGTTACCCTGTCCAAGCACGCCTTCGGGGGCTCCGAGATCGGGGAATGCTACTCAGCGGCTGCCCAGATCCGAGAGGGTGACGTTCAGAGTTGGAGAGATGCTTGGAGTACGCTCGCGGAAAAAGTCGAGGCGCTGGCAAGAAGCGCCGAAGCGAAGGGGCATCGGGTAAGCGCAAGGCAGTCCTACCTACGCGCGGTCACTTACTATCGCAACGTCCTGATGGGGGGGCTTCGAGCCTCAGACCCGCGTTACCGGGCCACGCTCGAGAAGTCGCGTGTGCTCTTCAAGCGGTTCGCGGCCTTGAGCGAGCCCCCGATCGAGGTTGTCGAGGTCCCTTACGAGGGCACCGTCCTTCCGGCGTACTTCCTGCGGCCCGACGCCAGTGGGAAAAAGCGCCCGACGGTAATCATTGGCGACAATGCGAGCGAGGAACTCTACTACTGGGTCGGCCCTCCTGCCCTGGAACGAGGGTACAACGCGCTGCTGGTGGATCTGCCAGGTGCCGGCTTGAACTCCTTCAACGGGCTCCCTTTCCGCTTTGATACGGAAGTCCCGGTCAAAGCGGTGATCGATTACCTGTGCGCGCGCAGCGACGTCGATCCCTCACGGATAGCGGTCTACGGTGGGGGCGAAGGCGGAGGGTACATCGTGACTCGCGCAGCAGCCCACGAGCACCGCATCGCCGCCTGCGTGGCTGATCCGTTGGTCTTCGACATGGAGCCGATCGCGCCACTGATCTTCAAGCATGTCATCCCCGGCTCGGATTCGGGCGAGGAAACCTTGGCCTCGAATGCCGGCACTGTCATCCGGCTGATCTGGGGTCTCACCGATCCCGAATCCATCAATAAAATGAAGGTGGGTACGCGCGGAATCACCTGCCCGACGTTGGGACTCAACGACTCGAAGGACTACCCGGAGCTCCTCCAGCAGGCTCGCACGGCGGCGTCGACGATCGCGAACAAGAATTCGACCGTGCGTGTCTTCACACCCGAAGACGGGAGCAACTACCGCCAGGTTGACAACTTTGGTTTGAAGCATCGGACCATGTTCGATTGGCTCGACGACGTGCTGGGAAACTCGGGGACAGAAGGAAGGTATTCCTAATTTCCTTTTTTTTTGGCTGGCCCGGGCGCCAAATGGGAAGAAAACTGGGTGCCCCTTCTCACGTTCGTACCACCTTCGAATCTCGTGCCCACTCTGCTCTCCGCGCCCCATTACATCATCGCCAGAAAACTGTTCCCATGCGGAATCGCCACCCCAAAATTCTCCGCAATCGTTTGCCCCATATCCGCTAGTGTCTCCCGCACTCCCAGGCTCGCGCCGTGCTCCGCCGCCGGCGTATACGCCAGGATGGGCACATACTCTCGCGAATGGTCCGTGGTTTCCCATCGCGGGTCTGGATCGCATCCGTGATCCGCGGTGATCATCAGCAAATCATTCGCCCTCAGCAGCGGCAAGTAAGCCGCCAGCCCCGCGTCAAATTCTTCCAGCGATTGCGCAAAGCCCTCCACATCTTTACGGTGACCATACAGCATGTCAAAATCCACCAGGTTGCAAAAGATAAGTCCGTCCGGGAACTCGCCCAATGCCAAAGTCAGCTTTTCCATTCCATCCGCATTCGATTTGGTTGTGACGTACTCGTTCACGCCACGCCCGTTGTAAATATCGTGGATCTTCCCGACTCCATACACGGGCACGCGGCGTTCCTGCAGCACATCCAGCAGCATCGGCCAAGGTGGGTCCACGGCATAATCATGACGCCGCGCTGTCCGCGTGAAATGTCCCGGAGCGCCCATAAACGGCCGCGCAATGACGCGCCCCACGCGATGTTTTCCGTCCAGCAGTTTGCGCGCGATTTCGCACATGCGATAAAGCTCAGCGATCGGAATCACCTCTTCGTGCGCCGCTATCTGGAACACGCTGTCTCCCGACGTGTACACAATCGGGTGACCCGTTCGCACGTGCTCTTCGCCCAACTCCTTGATAATCTCTGTCCCCGACGCAGGTTTATTCCCAATTGTCTTTCGCCCAATCTGCTTTTCAAACGGTCCCATCACCTCCGGCGGAAATCCCTGCTTGTAAACGGGGAATGCCTGGTCCAGCCACACTCCCGCCATCTCCCAGTGTCCCGTGGTGGTGTCTTTTCCTGGCGAAACCGTCGCGCCTTTTCCATAAAATGCACGCGGAGCCTCTGCCGGCGGCACGTGCTGCAGCGGCGCAATATTCCCCAGTCCCAAGCCGGCAAGCGTCGGTATCCGCAATGGCCGCGATTCGGCGATGTGCCCCAGCGTGTTGCGTCCCGTGTCGCCATACTCCGCCGCGTCGGGCAACTCGCCAATCCCCACGCTATCCAGCACAATCCAGATGACTCGCTCAAACTTCCCCATTTTTCCCCCTCCCAGCCCTTTGCCGTCCCCCGCCGCACTCTAGCATAGCCCTCCCCGCCCCTGGCAATTGACCCCCTTCCCAACTCGCCCTACGATGTTCCTAGCGGCTCGCTCCAGGTGAACTTTTTTCCCATAATTTGCGTACTACATACTTAAAGGAGTATCCATGCCTCAACAGGGTCGCCCGCGAAGCGTTTCCGTGGTGTTTCCGCTTCTCCTCATTGCTTTCGGCACTTTGGCCTTGCTCTGGCGCTGGCTACCCGATTTTGATCCCTTCCCGGTTCTCTGGAAGTACTGGCCGCTGTTCCTGATTCTCGTGGGCGCCGGAATGGTCTGGGATCGCGCGCAACGCCATCGCGATCCGCAATCCCCTCCATCTTTTCCCATTGGCTCCATGTTCGGCACTCTCGCATTCATTCTCGTGCTTAGCTTTCTGCTCTGGCATCACCACTCCATTCACCGCGCGCACTGGACCGATTGGGACATGAATTCCGCCGGCAGCAGCCGCCACGATAACAAGACCGTGGACTTGCAGGGCGCCAAGGCCGTTCACATGAACCTGGAAATGCCCGCGGGAGAGCTGCGCCTTGAAGGCGGCGCGCAGCATCTGTTGGAAGCCGAATTTTATCGCAGTGGTTCCTGGGGCGAGCCGCAAGTGGATTACTCCGTCGAAAATGGCGTGGGCTCCCTGACCATCGATCAGGAAAAGGGCGGACAAATCGTCGGTAACTCAGACAACACTTGGACACTCAAGGTGACGGACACCACGCCCATTGAACTGAAGGTGGATGTGGGAGCAGGCAAGGGCGAATTCCATCTAGCCAAAGTGAATCTGACGCGCCTCGAACTCAATATTGGCGCTGGTCAGGCCAATGTGGACCTCACCGGTGAGCGCGCCAAGGATCTCCAGGCTGAAATTCACGGTGGCGTAGGTGAAGCCATTGTTCGCCTACCCAAAAATGTCGGCGTTGTTGCCACGGTCCACGGTGGGCTCGGCTCGGTGGATGTCCACGGCCTCAAGGAAGAAGATGGCGAGTACACCAACGCCGCCTACGGCAAATCCTCCAGTACCATTCACCTCACCGTCGAAGGCGGCATCGGCCACATCCGCCTCGAACAGGAATAGCTCGGTCGGGGCTTTCTCAATAAAGCAGTGCAACGGCACCTCGCTCGAATTCTCGTTATAAGTTCATCTTGAGCCGGCCAGGCTTACTCTGCGTGAAACGGTATCTTTTGTTTAGATGGGGTCGAGCCTTGCTCGACCCCCACGAAGCGCGAAGTTGGTTAACCGCGGAAGAGTTGGCGGAAAGCGTAGAACAGGCAGCCGGAAAGAGTCATGGCGGCGGGCAGTGTGAGAACCCAGGCGAGCAACAAGTTGCGCACGGTGCTCATTTGCAGGCCGGAATGATTGGCCATCATGGTGCCGGCGACGCCGGAAGATAAGACGTGCGTGGTGCTGACAGGCAAGCCCAGGCCGTCGGCGGCTCCGATGGTGGCCATGGCGGTGATTTCCGCGGCGGCGCCTTGCGCGTAGGTGAGATGGTCCTTTCCGATTTTTTCCCCCACGGTCACTACAATGCGCTTCCAACCGACCATGGTGCCCAAGCCGAGAGCGAGCGCAACGGCGACCTTCACCCAAAGCGGAATGAAGCGAGTAGCCTTGTCGATGTGTCCTTTGTAGTTTTTCAACACGACCACATCCGCTGCCGCGAATTGTTGCTTGCCGGACCTTTGCATCAGACGCAAAGCTTCGCTGACCAGGTACATGTCGTTACGAAAGTTGCGCACGTGCTCGCGTGGAACTGCGGCGAGTTCCTTGAACTGCGCCATTTCGGTGCCGATGTCGTTGACGAGAACGCGGAGGGCTAGCATGGTGCCGGGCTTGAATTCCTTGGTGCGGATGTAATCCGTAACGTCATCGCGGGGGTCGCCGACGACGGCAGCTGGGATTACGTACTTGTCCAGAGTGTCGGCGGCCTGATGGGAAACGGCCACGAAATCCGCGGATTGCCGCGGAGTTACGGCATGGTTCAGCGCGTAGGTGGTGGGCACGGTGCCGATCAGAATCAGCATGATGAGGCCCATGCCTTTCTGGCCGTCGTTGGAGCCATGGAAGAAACTGACACCGGTGCAGGTGAAAATGAGCAAGCCGCGAATCCAAAATGGCGGCGGTGCGTTGCCCACGGGCGCTTCGTACAGGCGCTTATCCTTGATGACGGCCTTCATAAAAAGGAAGAGCAGGGAAGCGAGTAGGAAGCCAAAAATCGGAGAAAGGACAAGAGACTTGGCAATGTTGGCGGCCTGCGCCCAGTCCACGCCGCTGGTGCCAGAGCGCGCCGACATGAGCTGATTCGCAATGCCCACGCCGATGATGGAACCGATCAAGGTGTGAGAGCTAGAGGCGGGCAAGCCGAACGACCAGGTGCCGAGGTTCCAGAGGATGGCGGCGACAAGAAGAGCGAACACCATCGCGAAGCCAGCGCTGCTGCCCACCTGCAGAATCAACTCAACGGGCAACAGGGAAACGATGGCGAAGGCTACGGCTCCGGAGGAAGTGACCACGCCGAAAAAGTTCCAAAAACCGGACCATACCACCGCGATATTGGGATCGAGCGAGTGCGTATAAATCACCGTTGCGACGGCGTTGGCGGTGTCGTGAAAGCCGTTCACAAATTCAAAGCCGAGAGCCACCAGGAGCGCCGTGCCTAGAAGGATGTAAGGCCAGGCAGAGCCCAACTCGACGTTTCCAAGGTCGCGAGCGATGCTAGTCCCGATGAAGACCAACCCGGCGATCAACACCACGCCGAAGACCAGCATCCCAACGCGGCTGGGCCCTCGGCTGAATTTTGCTTCTAATACGGAGGAAGCGGACGCTTCGGCCATTGGTTTCCTTCCCGGAACGGAGAATGCGCTCGCTAGGGCGCGATAGCAGGCACCCGTTTATACGGGGGAAATGTGAATGGACGATGAATGGGACATTTAGAAAATGCGACCGAGCTGGAAAAACCATTTCTGGTGCCCGGTATCGCCGATGCTCCCGCCAATGAAGACAGGCCCCAGCGCGGTTTCGGCGATGAATCCTCCGACAACATCGGCGGAAAATTTGGGAATGGGAAAGGGATCGCCATACATTTTGCCGAACTCGCCCGCGCCGGAGAGATAGACCTTTTTCCCGACAAAAGGCGGCAGCGTAAAGATTTTGTGGAGATACCCGCCGCGCGCAAAGAAATACTGGTTGCCAAATAATTCGTGGACTCCGTAAGCGCTCAGCAGGTTCGGACCGCCGAGGAAGAAGGGCGGGGGCGAACCAACGTGCTGGAAGTCGAACGTGGTGCCGCCGCTTGCGGAGAGAAAGATGGAGCCCTGGGAAGAAACCGGCTGGAAGCCATTCAGAGTAATCTGCAGCGTGGGGAAATTCTGTGTTGCGCCCGGATAGTCGTTATAGAAATGGAAGAGTGATTGAATGTAGTAGCCCTTGGTGGGAATGACGGGATCATTGGTGTGGTCCAGGACAAAGCGGGCTCGAAGAGAGGCGACGGCTCCACTGGACGAACTGAACTGAGGAGTGCCAAGCCGCAAGAAGTCATCGAAGTAGCCGACGCTGTAGCCGACGCGAATTTCGCTGAAACGGTTGAAGCTGTAGCCAAGGTCCATTCCGGTAGCCACCTGACCCTGGCGGTAGTCGGCAAGGGGATCGTGTTTGTGGTAGATCAGGAACGTAGTTTGTGTGGCGCTCAGGTCAGGGGCGAAGAACCATCTGCTGAACGGGAGGAAGGGCCGGTAAAGCTCCGTGGTGATGCCGTAAGTGCCGCCAAATTGCAGATCGGTGCGCCATTCGGAGCGCTGACCAGCGACGTCCATGAAGGTGAAGCGAGAGCCAAGAGTGAAGGTGACGTCATCGGGCTCCGAACCATCCACCGAAAAGGAAGGCTGCATGAGCGGGGGCGCGTAGGATTTCTCGTGCACGCGGACCAGCAGCCCATCCTGGCCATTTTCATGGATCATGCCGTAAGTGACGGTGTCGTAGCGGCCGAGTCCGGTGAGGCGCGTGAGATCCTGATCGAGTTCAGAGGAGTGAAGAGGTTTGCCTACAAATGCTCGCAGAAAATTCTGGATGTGCCGGGCGTTTTCGGGGATGACGCCTTCGACGCGCACAAACTGAGGCGTGCCGATGGAGGTGAGGCGGCGTGAGTCTTTTTGATGCTGATATTCGGCCCAATCCGCGTCATTCAATGAATAGGTTTTCAGAATCTGCGCCTTTTCGGCGGCGGCAGTGTAGCCCCGCTGAATGAGCGTATCGGCCTTTTCGTAATCGGTGGAGTCGAACTCCTCGACGTTGGCGCGCACGATGAGATCGGCTCCCGCCATGCCGCGAATTTCGGTTTCGGCAATCACCAGTTCAACGGAGCGGCCCAACACGCTGAACGCGGACTGAATTTCTTTTGCGGCGGTCTTGGAAGTTTGCAAATGGATGGCGATGACCACGTCGGCGCCCATGTTGCGGACAACGTCGGTGGGGAGATTGTTGACCAGGCCGCCATCGACGAAAATTTGATCGCCGTGGCGCACGGGCGCAAAGACGCCAGGGATGGAAATGGTGGCGCGCAGAGCGTCGGAAAGGGAACCATCCTGAAAGATGTAGGGCTTGCCGGAGACGAGTTCAGTGGAAACACAGCGAAAGGGAATGGGAAGAACGTTGAACGAAGGAATGGTGGAGTAGGGCAGAGTTTCGCGGTCGATCAGAAGATTAATCTGTTCGCCCGTGTTGAGGCCGGGCGGCAGAGTGAGGCCATTTTTCAGGCCGATCTGGATGGTGTTGGGGACATCGCGCGCGTCTTCCTTGCGGCGGAAAGACAAATCCTGATAGGGAGTGCCACCGCGAAGGAGCAAGGACCAGTCGGCCGATTGCACGACATGCTTCAGATCTTCGGCAGAGTGGCCGGTGGCGTAAAGGCCGCCAACGAGCCCGCCCATGCTGGTGCCCGCGATGTAATCCACGGGGATGTGATGCTCCTCGAACCATTTCAACACGCCGATGTGCGCCAGACCGAGCGCGCCTCCGCCTTCGAGAGCTAGACCGATGCGTGGGCGAGTAGTAGGCGCGGGCTGCGGGGCGGGGGGATTCTCCTGGGCGAGGCAATTCGAGCAGAGCAACAGAATCGAACAGAGAAATGCAGGAGCGCAAAAAATTCGCATGAACGTACTCCATCGTGGGCTTGACGGCGGCGAGTCCGAAAGCGCACTTAGTGTGTCGCAGCTTGCGAGGAGTGGCAAGCGAGTTATCTTAATGCACGAGAGAGGGAGGAAGAAGTGAACTTGGGTGTAGCGAACGAGGTTACTATACAAAATTGAAACCGAGACTATCAGGTATCCGTCTGACGAAATAGAAAGAGGCGCGAATGATGACGGGGGCCTACAATGCGTCTGCTCCGCGCTGTAAGTTTTTGCAGCTCTCTGACCTTCTCATCGCAAGCCCCAGCGGCTACGGCGCCACAAACTGGGAATCAAAACCAGATTGAGAAAAATGAGTCCACGGAAAAACAGAGTATCGCGATTCCGGCGGGCACATATTTGGAAAGCGTACTGGGTAATAAGGTAAGGCACCGGTCCCCCGCGGACCGTACGGCGTTGTTGATGCGTTTCGCTCAACTGCTCTTTGCGAATGGTTACACGGTGCCGCTGGATAGCGGCATGACAAAGGCCTGCGCTGGGAAGCCTAATGAAAATGTTGCCGTGGCTTCGGCCCGAGATTACGCTGGATGGGGAGCAGGTTGCGGCGGAGCTGGCGAGTGGGTAGTGAGCGTGGATCACTTGTTGCACGAAATGATGGGCTGGTTGACTGGGGGTAAATTAAGAGTGCATCGCGTGACAGGAATGGGCGAAGTGCATCTTCGGGTCATGCTAGCCCTGCTAGCAGTGTTGTGTGTAGGCCTTCCGGCGAAGGCGCAGAGCATGATTAGTGAGCAGAGTGAGATGCTCGGCCGACAGGCACTTTTCGCTAGAATGAACTCCGTCACCGGTGAGGAAGCCGCCGATGTCAACAAGTTGATTGATAGCAAGAAGAATCAGAATAGCTTGCCTTGCCATATTATTGTTGCGCAGCCTACTTTGGACTTCAATCTGCGGTTTCTAGCGGGGTTCATTTTTACCACCTCCTTCAACGAGTTCGGCGTGGGGGATGACTTGCTTACACTTGTGAGGGTTACGCCGGACAACGGTCTGCCTGTGCTGTTTGCGAGAAGCTTCAAAATTCCTACACTTCCCCGGGGAGTTGTAGGAACTGGTACGATGACGACGACTTTTTCGATCGGCGGAGGATTCGTCCTCGGCGAAGGCCGCTACAAAGTGGAACTCTTGCTACTCGACAAGCGGGAGCGCAGCCACTACAGGCAATGGAATCTGAAAACCAAGACGATTCGCGCCAGTGACACTCGGCAAACTACGCCGCCTTTGACCGTAGCCGCCATCGAGGCGCAGAATTGGGACGGGAAGTTGGACCCGAAAGGCCTGCGCTTAACGGTTTTACTTGATGCTACCCCGCCGACCGAATACGCAGCTACACTCCGGAATCGCATCCTCCTGGAGCAAATACTCAATTCGCTGCTGGAACAAGTGCCTTGCCAGTCTGTAAAGATCGTGGCGTTCAACCTCGATCAACAGGCCGAGATTTTCCGGCGGGAGAAACTTGATCCCGCGGGTCTCACCGAGCTCGCGACTTCTCTGGATAATCTTCAGTTGGGGGTTATTCCCTTCCAAGCCCTGGAGCGCGGAAGCTGGTTAGAATTCTTGCTGCGAATCATTCGAGAACAAAACCCGACTGTCAATCCATCCGAAGCGGTGGTTTTCCTCGGCTCCAGCACCCATCTCTTCCAGAAGCCATCCAAGGAATTGCAAGATTCCTCTGCAATCAAGAATGCTCATTTCTATTACTTCGAGTACTACGGGTTCCTCGATGGCCGTTATCCGGACGCAATTGAGCATGTCACGCGATCGCTCCACGGCACAGTCTACCGCGTGGACTCGCCGGGGCAATTCGGCGAGGCCGTGCAGAGAATGCTTGCAGAATTGAAAGTGGCCCCGAATGGCGAGAGCACGCACTGAGGGGACGAGGAGCCGGGTGCCCCTCGTAGTTTGAGGGCGGGTCTTGGGTTACTTCTTCTCCCTCTCACACTGGAACTACGGCAATCCCTACCAATCCAATCTCTCTTAGACAACTCCTTCGTCCGTGCATAGCCACTGTTTGACCCAAAATTCCGTGTAAGATGGTTTCAACTTCGCCGTTCCAAGGACAACCCACGTGCGCACACCATCTTCGTTCAGGTCACCATTTGCCTTACTGATCGTGGTCATCTTGTTCGGATCACTCTCTGCCGCCCAACAGCCTTCCTTCGCGCCCGGCCGGGTGTGGCTCGACGATGCCGGGAAACCCATTCAATCTCACATGGGTGGAGTGCTCTTTGAAAACGGAACGTATTACTGGTACGGCGCGGACTTTTCTGGACCTCGGCTCCCTCCCAACACATTGCACGATCAGCCCTTTGCTTGGTTCCTGAATCTGGGCGTCACGGTGTATTCCTCGCGCGACTTGCTGCATTGGCACCGCGAATCGAACCAACTCTCCGATGTCACCTATGGCCCCGGCGGATTGCTGCAGGCGGCCAACATTCTCGTGCGTCCCAAGATGATCAAGAATGATGCGACAGGGAAGTACATCCTGATGGCCGCGTTGATCGCGCCGGACTTTCAGACGCTCAATGATGTAGTCTACGCCGTAGCCGACCGGCCCACAGGACCATTTCGCTTCAAAGGAAAACTCGCCTGGTGCGGTAAACCCAATGCCACCGGACTGTGGACGGGACCGTGGGCCCCCGGAACGGGATTGCCCGCCTCCGAGTGGAAATCGGCTGCCGCCGATCCGCCCGAGCGTATCCTGGGGTTCGACATCATGCTATTTAAGGATGACGACGGGCGGGGCTATCTCATCACGGCGCATTCGCGCGCGCTCATATACGAACTCGGCTCAGACTATTCCTGCGCCACGCGTGTCGAAATCATGCAAGGCGCGGAAGGCGAGGCACCTGCCTTGTTCAAGGATCGCGGTACGTATTATTTCCTCGCGTCGCGGCTTACCGGGTGGGCGCCCAATCAGAATAGCTATTTCACGTCATCGTCAGTGCATGGGCCGTGGTTCGATCGGGGACCGTTCGCGAGAGGCCCTTTGGAACAGACGACATTCGACGGGCAAACCACATTTGTACTGCCGGTTGCGGGGCAGGCGCATGCGTTCATTTTCATGGCGGATCGTTTTGAGGCGGCAAACGACATGGATATTCCAGACTTCACCGCCGCCACGCACATATGGCTTCCCATCGAGATCAATCCAGCCAACCACACCCTCACCGTAAACTGGAGGGACGCTTGGAATTTGTCGGTGTTCAGCTCCGCAAAGTAAACAAAGAACAACCTCGTAGTGCCGGTGAGACACCCAGCCATACAACTTCGTGGGTGTGAGCTCTCTTTCCCCGCGCCGACATTTTCGCGCGCCGCACGTGCCGCGGCGCAATCGCACGCTCGGTGGCCATGGGAACTCCCGGGGCTCTATTTGGGAACTATCACTTATAGGGTCGAAGGGACAGGTACCGCATTGGCTGCTCTGGGGCGCATGTGCATTGCTGCAACTTCTGCATGGCGTTAGGGTTAAACCAAAGAGGGCTGGGGAACGATGTGTGGCCGAATGAAGTGAGGCGACACCCATGAGCACCGCGAACATACCGACTCCCACGACGCGCATCCCGCCCAAGACCAGCGTGCTCCGCTGGATCTTCCGCATTTTCCGCTGGTCCACCTACCTGGTTGCCCTGATCACCCTAGTTCTGGTGCTGCACAAAAAGCCGGCGCCGGCAGTGGTAACGACGCCGCAGGCTGCGGCGCGCGCGGAAGAGAAATTCGCACAAGTGGCAGAGACGGTGGCACAGGGCCAGCCGGGCACGGTGCGTCTGGATGAGTCGGAACTGAATTCGTACTTGGCTTCGCATCTGGATTTGAAAACGGATCCACCAGCGGCAGCCGCGACTCCCGCACCTGAAGCAACGCCGGGAGGAACGGGAGCGCCCACGGCAGAGGATGTGGAGAAGATGAAGTCATCCGTGCGCGACGTGAAAGTGCAAATGGCGGACGATCGTGTGAAAGCGTACGTGGTGTTTGATGTGCACGGCAAGGACATGACGCTGGAGCTGGAGGGGAAGCTTGGCGCGACGAATGGCTACCTGCAATTCCAGCCGGTGAGTGGGCACATCGGATCTCTTCCGATTCCGCAATCAACCTTGGAAACCGCAGTGCAGAAGCTGATGGAGTCGCCCGAAAATCGCGAAAAGTTGCGCCTGCCGTCGGACATTTCCGACCTGCACATTGAAAACGGCGAATTGGTGGCGACGTATAAGTAAGTCCGCGTAGCTCAAGCCACGGTGTTTTTTGTGATCGTGGTGGCCCAGAAAATCCACAATCCCGTACAAATAGCCAAAGAGAGCCGCGCATCCACAAATGCCGCCAGCGTGGCCGCAAAATAAAGCGGCGGTCCGTACCTGTAACTGTGGCAGGTCTTCGTGACAAACTCCATGTTAGCCGAGGGCGCGAGAAGCTTCTTGCGGAAACCCGCGATGATCACGAGGTAGAAAGCCAGGGCAATGGCGACAAATGTACTGGAGTAAAAGACCATGGCCATTTTAGCGGCGGGCGTTCGCAAGTAGGCGGCGAGGACGGAAGTGGGATAGGGAACGAAGGTCACCATGAGCAACAAGCAGCCGTTGGCAAAATGCAGCCAGGGATCGGTGCGACAGATGTTGCGGAAGATGCCGTGATGATGGATCCACATAATGAGGATAGTGAAGAAACTGGTGACCAGGCCGATGTAGCTGGGCCACTGGTCGAGCAACCCTTTGGCAAGAGCCGCGGAGGTGACGCCAGTTGCGGGAAGAGCGGGGACTTTCAGTTCGAGGATCAGCAGTGTGATAGCGATGGCGAAGACGCCGTCGCTGAAAGCTTCCAGGCGTCCGGTTTCTCTTTCGGGTTGTTGCCCTGCGACGAGTTCAGGCATTGCCGCGCGTCCCTCCATGCAAGGCAATGAGGGTAACATCGCAGGGCCAAAAGTCGTAGCAAAAGAGCCGTCAGAAAAGAACGCGAGAGGATTGTGCCGAAAACAAAAGAACAGGGCACCGGCGAAGGCGCCCCGCTGGCGAACCTGTGAGGGAAATTATTTATTGCTGCGGCGGCTGCGAAGCCGACTCGGTATGGCCAGAATCGGTGGGCGCAGCGGATGAGCTCAGGGCCGCGAGTTCGGATTGTTTATATTTTGGCGCGCTGATATAGCCGTGGACGAGGTCCTTTTCAATGCGATTCACAACCACTTGAATCGGCTGCGCGCCGGTTTCGGTGTGAATCCAGATGGGCTCGTAGAGATTGACTTTCTTTTTGTTGAGCTCGTTGTCGTCTACGATCATGGCCAAGTCGTAGCTCTTGTGCTTGGTGTCGGCTTTGCGAAGCGAGATGGTGAGCGGCCCGACGCGCTGAAACTGTTTGGACTTGGAGAGATCGAACTCGAAGTAGCTGCGCTCCCCGCGCTTCTCAAGGGCTACGAGTTCGTCGTGGGACTTGGCGATTGAACCGTTGAGTTCGTCGCGAGCAGAGCTGATGGTGCCTTCCATGTCGGCGCGATTTTTGGCCACCGCATCTTGCGTGTCCTTCAACTGTTTTTCCTGCTCGTCCAATTGCGATTTGAGTTCCGTATAGCGTTTGTCCACGGGAGCCGCGCGGCGCTTGGCCGCGGTACGTTTCTTTGCTGGCGCGGGCTTCGGGGCGGGGACGACCGCAGGAGAGGCAGCGGCGGTAACCGGGGCAGGAGTTGGCGCCGTGGTGTCCTCTTCGGGGGTTACAGCGGAAGTGCTTGTCGGTGCCGGTGAGGCGGCCGGAGGTTGCGGCGAGGACATTCCATTCAGCTTGGCTGTGAGAGTATCGACCTGCGCCTGCATCTGGTTCATTGAGGCGGTGGTTGCAACAGCTTGCTGCTTCATCTGATCCGCGAGGCTGTGCTGACGGGCGCCATAAGTCACCGCGTACCCGGCGACAGCCAGCAGGATGATAAGAGCGACGACGAGCCAGTGGTTCGCGGTGGTTGGCAGATCGGACGGCTTGTGCTCGTTATTCTCGTTACTTTCGTGCAGGTTTTGTTCCTCGTAAGGCTCCATATCCAGTTCTCCCCCTAAACTTTTCTTCACACCTAAGAAATTCGGATCACTGCAAAACAATCAGGCGCCGGGGAGCAGCTGGGGTGCTCGGGCAGGATTCTCTGCCGCGCAGAATTGAGACAGACGCGGCAGAACAGGAAGCAATTAGGCGACCAAGCGAGTGCCAGTGGAAAGCGGCTAACCCTTGCCTGATCATGAAGTCAGGAGATATGTGAGTATCTAGACTTAGTACTAGAACGGGGAAATTCTCCCTTGCTGCACGAAGAATTTATCTTCTTCTGGGCAGGGCGGCGCAGTTCTCTGCTTCCCTTTTTCCTAAAGAACTCTACGCCATCGCCGGTCGAGTGGCCTAGCCCTTCCGGCCGGTATCCCTTCGGGCACGACTGCCCGGTCGAACGGTGACACCATATCCCCCAGCAACTAGATTGAGAGACCCAGCCAGGAGTGAGACCCGTGATTACCATACGTCGACGCATCCTGGTTCTGGGTGTGACTCTCGCTTTGTTCAGCCCCGTCCTTCGAGCTGAGCAGCCACAAAAAGCCTCGCACGGCACCCCGGAAGACCGCCTCAAGAAACTCGAGGAGCGCGCCGACGCCGCCGAAAAGGCCGCAAGCAACGCAGAGATGGAAAAGGACTACATCTTGCGCACGCAGAAGCAGTACGAGGCTTACTACCAAAAAGTCCTAAACACACAATTGTGGACGCTGGGAATGATGGGACTGATCCTGACAGGTGTGTTTGTGCTTGTTGCCAGGTTCAGCCTGAAAACGATCGACGAACAGACAAAAACTGCCACGGCCGGAGCCACGGTGCAAATGCGCAACGAATACGCACGGGCTTTAGCCAAGGAAGTGCAGAAACTATGGGAATCCAATGCGGCTGATGTGAAGAAGCTGAAAGAAACACAGACAGCACAGTTCGCGGAACTCGAGCAAAACCTCAAAGATCGGTCCAATTTTCAAATGCAGTTTGTGCAGGCGCTTGCGGAAAGCCTCGATGAGCATCAAGGTGATTCGCTGCCCACGTTCCGCAACGCGCTCAGGATCTACAAATCCGGCAAACCGCGAAAGCTTATCGAAGCAAAGGTGGGCGCCGCAACTACGCGGTCCCTCTTTGAAGCACTCCGAAAAAAGCATGGGGAAAGCTACGTGGACAGAGCACGAGAGGAGTTGGCTGATTCGCTCTACAACGGCCTTGAAGAAGAGCTTGCGTTGGCCGCGCTTGAGAGTCCTTGGCTCACGCCCCTCATCAACGAAAGAAGGCCGGCTCTCCCAGAGCCGCCAGCGCCCACTGCACCTGAGCCAGTTGCTGAGGTGCGCCCCGTAGCGACGATCCCTGAAACCGATCTGCGAGAGACCGATGTACCTATGGGTGAAGAGTCTGACTCCTGTCGATTGATAACCACCTGACGTCAAGGCCACTTGGCGCGAGCTGCGATGTTCGGTGGCGCGCCGTGCGGCGGCTGACAGCTCCAGACATTTTTGTGTAGAGTAGGTCTCCAATGAGATACATAACCTGCGCTGTTTTTTTGTTTTTGGCCAGTATCCCGATGAGTGGACAAAACACCACGCCCTCTCCCACGTTCGACATCAACGCGGCTGAGCGGTTTGCCAATCTTGCGCTCGCGTGCGTCCACAAGGAGTATCCGAACAAACTCACCCACAGTTTGAACAGCGATGCGGATGTAGCTCCGCCGCGAAAGCTGACGCCGGCGTTCTACGGCTGCTACGATTGGCACTCTTCGGTGCACGGACACTGGTTGCTGGCACGGTTAGTCAGGACCTTCCCCAATGCTAGCTTCGCGTCGTCGGCACGCGAAGCTTTGCGCCAAAGCCTGACCGCAGACAATATTGCACAAGAAGCCGCTTACGTGCACGGTGAGGGGCGCGCCAGTTTTGAGCGTCCCTATGGACTCGCATGGCTGC
>Ga0181523_10002459_pt1 | contig 18095 bp, 16 predicted proteins | sample PEATcosm2014_Bin_43_FD_119752 | JGI IMG/M metagenome (GOLD analysis project Ga0181523, IMG submission 119752) | Peatland microbial communities from MTU Mesocosm Facility, Houghton, MI, USA - PEATcosm2014_Bin05_30_metaG | ecosystem: Environmental > Terrestrial > Soil > Wetlands > Peat | place...
AGACTAGCCCCGGCCGGGAAAGCCAGGGTCTCTCCATCAGGCGGCGGATCGAGCTTCTTTTTCGATGACGCTGATGTTTTCGAGGTCATACAGACCGTCTTCGGGGAGGTCTTGCGGGTGAATTACATCATAGACCCTCAGGTCAAGGGCAGGGTCAATTTCCGCACTACAACCCCGATCCCGCGCGATAGCATACTTCCAATCATGGAGATTATTTTACGCCTAAACGGCATAGCAGTTGTTGAGGAGAGCGGACTCTACCGGATCATCCCTATAGCCAATATCTCAAAAGAGCCTGCCCCAATCCGCTTCGGCAATAATCCCGATTCAGTTGAACTAAAGGGCACCGCAATACTGCAGGTGGTCCCCCTCACCTTCGTCAATTCAACAGACATGGCGAATATCCTCACCCCCCTTCTGACCCAGGGCGGCGCAATCCATGACATTGTAAAGAGGAACATGCTGATAATTGCCGATTCTGACTCAAATGTCAGAAGGCTTCTTCAGGTTGTTTCCATGTTCGATATTGACACATATAAGGACGCATCCCGGTCTAAGATTTATGTCTACCCCTTGCAGAACAGCAAGTCCGAGCATGTCGCAAAAATTCTTCAGCAGGTCTTGCTCGGGGGCTCTGCATCAAGCTCAAGCTCTTCAGGCTCTTCTGTAAAGACAACAACAGGAAGTGGTCCGCAAACCGGCGCGGCGGCGGGGACATCGCCAAACATCCCAAGGCCAGGCCCTACCGGGCCAACGACGATGCCGGGTTCTTCAACAGGCGAGCAGTTGGTTGCTCCAAGCACGAAGATCATCTCCGATGAAGTGTCCAATACACTCGTAATCTTCGCATCTCCGGCAGATTATTCTGTTATACTCGGGGCAATTAAACAAATAGACAGCGTTCCACGCCAAGTCATGATCGAGGCTGTTGTTGCATCCGTAACCTTAACTGATAATCTTACCTACGGACTGCGCTGGAACCTCAACGTTAATGCTACTCAACTTAAAATCAAGCCCTTCTCCAATGCTTTCACCCTAGGCGGCCCCCTTGGCTTCCAAGGATTGACCGGACTTGCTGCGGGCGCTTTCGGATATACAGCTACAGATTCCGGGGGGAACGTCAGGCTTGCAATTGAAGCCGATGTCACTGCCGGCAAGGCCAAAATACTCTCTGCTCCCCATCTGCTGGTCGCTGATAATCGTGAAGCGAGGATACAGGTAGGCTCAGAGATCCCGATCGCGACTTCAACCACATCATCACCACTTACCACAACCGGCACACAAGTGACGAATACGACTACATCGACAATCCAGTATAAAGATGTCGGGACAATTCTCAAGGTAAAACCGCAGATCAACGATAGTGGGCTTATATCTCTGGAAATCTCCCAGGAGGTGTCCTCGGCGAGCACGCAGAATATTTTAGGTACCGACCAATTCGTCATCTCAAAGAATGAAGTGACAACTAATCTGGTCGCGCAGGACGGTGAAACTGTAGTAATTGGCGGGCTTGTCAATGAAACCACTTCCTTCAGCAGGAGCGGCATCCCCGTACTCAGTAAGATACCTGGACTCGGTGCTTTGTTCGGTCAGACAGGCGATGAGTCTACACGCCAGGAACTTCTGATACTTCTTACACCCAGGGTTATCAGAAATCAGAATGAAGCAAACAAAATGACGAGCGACTATTATGAATTATTCAAGAATGTTGGAAAAGAAATAAATTTCGATAAGCACACGAAAACAACTCCTATATCGAAACTAGGCGATCCGACACCACCCCAGACCAATGGGAATGCCAACACCCCTGCCCCCCCGCCCAAACCCTAAAGAAGGTAAGGCGCGATAATCGCGACTTTCCTTTTATCGTGATGGCAGCTCAGCTTATAAGATAATCCTCAAGCCCGCCTTGTTTTCGTCGGCCCAAACAACTTTAGCTTCAACGGAGGGCCGGACGATGGTCAGGGTATTTCCAATTCTCAGGTCTGCCCCAGTGGTAATTCCGAAGCCATTTTCACTCATATCGACAATCCTGCAACTCCATGAATTGCCCTTGGCATCGGTGAATTCGGTTGATAAGGAACATTCTAGTCTCGGCCTTCGTCTTTTCTCATAATACGAATCTTCCGTTCGCTTTTTGAAGATACTCCGGAACAAACCCATCTTTTTTTGCCCCCTTTGCTTCCGCGGAAAAGTGTCGACTGTCTGTGCAACAGGACACAATTAAAGTTTACCAGAACGAGCAAAATAATCAAGTCATTTACCAGCCGGCATTGAAACGATGGCAATTATTGCACAACCTTGGATAGGGGGAATAACAATGAAGATTAGGAAAGAAAAAAATGGTGGGCAGTCGCAGAATCGAACTGCGGACACGAGGCTTTTCAGGCCTCTGCTCTACCGGCTGAGCTAACTGCCCGTTCCCTTGAAGCGATATTAACATTAAAACTTTAAGGGGTCAAAAGTCAAGAATTTTCGGCTCTAAATGCAGCCGGGGTATCTCTTTATGCCCCGAATTTCTTCAATCTTAATGCATTGGCGAGCGCAAGCGGCATCAGGTTGACGGCAGGGAATATGCCAAGTTCCCCCTTCGTGCATTCGCGCTCTGAAAATGCGGCACAAAGTCCGCCATAAACATATGGCGATTTAAGCAAAACAGGCACGGGATGCCAACTGTGGCCCCGCATAACGGCAGGGGTTGAGTGATCTCCGGTTATGACAAGCACATCGGGATTCAGGGCCATGATCCGCGGTAATAGCTCGTCGAATTCCTCTATCCTTGCGGCCTTGCCGTCAAAGTTGCCGTCTTCCCCATAGGAGTCGATTTTTTTCACATGCAGAAAGAAAAAGTCGTAAGCGTCGAACTTCGCTTCCAGAAACTTCACTTGGTCCTCTACGCTCCCTTCGATCGCAGGCGTATCCATTGCTACGATCTTTGCGAGTCCCCGATACATGGGATAGGTGGCAATGGCCAAAGCCTTCAGCCCAAAGGCATCTTCGAACGTGGGTATATGAGGCGTGCTCGAAAAACCACGCATCATAAGGTAATTCGCTTTGTCTTCTTCTTTCAGCACCTGATGGGCCCTCTCGATGAACTTTGCCGCTACCACTGCTACTTTTTCAGCATTGTCAGTATTCGGTCGTGGGGCCAGAGGCGGCATCCCCTCTTTCTGAGGGTCAGTATCCTCGACATCGGCCGAGCCCGGCTCCAGCGCTTTCGGGAAACGCATTACGACGGCAATTCTGTGCTCCATCCCGGCGGCAAATATGATCTCGACATCATCGATAAGCTTTATCTCCTGCTGCAATTTATCGGTAAGCTTCCTGTTATAATCCGTCGGAATTCTGCCCGCCCTTCTGTCGACGATAATCCCGTCCTTTATAGTCGCATAGTTGCACCTGACAGCAACATCGGTATTCCGCACCTCCATCCCAAGCCCAAGGGCTTCAAGTATACCTCTTCCGATCATGCATTCAACTGGGTCGTATCCGAATATCCCCAGATGCCCCGGCCCGCTGCCGGGAGTGATGCCGTATCCGACCGGCATATGGAGGCCGCAGGCCGACACCTTTGCAAGTCCATCCAGATTGGGGGTTCGGGCCGTTTCGAGCTCAGTCCTGCCGTTTACCGGTAGTCCGCCGAGTCCGTCAAGGACGGCAAGGATAATTTTTTTTTTGTTCTTCTGGACCAGATTCTTTATTATTTTTTGCACATTGGCCTCCTGAGCTTTGGTATAAACATGATATCGGATGCGTGCTTTTTTTTCAATCGACTTGCTGCTGAGGGTCTGAAATTTATCGGCCGACTATGATACCTTAAATCATCATCAATAACTTTTGAAAGGAATAGCATACATGAATGGTGCGATCAAAGGAATGATTGTTAAGAATACCGGCTCTGCATTTGAGGAGGCCGAAGATCTGATTGCGATAGAAAAAAGATTGCGTGTCTCAGTCAACGGCAAGGAAGTGTTGAGCCTATATTGCACACCGCTGATGGTCAGGGAGTTGGTTGTAGGGATGTTCATGACTGAAGAGATAATCACCGGAGGATGGTGTGCCGACAGGATGTCCATAGAATATGGTGAGGATGTAAGGGTTGACATCCCGGCAGAAGGCGAAGTATCGATGGACGACGCGGTGATCACTTCGGGCTGTATTGGAGGGATCACATTCCCTAAACGAATGACCCTAAAAAAAACGGACGACCCGTTCGCTATAAGCGCGTACAGGATCAAAGAATTGTTCCGAAAATTCCAGAAGTCTTCTGAACTCTATCAGCTTACAGGTTGCGTACACAGCGCTGCATTGAGCGACGGAGAATCGATCCTCTGTCTCGCGGAGGATATAGGCAGGCATAATGCCGTTGACAAGGTGATTGGCTATGCCATATTGGAACAAATCCCTTTCAAGGGCAAGATCATGCTCGCAAGTGGCCGCCTGTCTTCGGAAATCGTAGCGAAATGCGCGCGCTGGAATATTCCCATTGTAGCAAGCAGAACGTCTCCGACGAGTCTCGCTGTTGATATCGCTAAAAAACACGGGGTTACGGTAGTAGGGTTCGTCAGGGCCGACAGGCTGAATGCGTATACTCACACCGGCAGGATACAGCCGTAATACTATGCAGCGGCATGGACCTGCCATTACATATCTATAGAGCTTTTCACCTTATGCATCTTCGCAATGATCTCTTCGGGGATAGGTGAATTATTGACAGCATCCTCGTAAGCTATAAGCCCTGCTGTTGCAAGTTCGACGAGCGACTGGTTCATGGTCTTCATGCCGGAGCGAGCTGTCTGCATTATCGGGTATATCTGATTGATCCTGCCTTCCTTGATAAGCGTCCTGATCGCCGGTGATGGGATAAGAATTTCTACCGCAAGCACCCTGCCGATGCCCTCTCTCTTCTTGATCAGTCTCTGCGAAATAATTCCTTCAAGAGACTCTGCCAGCAGGTTTCTCGCATATTCGTGGTTAGCATGCGGAAACATTTCGACGAGACGCGTGATGGTCTGGATTGCGGTATTTGTATGAATCGAAGCAAGGGTCAGATGACCTGTTTCGGCGATGGTCAGCGCGGCCTCCACAGTCGGCATGTCCTTCACTGAACTGATCATCACGATGTCGGGGTCCTGGCGCAGAACGTATTTGAGCGCCGATGCGAATGAGGGGGTGTCGGAAGCGAGCTCCCGCTGGTTGATCAGGCATCTATTGTGGCTATGCAGAAACTCTATCGGGTCTTCGATCGTAACGATATGTGCCTCTCGATGGAGATTGATAGTCTCGATCATCGAGGCCAGAGTTGTAGACTTACCGCTCCCAGTAGGCCCAGTTACCAGAATCAGTCCTTGTGTCTTTTTAAGGATGTCTTCAACAGCCTCCGGGATGCCCAGTTCCTCGAAGCCCTTAATGTGAAAGGGTATCTCCCTGAAGGTGCCGGCCACCGCCCCTCTTTGCATGAAGATGTTGGCCCTGAATCTGCTCAGACCCTTTACCCCGAAGGAAACATCGATCTCATTAGTAGCCTCGAATTTCTTCATCTGCGACTCGTTCATGAAGCTGCAGCAAAGCTCCCTGGTGTCTTCTGGGGTCAGTATGCGATAATCATCGATCAGTATCAGTTTGCCGGCCAGCCTGAAACGGGGATTGGTCCCGGTGGTGATATGGAGGTCTGATGCCCCCTTGTCTATCATAAACTTCAGGAGTTCTATAAGTTCGGCCATTCGATCAGTTCCTTCAATCCTCAAAGGTCACCCTCAAGACTTCTTCCACAGATGTTGTCCCTTCGATGACCTTTCGGATGCCGCTCTGTCGAAGAGTTGTCATGCCAAGCAATACTGCCTCTTGCTTCAGATCAGCCGTGGACACATTCCGCAGCAGCAGGTCCTGCAGTTCTTTCTTGATGGGCATGACTTCATAAATCGCCGTTCTCTCGGCATAGCCCGTATTATTGCAGTTCTGACATCCTTCACCCATATAGCAGGCGGCGCTGCCGATAACGTCCGATGGGAACCCTATCTTCAGCATAGTATCCTCGTCAAAGGTCTGCTCCGTTTTACAATGCTCGCAGACTATCCTTACCAGCCTCTGGGACACGGCCATCGACACGGCAGACGCTACCGCAAAAGGTTCAATGCCCATGTTGACCAGGCGAGTCAGGACACCGGCGGCATCATTTGCCGGAAGCGTGCTCAGTACGAGATGTCCTGTCAACGCTGCCTTCACGGCTAACTCCGCAGTCAAATGGTCCTTCAACTCTCCAAGCATGACGATATCGGAATCCTGGCTGAGAAACGACTCGATAGCCGCCACGTAGGTGAGTCCTATGTCCGGATTTATCTGTCCCTGATTGATTCCGTAAAGATTGATTTCAATCGGGTCCTCGGCAGTCATAATGTTGATGCCGGGTTTATTGAGATGTAGAAGGGCGGAATAAATAGTTGTCGTCTTGCCGCTCTCTGAAGGTCCCGAAACTATCACCATGCCCTGCGGACGTTCGATAGCTTCAGTGAAATCGAGGAGCTGCTCCTGATCAAAGCCCAGCTTGATGATATCGAAAGGCATGTGGGCCTTGTCCAGTACCTTGATGACGATCTTTTCGCCGAACAAAGTTGGGAAGGTCGAGACGCGACAATCTATCTCCTTGTTAGTCCCGAAGCGGAATTTGGTACGACCCGCCTGCGGCATCCGCTTTTCAGCAATATCGAGGTGGAACATTATCTTAATCTTTGCAGCCATGATGTTCTTCATGGGCGCGGGAAGTTTGAGCACAGGTTTGAGCACACCGTCGATGCGATAACGGACCCTGAGTATCTCTTCGCTCGGTTCAATATGGATATCGCTAGCACGGTACTTCACTGCATTGATGATGATCCCCTTGATCATCTTCTCGACTGGGACAGTCAAGTCTTTCTGTTCCACTTCCTTGGGCACCTCTGAAACCGTTATCTCATCGATGCCTGCGTTGAGGCTTTGGCTGACCTCTTCTATCTGCACCTTTTCGCGCTTCTGGTTGTTTTTTGATTCAAGGTTGCTCCTGGCCTTCTCCGCTTCAGGATAGTTCCGTTCTATCGAATCCATAATCAACGACTCCATCGCGACATAAACCGAAATATTCATGCCTGTAAGAAACTTGATGTCCTCGACGGCAAATTGGTTGGAGGGATCGGCTATGGCCACCCTGAGGTTGCCACCAGTCAGCGCCAGCGGGATAAGATGATATCTCTTGGCAATTTCGTATGGAATATATTTCAGTACCGAAGGGTCAAACTTGAAATCCGTCAAGTTTATCGGAGGCACATTGTACTGCCTGCTCAGAAAGGTTATCAGGCTCTCTTCCGAGACGGCCTCAATCTTCAGCAGCGCCGATCCGATCCTCTTTCCCTCGGTCTTTTGGATGGCAAGAGCGTCCTGAAGCTGTTTTTCGTTGATCAGTCTGGCCTTTACGAGGAGTTGTCCGAGCAATGTCCTATCCACACTATAGAGTTTACGATAAATAGACTTTTTTTGAAAGGGGGCAGTCTGCGCACTGAACAAACTCGGCAGTGCGCCGTTGAATTATGGATACCTTTCTATCAAAACGGTTACAATTAATTTCAGCTCATATTTATGAGAAGGACGGCTAAATGATAGACACCCATTGTCATCTAGAAATGCTTCAGTTCAAGAACGACCTTCAGGAAGTCCTCAATCGGGCGAAGGAGGCAGGTATTGAGGCGCTCGTCACTATCGGCTCCGATTTCGAAGGCTGCAAAGGGGCTGTCGACCTTTCGAAAAAGTACGACTTCGTATATGCAGCAATCGGTATCCATCCCCACGATGCCAAGGATTTATCTGAGGAAATCTTTGGACAGATCAGGTCTTGGATTTCGGAAAGCAGAGCAGCCAGGACAACCTGCGAGGGCGGAGACATCCCCAGAATTGTTGCACTTGGTGAAATAGGCCTCGACTATTACTACGATCACTCGCCACGCGAAATCCAGCGCACGGTCTTTGCAAGGCAGCTCGCCTACGCAAAAGAGTGCGATTTGCCGGTCGTCATCCACAGTCGCGACGCACGTGAAGACACATTTAGCATACTCGAAGAGTCCGGCGTCAATAAAGGCGTTATGCACTGTTTCTCGGGCGACGCAGGCATGGCAGAGCATGCCTTGGGCCTAGGTTTGCATATATCCTTTGCCGGACCGGTGACCTTCAAGAAATCAGCAGCACTCAGGGAAGCTGCAAAGATGGTGCCAGACGAGCGCCTCCTGGTGGAGACGGACGCTCCTTATCTTGCCCCCGATCCATTAAGGGGCAAACGGAACGAACCGGCGTTCATCGTCCATACGGCAAAACATATCGCCGCACTAAGGGGCGTGACGCTCGAAGATATCGACAGGATGACCACACTGAATGCCAAGAGACTTTTCGGTATCGGCATGCCTGAAGAAGCGCGTATTGTCTACAAGATCCGTGACAGCCTGTATCTGAATATCACAAACAGGTGCACGAACAAATGCTCATTCTGCATCCGGTACCAGTCCGATTTCGTAAAAGGTCACAACCTGCGGCTGGAACGCGAACCAACCGAAAAAGAGATCGAGTCGGCCATCGGCGATCCATCGAGATATAGTGAAGTGGTTTTCTGCGGATATGGAGAACCCTTGTTAAGGCTCGATGTCGTCAAGTCCGTAGCCGCATGGGTCAAAGAGCGCGGCGGAAGGGTCAGAATAAATACGAACGGCCAGGGAAATCTTATCAACAAGAGAAACGTACTTCCGGAACTAAAAGGACTTGTCGATTCATTGTCGATCAGCCTCGATGCCCAGGACGAAGAGACCTACAACAGAATCTGCGAACCGGCCTTCAGTAACGCGTTCGCCAGAGTCGTTGACTTCATTCGTGATGCGTGTAATTATATCCCTGATGTACAGGCTACGGTAATCGACATAGAAGGCGTCGATGTCGATAAGTGTCGGCAGATAACCGACGCGCTAGGCGTAAAACTGCGAGTGAGAGAACTGGATGTGGTGGGGTAGTGCTTAGGTCAGCTAGTGATCGCAAAGAGTGCTGTAATATCCGCAATTGCAACCTCACCTTGCTCCTTTACCTTCAGGTTCTTCCACTGCGCCTTACCGGCCTTGAGTTCATTGTCTCCGATGATAAGCGCAAATTCAGCGCCCAGGCGGTCAGCACGGCGAAGTTGGCTCTTTAGAGATGCGCCGCCGTAGCTTTGTTCAGCCCAGATGCCGTGCGATCTTAATGTCTCGACGATCCTGAAGCCTTCGAGTTCAGACTCCTTGCCCAGCGTTGCAACAAAGACCTTCGGCGACGGAAGTTCAATCGACTGTTTCTCCTTAAGAAGACTCACCAGCCTCTCCATTCCGACAGCAAAGCCAATTGCAGGGGTTGCGGGTCCGCCGAATTCCTCGACCAGCCGGTCATACCTGCCGCCTGCTGCAACAGCCTTCTGCGCGCCAAGATGTTCGCTTGTTACCTCAAAGGTTGTCTTTGTGTAATAATCCAGGCCGCGAACGAGATTAGGGTTCAGCGTATATGGAACCTTGAAGGCATTGAGAATTGAAAGCAGCTCATCGAAATGCTTCCGGCAACTCTCACAAAGATAGTCGGTCACGATCGGGGCGCCGTGCCTTAGCGCGCCGCAACGCTCGATCTTGCAGTCGAGTATTCGAAGCGGATTGGTCTCATACCGCCTTTGACAGTCGGGGCAATATTCTACAAGTTTATCGCTGAAAAAATCGAGAAGGGCTTGGCGATATGCAGGCCTGCACTCGGCGCAGCCAATGGAGTTGATCTCGAAATTCAGCCCGCTTAAGCCGATCACCTCAAGTAGATTCTTAAGCATAATGATGAGCTCGGCATCCATCGACGGGGCGGCGACCCCAAACGCCTCGGCGCCGATCTGATAGAACTGGCGGAAACGTCCCTTCTGCGGGCGTTCATAGCGGAACATCGGGCCTGAGTAATAGAATTTCTGTGGCGATGGAAGCGTCTGAAGGTTCTTTTCGACAAAACAGCGCACAACCGGAGCTGTGCCTTCAGGTCTCATGGCAACGCTTCGATTGCCCTTGTCGGTAAACGTGTACATCTCCTTTTCCACAATATCGGTCGCCTCGCCGATGCCGCGAATGAAGATGTCGGTAGATTCGAGTATAGGCACCCTAATCTCCTGGAATCCGTACCGGCTGAATACGTCCCGTGCACCGGCCTCGATTACCTGCCATGCCGCGATATCCGGCGGCAGGATGTCCTCCATGCCCTTGAGTCCGTTATATTTCACTCAGCCTCTTCCCTCTCCTTGTCAAACTCGATCATCTTCATGTGGCTCTCGATCAATCGTTTGACCTCTTCCTTGAAATGGCGGCGGATGCCCTTCAATTCGACAATGTCCTCGTGGATCTTTACTGCCCTTTCCTGTGCCGCCTTGATGATCTCGTCCGCCCTCGACTCGGCCTCTCTGATGATGAGGTCGGCTTCTTTACGCGAATTGGCCTTGTATTCCTCTACCATCTGTTGAGTAGTTACGAGCGTATCGCGAAGCGTAGCATTCATATTATTGAATTCCTGCAGCTGGGAATCGGCCCGGCTCAACTGCTCTTTCAGCGAAGCGTTTTCCCTGAGCAGTTCTTCCATCTCCTCACGAACCAGTTCAAGGAACGAATAAACCTCTTCCTGTTCGAACCCCCTGAGCATCTGAGTCGGGAATGTCTTCTGCTGAATGTCAAGTGGTGTGATTCTCATGTTTGTTTAGGCCCCCTTCATTTTAACTTGTAACCGATCTCTATAAGAGACGATATAAGGAATCTTTGGATAAAAGTGATAATCAGAATCACGACGAATGGCGATATGTCGATGGGCCCCAGTCTGTTGCCGACAATCCTCCTGATCGGCATGAGCACAGGCTCCGTCACCCGGTAAAGGAATCTGACGATCGGGTTGTATGGATCAGGATGCACCCAGCTTATCAGGGCCGATATGACGATTATCCAGAAATAGATGTCCAGTAATATGTTAAGGATCTGAGCGATTGATATGATTAAATTACCGAGAACAAACACAATTGCCTCCTTGTTAATATTATTGTTAGCCTGCGGATATGGGTCAGGCTGAAGCCAATTCCTCGGCCCTTTTCCTGGCTGCATCGAGGGCCTGCCCGACAAGCTCGTAAAGCCCTTTTTCCTCGAAGACCTTGACCCCGGCGGCCGTCGTCCCGCCCGGAGAGGTCACCATCTTTCTCAGGGCTTCGGGCGGCATGCCGGTCTCAAGCAGCTTTGCCGTGCCTATCAATGTTTGGATTGCAAGTTCCGCGGCGTTGTCGTGCGTAAGCCCCATCTTTTCACCGCTCGCCGTCATCGCCTCGGCAAAAAGGGCGACAAAGGCAGGTCCGCTACCCGAAAGCGCAGTAACCGCATTCATATATTTTTCCGGAAGGGTAAGCACCCTTCCAATGGATGAAAAGATATCCCTTACCGGTGCGATCACATTCTCGGGAAGGCATGAGCAGAGTGAAAGGACCGACATTCCCTCCTGCACTAGTGCAGGGGTGTTGGGCATCACGCGTACCAGTCGCCCGGTCTGGAGCCTGGACTGCAGGAAAGAGAGGGTAATCCCGGCGGCAATGGATACTACCGTTTTTTCCTGCGTGACAACACCCGCTATCTCATTGAGGACGTCAACCATGTTCTGCGGTTTTACAGCAAGGACAATGATATTGCCCGAGCCCGCTGCCTCGCTGTTGGACTCCGTAGTAAAGACCCCGTACGTCTTGTCAAGATAATCCCTGCGGTCTGCCCTCGGCTCAGACACGATAATGCTTGTCTTGCCGAGAGACGTAATCCCCTTGATAAGGGCCTCTGCCATATTGCCGCCCCCGATAAATGCTATCATGTATCTCTCCTTTCACCGAAAATCGCTGTCCCTATCCTCACGAGGGTCGCACCCTCCTGGATTGCAACTTCATAGTCATTAGACATACCCATAGAGAGCTCCGGCAGAACAAACCCTTTCTTCTCGAGTTCGTCCCTTAGCTCGCACAAGCGCTTGAAAAAAGGTCTCGCTGGCTCAGGGGCATCGAAAAAGGGGGGGATAGTCATCAGTCCCTCCAGTTTAAGATTTTCAAGACTCGTCACCTTTTTCAAAAGGAGAGGCAGGTCCTGTTCGGAAATGCCGCTCTTGGTCTCTTCCGTGGAAAGTTTGACCTGTATAAGCACCCTCTGGATTTTGCCGGCCTTTTCAGCCTCTCTGTTCAAATCTGCGGCAAGTCCTTCCGAATCAAGCGAATGGATCAGCTCGAAAAGCCTCACTGCATATTTCGCCTTGTTCCTCTGAAGATGGCCGATCAGGTGCCACTCAATATTAGAATTTGAGATTTCAAATTTCAAAATTGTAATTTTTTCTTTGGCCTCCTGGATCTTGTTCTCCCCAAAGACCCTGAGTCCGATATCCGCGGCCTTCCTTATTTCATCGATGCCTACCGTCTTGGTAACCGCCACCAGCCTGACATCTTCAGGCCTTCTGCCGGACCGCATCGCGGCATGGCTCATTTTCTTAAACACGGCAGAGGTGTTTTCGAGCAGCATAGTCTTCTATACTAGTATCTACCCCTTACTAATTGCAAGACAGGTCCAGATGCCCAACTCCTTGATATTCGTGACAATTGGCGGCACTATTCAGCAGGCAAGCCATTATGAAAAGCCGTTGTCTTTCTGATATTATAAATAATGTTCAAAAAGGTCAAAATGCGCTTTTCGCTCAACATGCGCCTTACAATGATCATGCTGTTTCTTAGCTTCATGCTGATAACCATCCTCATGTTGCTTTATTCAGAATCCGAAAGAAAGCTCTTCCAGGAGCTGGAAAAGCAGACCACCGAACTCACTAAAGCGATCCAGATAGGAGTTGAAGAGGTTACAACGGGAAAAGGCAAGTCCGATGAGGCCAGGCTGGCCCAGTACCTGAAAAAGATCAATACCAAAGGCGTAAAAGAGATATCAATTATAAGCAATGCGAATGAGATTGTGGCCAGTACCAACCCCCAGAGAATCGGCGAACCGATGACCCACAAGAAAAAAGAGCTGATCATAAGGGCTGAACTCGGGGAACCTGTCTCCGAAGAGGGAAAGACCTTCAATGTAATTCTCCCCGTTGTCGCGGGGGACACTCAATACGGATACATCCATCTCCGGATCAACAAGGATGATTTCTCGGACGTGCTCCGGGCGAATGTTATAAGCAGGGTTATTGCAACCCTCTTTGTATTCGGCATAGGGATTATCTTTACCCTGATTCTCGCTCGGCAATACACGCGACCTATAGAAAAGGTAGTTAATGCTGCCATGCGTGTTGCGGCAGGCGACCTAAACCAACAGCTCCGCGTGGAGAGCAACGACGAAATCGGAAAGCTCTCTGAAAGCTTCAACTTCATGGTAACCAAGCTAAGGGCTGCCAGGACCCTTGAGGAAAGATTGAGAGAGGCCGAACACCTGTCTGGCCTCGGACAACTATCGCGCCATATGGCCCACGAGATCCGTAACCCGCTAAACTTTATCAGCCTGAGCATCGACCATATCGGCGAAAAATACAGACCCGACGACAGGACAAAGCACGAGAAATTCAGCAGCCTTATCAGCGGTATCAGGCAGGAGATCAACCGCCTCGATAAACTTGTCAACGACTTTCTCGATTACAGCCGGCCCCTGTCGCTGAACCGGCAGATGGTCAATGTAAAGGGACTCCTCGACGACATCGTCGACCTAGTCTGGGCAAGGGCGGATGTGGAGGGAATAAAACTGGTGAAGGATTACGACTCTCCCGTCGAACTTTACCTCGATCCGGACCTGTTCAAGACTTGTGTGCTGAATGTGGTTACGAATTCTTTTCATTCAATGGCCTCATCATCAGATGAGAAAATATTAGTAATTAAGACCACTGTCGATAAGGATGTTTTTGTGCTCACCATTTCCGATAGGGGTGAAGGGGTGCCGCAGGAAAACCTGCCCAAGATTTTTGAACCCTTCTTCTCAACCAAGGAGGCCGGGCTGGGCTTGGGACTCCCTCTGACGAGGCGGGTCATCGAGGAGCACGGAGGCATTGTAGATTTCAAGAGTGAGCCCGGTAAAGGCAGCGAGATGACATTCACCATCCCGCTTAAAAAATATACCGTATTGTAAGGGGAATAGATAGCCATGCCGGTCATAATTGTCATCGATGACGAACAGCGCCAGAGAAATATTTTGGAGACCATACTCGAAGACGAAGGGTACGAGGTCCACACTGCGCCCTCAGCCGAGAAGGGCTTAGAACTGATCAAGACATTCGTCCCGGACATTGTCCTCACCGACCTGAAAATGAACGGCATCTCCGGACTGCAACTTCTGGCTGCATTGCCAGATGGCTCCGTGAAACCTGCTGTAATCATTATGACGGCATACGGAACCATCTCGTCCGCAGTAGAAGCGATGAAGAAAGGCGCCTTCGACTATCTCACAAAGCCGCTCGAAAAAGATGCAATCGTAATGACGGTGCAGAAAGCCGCCGAGCGGATGCAGCTCATCAGGGAGAATATCAGCCTCAGGAACGCCCTGTACGAGAAGTTCAGCATGGACGGCATCATAGGCAGTTCTAGGAGGATGCAGGAGATCATGGATGTCGTCAAAAAGGTGGCGCCCACATCGGTAACTGTCCTCATCTTCGGTGAAAGCGGTACCGGAAAAGAGTTGATCGCCCGGGCGGTCCATTATAACAGCTTGCGGAAAACCGGGCCGTTCACCGCCATTAACTGCGCCGCAATCCCGGACAACCTTATCGAAAGCGAACTCTTCGGCTATGAACCCGGGGCTTTCACCGGGGCGACGCACCGAAAAATCGGCCTCTTCGAAGCCAGCAACAAGGGCACCCTTTTTCTCGATGAGATCGGGGACCTTCCCCTCCTTACCCAGACCAAGCTCCTGCGGGTATTACAAGACAAGCAAATCAGGAGGATAGGAGGACATGACAGCATAAGGATAGATGTCCGGATTCTTGCTGCAACCAACAAAGACCTCGAAAAAGAGGTTTCACGCGGCAAATTCAGGGAGGACCTCTTTTACCGGCTGAAGGTTGTCACGGTGGAACTGCCCTCCCTGAAAGAGCGCAAGGAAGACATACCTCCACTGGTTGATTTCTTTATCAACAAGTACAACCAGGAATTCGGCAAAAGGGTCAAAGGCGCCAACGAAGGCGCCCTTAAGGCATTGAATGACTATTATTGGCCGGGCAATATCAGGCAGCTCGAGTCGGTCGTGGAGCGTGCGGTCCTGATGTGCGACAGCGAGTCGATATCACTGGCTGATATCAGGGGCGAACTAAAAATGCCCGGAAGCAGCAGCCCCTTTGACATTGAGATACCGGATGAGGGCATCAATTTTGAGGAAATGGAGAAGATGCTCATAAAAAAGGCCATGGCCAAGACGAATAATGTAGCAGCCAGAGCCGCCAGGCTCCTCGGAATGAGCTATAAGACTTTCTGGTACAGGCTCGAAAAATTCGGCCTTAACGATGGTTCTCCTATTGGTGAAAATAATCCTGATTTGCGAACATAGAAGCGTTTCGCCCACATTAGGCAGCAATAGCCTGTCTTTTCTTTACGGCATGCAAAATGATACTATAGCAGTACAAATAACGGGAGATCTCCAAATCGAGTCAAAAAGGGGGATGTATAGAATGAAGAAGATTTTAACAATTATTGTCGCGCTTATGTTTGCATTTTCATTGACTGCGGCTTTTGCAGCCGATACGGTCACGGAGACGAAAGCTGTTCCGGCGAAGGAGGCAAAGAAGTCGGCAGCCAAGAAGCATCAGCTGACTGGTGAGGTTAAGGCCGTAGATGCCGCGGCTGCTACTGTGACAATCAAAGGCAAGAAGGAGATGACCTTCTCTGCCGATGGGAAGATGTTGAAAGATGTAAAGATCGGCGACAAGATCGTCGTAACGTATACCGAGTCGGACGGCAAAGCGACCGCCGCCAGCATCAAGGCTGCAAAGGCCCCGAAGAAGGAAGAAAAAAAGGCTGAACCAGCAGTAAAGCCTGCAGCTCAGGACAGTAAGCCCACAAAGACGAAAAAGAGCGTAGAAGGCTGCTAAAAAATAAGAAGTCTGCTTTCCTCAAAAGGGTGTTCCCCTAAAAGAGCGCCCTTTTTTATTTTTCAGGTCATCCTTCAGCATTGTTTGGATCTTTGACCTTTAAGCTGTCACTGCTATAAAATATTTAGTCATTATTCGTAACCCTCAGATTACTTAGACTATCGAAAATTATTTTGCTGCTTTCGGAGGAGATAGATGATCAAGATCGAACTTGCCGACCGGGTAAAAAACCTTCCACCTTATCTCTTCGCTACCATCGACAAGATGAAGCAGGAGGCTGTTTCCAGGGGCGTTGACGTCATAGATCTCAGCATAGGCGATCCTGACATACCGACACCGAAGCATATAGTGGAAGCAATGAAAAAGGCTGTTGAAAAGGCGGAACATCACCGTTATCCTTCATATGAAGGAATGCTTTCATATCGTGAGGCTGTTGCCGGGTGGTATAAGAGAAGGTTCGGCGCCACACTCGATCCGAAAACCGAGGTCCTCTCGCTGATCGGATCCAAAGAGGGCATCGGCCACATACCATTTGCCTTCGTCAACCCTGGCGATGTAGTGCTCGTGCCGTCTCCGGGTTATCCTGTCTATCCGGTCGCAACACTTTTTGCCGGCGGCGAATCGTACCTGATGCCCCTGATTGAAGACAATGCTTTCTTGCCCGATTTCAAGGCCATCCCTGAGTCCGTGCTCAAAAGGGCAAAACTGATGTTCCTGAATTATCCTAACAATCCGACAGCTGCACTTGCTCCCAAAGAGTTTTACATGGAGGCGATAGAGCTGGCAGCAAAATACGATATCATCCTCTGCCATGACGCAGCATATTCTGAAGTATATTATGACGGCGAAAGACCGCTGAGCTTCCTGGAAATGAAAGGCGCCTGTGAGGTGGGCATTGAGTTCCATTCCCTGTCCAAAACATACAATATGACTGGCTGGAGAATTGGTTTTGCGGTCGGCAACAAGGACGTGCTTGCGGGCCTAGGGAAGATCAAGTCCAACCTCGATTCCGGCATATTCCAAGCTGTGCAGGAGGCCTCAATAGCTGCACTTAGCACCGAAGACTCGCTTCTGGCGGTGATAAGGGATATATATCAGGAGCGAAGAGACGTCCTCTGCAACGGTCTCAACGAGATAGGAATAAGCGTTAGGAAGCCGAAGGCCACTTTTTACGTATGGACCAAGGTGCCGACCGGCTATACCTCTGCAACCTTTGTTTCGCATCTGCTTGAGAAAACCGGGGTCCTGGGTACGCCAGGAGTCGGGTTCGGTGCGCCGGGTGAGGGATATATCCGCTTTGCACTCACTCAAAATGCCGGGAGGATCAGGGAAGCGGTCGGCAGAATCAAAAAAGTCCTCTAGATGGCCATAATATACATTGGCATCGGGTCGAATCTCGGCGACAAAGAAGGTAACTGTAAGACTGCTATCGAAAGATTGTCGGAAAATGGCATCACGATAAAGAAGATATCGTCGCCATATCGCACGAAACCGTGGGGTGTCGAAGACCAGCCCTATTTCGTGAATATGGCAGTGAAAGCCGAGACCAACATCAATCCATCGGAACTTTTGCCGATTTTAAAAACTATCGAAAAAGAGATGGGACGGCAGGACGGCGTGCGCTGGGGCCCCCGTCTCATCGATCTCGACCTGCTTTTTTATGATGACCTGGTAATTTCGTGTAATGAACTGGAAATTCCGCATCCGTTCCTGCACAAACGCGAGTTCGTGCTGCTTCCGCTAGCTGAAATTGCGGCTGAATTCGTCCACCCCGTTTTAAAAGCTACGATCAAACAATTGGTGGGAAACTTGGGAAAGGTGAATTTGCAATGAAAAAGATCCTGTCGATCAGAACCAAATCAAGAACCGAACTCATCGATATAACCGATCAGGTCCGCAGCGCAGTCAGTGCATCAAGTATAAGAGAAGGTCTATGCTGCATATATGTCCCTCATACAACAGCGGGGGTCACG
>Ga0181523_10002462_pt1 | contig 18091 bp, 16 predicted proteins | sample PEATcosm2014_Bin_43_FD_119752 | JGI IMG/M metagenome (GOLD analysis project Ga0181523, IMG submission 119752) | Peatland microbial communities from MTU Mesocosm Facility, Houghton, MI, USA - PEATcosm2014_Bin05_30_metaG | ecosystem: Environmental > Terrestrial > Soil > Wetlands > Peat | place...
AATAGTCCAACAGGACGTTCCCGAACTGGCTCTGCCTGGCGTCGGACCACTCGGCGTCGGAATTCTGGGTCGTGAAGCCGCCGAGGAGCATCGCGGGGCCCGTCAGGTCCCTGAGCAGCGGGTTTGTCCAGCACTGCTGGTAAAGGAGCAGGTAGTCGAGCAGGCGCTCGCCGCGGTCGAGGCAGGCGCGGTCGCCCGTGGCCCTGAACATCGAGAGGTATGCGGCCACGGCCTGGCCGAGCGCCAGGTCGTTCGCCGGCCACTGCCCGCTCCGCCGGTCGAGCTCCGGCCCGCGCGGGCTGCAGCTCCAGAACGTCTCGTAGTCGTACCACTGGCGCCCCGGGATCACGCTCCCCTCGAGGAACGCGAGGCCCCGCCCTGCCGCCCGGAGCCAGCGGGGATCGGCGTCCTGGGAATAGAGCTCGAGGAGGAACAGGGCGACCGGTCCCGTCTCGGCCTTCACGGTTCGCGACACGTCCGCGACGACCGAGCCGTCCTCGGCGAACCGGGTCGGCAGCATGCCGTCCGCCGACTGCCGCCCGACGAGGAACTCGGCCAGCGCGCGGCACCGCGCCAGGATGGGCCCGCTTTCAGGCAGGCCGGCCGCGCGCCAGCGCAGCAGCCAGTACGCGGTCCAGCTCATGTCGTACCCGAGGTAGCCCTCCTTGGTGCTGTCCCCGCTCCCGTCGCCCGCGGCCCACACCTCCGGCCAGCCGCCGCCGGCCGGAACCGCTATGCACTTGAACGCACCGTCCCGTCCCGGCGCCCTCAGGGCCACCTCCACCGTCCGCCGCGCCATCCCGAGCAGGTCCTCCTTGCCCTCGCGCCGCGCGTAAAGGGCCATGCCGAACGAGGTCCGTAGCGTGTTGAACCAGGATGAGAGGTAGACCGAAGGCCCCGGGCCCCAGCGCAGGGTCCGCACGCCGCCGCCGACCGCGCCCCCGGGGAGCGGCACCGCGAGCCACTCGTGCCTCGACTGGGCCTCCCACACCTCGCCCCGCCAGTCGTCCCACAGGGCGAGCCCCTTGATGCGCCGGTCCTCGGCGATCTGCAGGTCGACGGGGCCCGTCTTCTGCATCCAGCGGTACGCGCCGGGGTCCGTGCCCGTGCCCACCTGCTGCGCGGCGGCCGACCGCTGGGCGGGCCGGCCGAAGCGGCTCCAGTGCAAGCGCACGGCCTCGCGGTAGGCCCCGCCGGGATCGGCGGTCGCCGTCACCAGCAGGAAGTAGGAGTTCTCCACGGGGGTGTCGGCCTGCCAGGAGCGGCCGGGGTCCTCCGCGTAGACGGAGTGGTACTTGAACCGCGCCGGCACGAAGCCGACGGCGAGCGACGGGCCGCCGGGCACGTCGAGGTCCAGCGCGTGGTTGCATCGGCGCAGCGACCCCGCGTCCAGGGCTGCGAGGTCGGGGACGATTCCGAAGGCCGTCCGGTCCGACTGGACAAGGATGAGCGGGGCCTTGTACTGGGCGTCCGGGACGAACCCCCCGACCGAGGGGGCGAAACTCCAGTCGGGCTGGCGCGCGAACCTGAAACGGTCCGCGAACGCGTGGACGGGCCCCGGCGCCGGCTGCAGCCGCGTCGTCACCCTCAGCCACGGGCCCTCCGGGCACAGGCTCACCGTTCGGAGCGCGCGGCGGCCGCCGGCCGCCCATTCCTCGACAAGGGCGCCGTTCTCCAGCGCGAGCCTGATCCCGGTCCCGGCCACGACGCTCCCGTCCGCGGCGTCCAAGGCGCTCGCCCCGGCCGTCCCGCCGTCCGCGTCCGCGGCCACGGGGACCCACTGGCCATTGCGGCGGGCGAGATAGCTCTCGTGCAGCCGCGCGCCCGCAATCCACGCCTCCACGCGGACAAGCTCGTTGCCCAGGACGACGGGGACCGCCGGTTCGTCGCGCGGACTCGGGGCGGCCACGGCGATGGCAGCGCAGAGCAGCGAGGCCGCGTGGGCGGCGGCGTGGGGCGGGCGTGTGGAGGGCACTTGGGGCGGGGGGGCGCGAGCGGCGCCGGGGCGGCGCGAGGCTGCCAGATTTGATGGCCCCGTGCATCCCCATTCAAATCCATTTGCCCGCCGGCCGGGCGCAGTCCGCCGCCGGTGCGGGATTTTGTCCCGGACCGGGGATGCGGATCGATCCGACCGGTCGGGATGCCAATCGCCCATGGGTCAGCCGCCTGGTAGGGCTTCTTGTTCAATTTAATCAACTAATAAACAGATAGTTGTATCGTTTTGTTGACAAAGGAAAATGATATGACTGACTGGTCAGTCACTTTATATGGATCCCGACAAGAAACAGCGGATCATGCAGGCGGCCGAGCGGCTTTTCAGGATGCGCCGCGTCCACGAGATCACCCTGGACGAGATAGCCCGGGAGGCCGACGTGGGAAAAGGGACCCTTTATCTCTACTTCACCGACAAGGACGACCTGATCTTCCAGGCCGCCGTGGCGGGCTTCGACCGGATGTGCCTCACGGTGCGCGAGAACGCGGCGCCGGGAGTGGCGTTCCGCCAGACCCTGCTTCGGACCTGCGAGACCATCAGCGGCTTCTTCCAGCAGCGGCGCCCGCTCTTCCGCATCATCCTCTCGGAGGGCGACCGCGACATGGAGGGCGGCGGGGTCGGCCTGCGCCAGCGGTGGAGGGAGCGGCGCAGGCCCATGACCGAGGCCGTCGCGGCGATCCTCTCGCAGGGCATGGCGTCGGGGGACGTCCGCAAGGACGTGCCCGCAGAGGTCCTCGCGGAATACCTCCTCGGGATCCTGCGCACCCGGTCGTGGGAGCTGCAGGACCGGCCGGAGGCAGAGCGCAGCCTCGCCGGGGTGGCGGACATCTTCATGAACGGCGCCGGCCCCGGGGCCCGCGCCACCCCGGCCGCCGGGAAACCCGCACTCGCATGAGCACGACCGAGACATTGGGCACCGAGCCCGGGACCGAGGGGCCTGGGGCCCCCGACCCCGCCGACATGGCGCCCCCGCCCGACGGGGATCCTCGCCGCAGGCGCATCATGATCGGGATCTACGCCGCGGCGTCCGTCGCCGCGTGCGTGCTCGCCTACTGGTTCTTCTTCATGCGGGGGATCGTCTACACGGACGACGCCCGCTTCGGGGGCCACATGGTGGACGTGGCCCCGGAGATAAACGGCCGGGTGATCGACGTCACGGTCCACGAGGGGCTATTCGCCCGCAGGGGAGATGTCGTCTTCCGGCTGGACCCAGTGATCCCCCGGGCGAGGCTCGACCAGGCGGAGGCGCTTCTCGTTTCCGCCAGGGCCAACCTGGCCTCGAGCGAGGCGATCTACGAGAGGGCGCTCAACGGCAGCAGGCCGGAGGAGATCAAGGCGGCCGAGGCGACCGTCAGGCGCCTGGAGGACGAGGAGGCCATGGCGCGCCTGGATTTCGACCGGGCGCAGGCGCTCTTCAAGGGGAACGCGGTCTCCCAGGACGAGCTCGACCGGGCCCGCACTGCCTACGAGTCCGCCGCGCAGAGCCGGGAAAACGCCTCGCAGAACCTGATCCTGCTGCAGAAGGGGCCCCGCAAGGAGGACATCGCCGCGGCGAAGGCGGCCGCGGAGCTGGCCCGGAGCAGGGTGAAGGAGGCGCAGGCCGCCGCCGACAACTCCCGGAGCGACCTCGAGCGGTGCACCGTCAGGGCGCCCTTCGACGGCTGGGTCGTGCGCCGCTGGCTCGACCCGGGCGCCATGCCGCTCGCCGCCCAGCCGGTGATCAGCATGTTCGACCCCGCGTCCCTGCGCGTCGACGCGAACATCGAGGAGAAGGACCTCCACGACGTCGCGGTCGGCGACAGGGCCGACATCTCCGTCGACGCCTTCCCGGCGCTGCGCCTGCACGGCCGGGTCACCGAGATCCTGCGCGCGGTCAACTCGGAGTTCAGCCTCATCCCCGCCGAGGGCGTCTCGGGCACTTTCATCAAGGTCACCCAGCGCGTGCCCCTGCGCATAGCGGTGACGGCGCCGCCGGAGCTGGCGATCGGGCCGGGCCTCTCCGTGGAGGTGCGGATCCATTCGGGCACCGCCGCGGCGGGCGCCGCGGGGCATGAGTAGCGACAGCGACCTGCGGGCGAACCGGTGGGGCGTCCTGGGCATCATCATGCTCGGCACGTTCATGGCGGTCCTCGACTCGAGCATCGTCAACGTGGCCCTGCCGCACATGATGGGGACCTTCGGAGTCGACCGGGAGCAGATCGAGTGGGTCGCGACGGGCTTCATGCTCACGTCGGCCGTCGTCATGCCGCTCGTCGGCTGGCTGACCAACCGGATCGACTACAAGGCGCTCTACCTGGGAAGCCTCCTGGTCTTCACGCTGGCGAGCGCCGCCTGCGCCATGGCGTGGAGCTACGAGTCGCTGATCGCGGCGCGCATCCTGCAGGCCATCGGCGGCGGCGCCATCCAGCCGATCGGCATGGCGATCGTGGCCGAGCTGTTCGAGCCGCACGAGAGGGGGAGGGCGCTGGGAATCTGGGGCATGGGAATCATGGCGGGGCCGGCCATCGGGCCGACCCTGGGCGGCTACCTGACCGACGCCTTCAGCTGGCGCACCATCTTCTCCGTGAACCTTCCGGTGGGGGCCCTGACGCTCCTGGCCGGCATGGTGGTCATGCGCCCGCTGCGCGCCCGCGGCCCCCGCAGGGCGTTCGACCTCTACGGCTACATCTTCCTCTCCATGGCGCTCATCGCCGGGCTCACCGCCCTCTCCAATGGCCAGGTCAAGGGCTGGGAGTCCGACTACATCCGCGCGTGCGAGGCCGTCGCCGCCTTCGGAGCGGTGATGTTCGTCGCGGTCGAGCTCGCCGTTGAGCAGCCGCTCCTCGACCTGCGCCTCTTCCTCATCAGGAACTACCTGCTGAGCATCCTGCTGGCCGTCTTCCGTGCGATAGGGCTGTTCGGCAGCATCTTCCTGCTTCCGATCTTCCTGCAGAACCTGATGGGATACACGCCCGTGCAGGCCGGCATCTGGATGCTTCCGAACGCGGTGGCGGTGGGCCTCACCATGCCGCTGGCGGGGCGGCTGGCGGACCGCTATCCGCCGGCCCTGCTGACGGCCGTGGGATGCGTGCTCGTGGGCAGCTCGCTGCTCGTGTTCGGCCTCCTTGATCCGATGTCGGACTGGACCATGCTCGTGCTGCCGCAGGTGGGGCGGGGCGCCGGCCTCGCCCTCATGATGGCCCCGCTCATGGCGGCGGCGCTCAACTCGGTGCCGCGGCGCGAGCTGCCGATGGCCAGCAGCTTCCTCAACGTCTTCCAGAACGTGGGCGGCTCGCTCGGCATCGCGCTCCTGAACACCTTTGTGACCGACTCCATCCACTGGCACGCGGTGCGCCTGGGCGAGGCGTTCCCGGTCGAGTCCCAGCGCTTCGTGGTGCGCTTCGGATACCGGGTGGCCGGGATGGTCGTGCGCCACGAGCCCGGCATCGTCGCCAATCCCCGGAACAAGGTCGCCTTCGCCGCCGCCCAGGCCATCGGGAGGCGCGCCCAGGTGCTCGGCTTCGACAACGGGTTCGTCCTGGGCGGGCTGATCGTGATCGCCGCGATCCCGCTCTGCCTTCTGCTCAAGCCCTCGGCCCACCACCTGGAGGAGGAGGAGAAGGCGGGCGGCGCCGTGACGGCCGAGTACGTCGCGGAGTAGGGGGCCGCGGCCGGGGCGCCGGCTAGGTCACCCGCTTCGCGGCGGCCTGCGCCTTGAGGCAGACCTCGGCGGCCTTGAAGGCGTGCGCCTGGGTCATGGCGTTCTCCGTGCGGTTGATGCAGTCCAGTATGAACGCGCCGAAGAAGGGGTAGCCGACCTTCCCCGCGACGCTCAGGTGGCGCTCGCCCTTTGAGTCGACGATGTACACGTGGTCGCCCGAGGCGTCGCGCGCGACGTCGACGTACTTGCGCAGCTCGATCGTGCCGCCGGTGCCGACGATGAACGTGCGGCCGTCGCCCCAGGAGGTCAGCCCGTCGGGCGTGAACCAGTCGACGCGGGTGTAGCTGAGGGCGCCGGAATCCCCCTGGACGCAGGCCTCCCCGAAGTCCTCCAGCTCCGGGTGGTCCGGGTTCGCGAAGTTCCCGACGGCGGCGTGGGTGACGACGGCGTCGGACGAGCCGCTGTAGGCGAGGAACTGCTCGAACTGGTGGCTGCCGAGGTCGCAGAGGATGCCGCCGTATTTCTCCCTCTGGAAGAACCAGCCGGGGCGCGAGGCCTTGTTCAGCCGGTGCGGCGCCAGGCACGTGACGTGGATCACCCGGCCGATCGCGCCCCTGCGCAGGAGGTCCGTCGCGAACATGGCCGACTCGTTGTGGAGCCGCTCGCTGTAGTAGACCATGTACTTCCGTCCCGTGCGCGCGGCGACGGCCCGCGCCTCGTCGAGCTGCTGGATCGTCGTGAACGGGGCCTTGTCGCTGAAGTAGTCCTTTCCCGCCTCCATGACCCGGCAGCCGATGGGGCCCCTCTCCGACGTCACGGCCGCGCAGGCGACCAGGCGCACCTGCGGATCGGCGAGGACCTCGTCCATGGAGCGCGCGACCCGCGCCTGGGGATACTTAGCCGTGAAGGCGACGGTCCTCGACGGATCCGGGTCGTAGACCCACCTGAGCGTGGCGCCCGCCTCGAGGAGGCCGTTGCACATGCCCTGGATGTGGCCGTGGTCGAGGCGGACGGCGGCGAAGCTGAACTCGCCCGGCCCGACGACGGGGCTCGGCTTGGCCTCCGGGGCGTAGTTCATCCCGTCGGACTTCTGGGGCGCCGTGTCGGAGAGCGCCCGGGGGACCAGCGTGCCCGCGGCCATGGTGGCGGCCGTGGCGGAGAGGAATTGTCGGCGGTTCATGGGAAAGGAGCGTTCGGGGGAGGGGCGAGGCGCGCGCCGGCGGGCGTCAGGCCGGGGCCGGGAGCCGGGGGCCCCCGACCCGGTGCCCCTTCCAGCCGTAGAAGGCGACGTAGGCATAGGCCACGAGGGGGACGATATACGAGACCTGCAGGCCGGCAATGTCGGCGATGTGGCCCTGCAGCGGCGGCAGTATCGCGCCGCCGAGGATCGCCATGACGAGCAGCGACGAGACCTGGCTCTTGTAGACGCCCATGCCGTCGAGCGCCAGGGAGAAGATGTTCGGCCAGCCGATGGAGGTGAACAGGCCCACGGCGACGACGCACCACATCGCGAGCCTGCCGCCGAACGCCATCGCGGCCAGGAGCAGGAGCGTGATCGTGGCCGAGAAGATGAGGAGCGTCCGCCCCGCGAGGCCCCTGCTGAACTGGAACAGGACCCAGCAGAGCACGATGAACGGAAGGTAGTTCCTCGCTATGTCCCATCCGCGCAGGAACCAGAGGATGGCGAACGCGGCGGCGGGGATGCCCGCGAGCAGGGCCCGCTTCAGGGCCGCCCGGATCTCGCTCAGCTCGACCGCGCCCATGAAGCGGCCGATCAGCATGCCGCCCCAGAAGAGCGCGACATATTTGCTCGCCTCCACCGGGCTCAGGCCGGCGACGGTCCTCTGCCCGAGGAAGTTGATGATGGAGCTGCCGATGGACACCTCGCCCCCGACGTACATGAAGATCGCCAGGACGCCCAGGATCACGTGGGGGTACCTGAGCGCCCCGGCACCCGGCTCGATCTTGCCCTCGCCGACGTGGGGAAGGTGGGTGAAGAAGAAGAGGGCGGCGAGCAGCAGGAAGACGACGCAGAACGCGATGTAGGGGACCTTGACGGAGTCCGCCCCGTGCGCGCCGGTCTTTGCGAAGTACTGGAATATCAGGTAGCCCCCGATCAGCGGGCCGGTCGTGGTCCCCACCGAGTTGAACGCCTGCGCCAGGTTGAGCCGGCTCGAGGCGGTCCGCTCCGGCCCGAGGATGGTCACGTAGGGGTTGGCGGCGATCTGCAGCATTGCGAAGCCGAGCCCGACGACGAACAGGCCGACGAGGAAGAGCGGGTATGAGACGATCGCCGCCGCCGGCCAGAACAGGGCGCTGCCGGCCGCGGAGATGAGGAGCCCCAGGACGACCCCGTTCTTGTAGCCAATGCGCGCGATGGGGTCGCCCGCCGTGGCCGAGACGAGGAAATAGACCAGCGAGCCGATGAAGTAGGCCCCGAAGAAGGCGAACTGCACGAGCATCGCCTCGAAGTAGTTGAGCGTGAACGCCTCCTTGAACCTCGGGATAAGGATGTCGTTGAAGACGGTCATGAACCCCCACATGAAGAACAGGATCGTCATCATGGTGAAGGGACCCCGATAGGTCCGGGCGGGCGCGGGGGGAGCCTGTCCGATTGGTCCGCTGGTGCCTTGCATGGTGTTTGCCATTGGAGGGGTGTCCGTCGCCGGGGAGGCCGTGCGGGAGGGCCCAAAATCGAATCACACAACGTAACCCTCTCAAAGCAGAAACGTCACCCTGCTCGGAAGCCGGCGCGAGCCGGCATGCCGCAACAAAAGGACGACACCCATGATCGCGTTCATCCCAGTCATAATCCCGCTGCTCCCGGTCCTGCTGATATTCGGCGCAGGCGCGGCCACCGTCGCCGCCTGCAAGTCGGGCGGCAAGAAAAAGGCCAAGATCGCGGAGCTAAAGGCGAGGATCGAGGCCCTCGAGAGGAAGCCGTGAGCCTCCGCGGTCCCCTCGGGGACCGCGGACGTCCGTCCCGGCGGCTAGGTCGGCGCCGTTCCGCTCGCAACAGCGGCGCGCGCTGCTCTAATGGCGCACAGCACCATGGGAGCCCTTTCCGCCACGCTTCTCCGGCTCGGCGCCGCCACCGCGCTCATGGGAGCCGGCTGCGCCTCCTCGGACCTGACCGGCGACTCCAAGGTCGCAGGCGAGGTCGCCGAGTGCCTGCCCACCGACGCGCCGGCCCCGTCAATGGTGGTGAGGGCAATCTGGTTCCCGAACGCGAGCGGATTCGGGTCGACCGACGCCCTTGCGATGGGGCATGTCACGGGCGTCCTCGCCCTTTCCGGCGGCGACCTCTTCTTCATGGCCTGGAACGGCCCGGAGCACCATTTCGACATGGTGCACGTCGTCTCCTTCCTGACGGCCGCGAAGGTCGGCGTCGCGCGCCTCGGGCCGTCCGCCATGCTTGTCGTCCAGTCGCGCAACCTCTCCTACGACTCGTTCCAGCTCATGAACGAGGCCGGGCTCGGGTCGGACCCCGGCAAGACGCAGGAGCTCTGCGAAAGGCTCCTGGACCTTCGCTCGAGGAGCCCCGAGCCGGGCCCCTAGGCGCAGTCCCGAAGCCGGTCAGTTGCTCGGCGTCTGAGTGGTCGTCTGGCTGAAGGAGGCGTCCCGCGTCACCACCTGCCCGTTGGGCAGGGTGGTCGTGACCGTCCGCGTGCCCTTGCCGTCGGCAACCGTGGTGTCGACGCTGCGGTCGATGGTCTTGCCGCTGGCCGTCGTGATCACCTGCTGCTTGTCCCAGGTCCCGGGGGCGACCTTCGTGTCCGTGGAAGTGAACGTGTCCTGCTTGCCGTTGGCTGTCGTGATCGTGCCGCTGGCCGAGACGGAACCCGGGCCGTTGCGGACGGCGGTCCCCTGCCACGTGCTCGTCTTGCCGTTTGGCCGGGTTTCCGACCCGCTGATGGTCGCCGTTCCCGTGGCCTTGTTCCAGTTGCGCTGCGACTGCACGGTCCCTGTCCCGCCGGCCGCGTTCGTCCAGGTGCCCTTCCTCTGCACGGTGCCGTTGGAGCGCGTCGTGACGGACGAGGTCGTGCCCGAGCCGCCCTTGCTCGTGGTGTAGGTGCCGGTGCGGGTCGTCGTCGTGGTCTTGTCGTTGTCATCCGCGGCGCGAACGGGATTCGCGAGGGCGATGGCGGAACCCGCCAGGGCGGCTGAGGCCAGGAGACTGAGGAGGGAGGAGCGTTTCATAAGGGTGGAGTGCTGCCGGACCTAATGCCTGATTGCAAATGAGACGCTAAAGCCCCTCCCGCCGGTTACAAACCTGTCGGATCGCTGTGCGTATATGTACGGATAATTTACCTAAAATATTGTCAATGTATGGGTTGGGCATCCGATGTCTCCCCGGGCAGCCGCCGTGTGGACCGCCTGGCAGGACGGGGCTGGCGGCGAGCTCGGTGTCGTCAGGCCGCGCCGGACTCGAACAGCGCCACGCTCGCCCCTACCCAGTCGCGCCCCTTGTTGAAGTCGACGCCGTGCATGGCGCCCTTCGTTAGGCGGACCAGGTTGTTGAGGAGCGTCGGCATCGCCCGCCCATCGCCGGCCAGGATGAGGCGCACCTCGGCCTTCGCCGGCCCGTCGGGCGTCGCCAGCACAGGCGCATAGGCCACCTTGCGCTGGAGCAGCCACTCGGCGGGGCGCTCGATGGCCGCGATCCGCTCCGGCGTCGGCGCGATGTCGACGCCGAGGCCGGCGAAGGAGTAGAGCGGCTTGAGCACGTAGTCGGCGAGGTCCGCCGGCAGCTGGCGCAGCTCGCTCACGAGATGGCACGGCGGCACGTGCTCGCCCTTGAGAAAGGGCAGCGTGTGCTTGCTGATCCTGAAGTACCAGTCGGGGTGGCCGGCCCATTCCACGTCGAGGTCGTCCTGGAAGCTGAACTGCATCGTCGGCTTCCGGCGCACGAGCTCGTCGAAGATCACGCGGTTGTAGATCCTCCGGATGGGGACCTCGCGGCCGCCCTCCTCGCGGTAGAGGCGCCTCCCGCGCTTGCGCACCTCGGTGACGCAGACCGGCCGGACGCCGAGGAGCTCCTCCGTGGCCGCGAAGTCGATCCGCGTCTTCTGCTCGGCGGGCGCTATCTCGAGGAGGACGGTCTCCGCGGGGTCGCACGCGCCGACGACCGAGGTCCGCAGCGCCGCGAGGTAGCCCTCCTCGTCGAGGCCTCCGAAGTAGCTCGTGAAGCCCCTGGGGATGGCGGGGAAATGCCTCGCGTAGGCCCGCGCGAGCAGGGTCTGGAAGCACGCGACGGTCGGGAAGCCCTGGAGCTCGATCAGGCGCGGGACCACCCGGCCGCCGTCCCCGCTGGCGAGGGCGAAGTCGATGCAGATGAAGTGCGGGTACGGCGTCGGGCGGGGGGTCGCGAGGCCGTCCGGGACGGCGCCCGCGGCGTGCGCGCGGAAGCCGGGCGTGTCGAGCTGCGCGGCGATGCCGGCGGCGGCGGCCGCGATCTCCGCGGCGTGGTCGGCGCCGAGGAACAGCGGCGTCTCGGCGACGCGGAAATCGGGCCCCCACCGGTGCGAGGTCGCGAGGTCGCCGAGGAGGGCCGCGTAGCGCTCTTGGGTGAAGGCGCCGTTGTAGCTTTGGCGCAGGGCGGGGATCATTGGGCAGGTTCCGCCCGGGCGGTTCCGGGGCGCCGGCCTAGACCAGGAAGCTTCCCCTGCGCATGACCTGCTCGTCGTCGAGCCAGATGTCGCAGTCGCGCCCGACGCAGTCGATGTGGGTCGCGCTCGTCCACGTCTGCCCCGTGTACTCGCCGTAGGGATGCCCGAAGGCGATGTGGATGCCGGGCAGCTTCTCGTCCTGGAGGATGTTGCCGATGACGCGCCGGCAGGCGGTGTTGGTGCCGATGGCGAACTCGCCGACGCGGTTGCTGTTCTCGTCTGTGGACGTGTAGGCCCTGAAGTCGGCGAGCAGCCCGGCGTTGGCGCACGCCAGGCCGGCGATGCGGTTGTCCCGGACGTCGATCGTGAGGGGCGTGGCGGCGAGGTCGCCGTATTTCCCGCAGAGGTAGTCGCCGACGACGCCGTCTACCACGTAGCGCCCCGACGAGCTGAGAGGCGAGGTGAAGATCTCGCCGCCGGGGAGGTTGCCCCACACCTCGGGCGTGATCAGGCCCGCGGTCTTCACCCACCGCAGGCCCGGCGAGAGCTCCGCGGCAAAGTCCGTGCCAGCCGGCGTCCGGCAGGTGACCCGGCGCGCGCGCCGCGCCCGCTCGATGAGCCGCTCGCTCAGGCGGTCGACCTCGAGGAAGTCCGCGCGCATGCCCTCGAGCATGACCTGCTTGCTGATGTTTACCATGTGGGCGTGGCGGATTCGGTGCCGGCTGACGACCCCGGTCATCTGCATGCGGGTGCGCAGTTCCCCCGGCTGGGTCACGGCGGCGTAGATGCTCACCTGCGAGCGGGCGAGGTCCGCGAGGATCTCGGGCGGCATGTCGCGGTGCGGGCGGGGGCCGTGGTCCTCGAGCACGAACGCCGAGCAGTCGGCTCCGGTGCGCTCGATCTCGCTCCTCAGGGCCGCAGCGATCTCCGCGCACGCCCGGTCGGCGATGAGCGTCAGGCGCTCGTGCGCCTGGAGGCGCAGGCAGACCCGGATGGCGTTGCGCGCCCCCGGCGTCAGCGCGGGATCGAAGGTCTGGGCGGGCGGAAGGTCTGTCGCGGGCATGAAGGGGCGGCAAGGCTTGCCGGGGCGGGCGGGCGGCGACAATTCATTTCTTCAGGCCGGCGGTCGTCTCGGCCACGATGTAGTCGACCACGGAGCGGATGTCGCGGGTGCGCGCCCAGACTTCGAGCTGCCGGTCGGCGCCGGTGCCGTTCTTAAGGATCTCGCGGACGTGGTCCACCTCGCGCCTGCTCCCGAACTCGTCGAGCTCGCGGTCGACGAACTCGAGCAGCTCCAGGATTAGCCTGGGGGTGTCTACTTCCACCTGCTTCCCGAAGTCGATCAGCTTCCCCGAGATGCCGTATCGCGAGGCGCGCCAGCGGTTCTCGTCGATCAGGCGGCGCCGGTAGAGGCGCCAGGTCATGTTCTGCTTGAGGAGCTTGTGAAGCTTGCAGACGAGGGCCTGCATGAGTCCCGCGAGCGCGATCGTCTCGTCGACGCGCATGGGGATGTCGCAGACCCGGAACTCGAGCGTGTCGAAGAACGGGTGCAGCCGGATGTCCCACCAGATCTTCTTGGCGTTGTCGATGCACCCGGTCTTCACGAGGAGCGCGAGGTAGTCGTTGTACTCGGCGAGCGACTCGAAGGTGTCGGGGATGCCGGTGCGCGGGAAGCGCTCGAACACCTTGACGCGGTAGCTCTTGAACCCGGTGTTTCGGCCGTTCCAGAAAGGGGAGTTCGTCGAGAGCGCGAAAAGGTGCGGCAGGAAGTAGCGCGCCATGTTCATGACCTGGATGGCGGTTTCGCGGTCGGGGATCCCGACGTGCACGTGCAGCCCGAAGATCAGGTTGGCGCGCGCGATCTGCTGCATGTCCTCGACCAGGCCCTTGTAGCGCTCCCCCTTGGTTATCTTCTGGTCGATCCAGTGCGAGAACGGGTGGGTGCCGGACGCCGCGATCGTCAGGCCGCGTTTCTGGGCCAGCCTCCAGAGCCCCGAACGCAGCTCGGTGACGGCGGCGCGGGCGTCGGCGACGCTTCGGCAGATCTCGGTGCCCACCTCGACGGTGGACTGGTGCATCTCGGCCTTGACGCGCTCGCGCAGGATCATCCGGCCGTCCTCCATGATCTGCTCGATGTGCGAGCGCAGCTCTCTCGTCTCGGGATCGACGATCTGGAACTCCTCCTCGATGCCGAGGGTGAACAGGCGGTCCTGCCTCCTCGCGGGGCCGCCCGCGGACCTGGCGGAGGCCGCGCTCACGGCGGCGGCCTTCCGGCGGCGGCGGACCGGACGAACGAGCCCCAGCTGAGGGCGCCGGCCCCGGCCGGGCGTTCCCGGGCCCTGCGGATGGCGAGGCGGGCTGCGGCGGCGACCACCCATTCGAAATTGCGGTCTCCGACCGAGCCCCGGTCGGCGTCGGGCGCGGGGTTGCAGAAGTCGATCGCGACAGGCACCCCGGCGCGCACCGCGAACTCGACGGTGTTGAAGTCGTAGCCGAGGGCCCGGTTGAGGGCCAGCGCGTCGCGCTCGATCCGCTCGAGGAGGGCCGCGGGGGCGGGCGGGCCGCTGACGCTGTAGCGCAAGTGGTGCGGGTTGCGCGGCTCGTAGGGCATGACGAGCACATCCTCCTGGCCGATGCAGTAGCAGCGGTAGTAGGCCTCGAACTTCACCTCCTCCTGAAGGAGCATCACGAGCTGGCCCGTCTGCGCGTAGGCCGCGAAGAACTCCTCGGGGTTGCGCACCTTGTAGACATTCTTCCAGCCGCCGCCCGCGTGCGGCTTGAAGTACGCGGGCCAGCCGACGTAGGCGAAGATCCCCTCCCAGTCGAGGGGGAAGGCGAGGTTCGAGAACGACTCCGCCGAGCAGTCCGCCGGGTGCTCCTTCGAGGGCAGGATCACCGTGCGAGGCACGGCCACGCCGAGCTTCGTCGCGAGGCAGTTGTTGAAGAATTTCTCGTCGGCGCTCCACCAGAAGGGATTGTTGATGACCGCGGTCCCGTTGAGCGCGGCGTTCTTGAGGTACGCGCGGTAGAAGGGCACGTCCTGCGAGATGCGGTCGACGATGACGGCGTACTCGGTGGGCTCTCCCTGGGCGACCCTGTCGACGCGGACGCGCTCGGCGACTATCCCGGGCTCGCGCATGGAGTTCACGCGCTCGACGAAGGCGAGCGGGAAGGTGCGTTCCCGGCCGTGGAGTATCCCGATTTTCGGCATCGCGGGGTGGGAAGATAGACAGTATCGCGGGCCGCGGGCAAGCCGGAGCGTCGTGCCGGGCCCGCCGGGGCTCAGCCCTGGATCATCCCCAGGTACTGGGGGAACATGTCGCGCCAGTAGTTCCAGTCGTGGCCGCACCACCTGCGGTCGTCGAGGAAGTGAGGTATCGCCTTTGAGGCGAGGAGCGCCGACATCTCGAGGTTGCGCTGCCGGCAGTTGTCCCACTCGCCCGTCCCGAGCACGATGCCGATCGAGCGGATCTGGCCGAGCAGGCGCTCGTCGCTTAGCCCGGGAAGGAACGCGACCGGGCTGTTGAAGTAGCAGTTGTCGTCGAAGTAGCCGTCGAGGAATGGCTTGATGTCGAAGGAGCCGCTCATGCTGATGCAGTAGCCCGTCAGGTCGGGGTGGCGCAGCGCGAAGTTCATGGCGTGGTAGCCCCCGAAGCTGGCGCCGGCCACGCCCACCCTGGAGCGGCCGCACTCCCGCATCGCGGCCGGAACGACGTCGTGGAGGATCACGTTCTCGTAGCCGATGTGGGTGCGCACGCGGTCGGCCGGGTGGATCGAGGTGTTGTACCAGCTTTGCGCGTCGATGCCGTCGGGGCAGTAGATACGGACCCGGCCGGAGTCGATGAGCGGGCCGGCCGAGGAGATAAGCCCGAAGTCCTTGTTCTGGTAGTAGCGGCCCATGGACGTGGGGAAGGCGATCACCGGATAGCCCGCGTGGCCGAAGACGAGCATCTCGAACTCGCGGCTCAGGTGGGGCGTGTACCAGCGCAGGTAGGCTTCCTTCATGGGGGCCGGGCGCCGACTAGAGCAGAGGGCGCGGCGCCGCGCAATGGCGGCGCGCCCCCAGAAACCGCTTGGCAGGCGCGGCCGGGGCGCCCTTGCTTTCGGGCTCCCGCCTCCATGCCGACATCTCGACCCGCTCCGCACGCCGGCGCCCTTCGCCTGCACCGGGGCTTCCTCTCGGCGATCCTCGGCAACCGGCGCGACCTCGCCGTCTGGCTCCCCCCGGGCTGCGACGGGCGCCGCCGGCGCCACCCGGTCGTCTATTTCCAGGACGGCCAGAACCTCTTCGACCCGCGCACCGCGTACCTCGGCCGGTCCTGGGACGCCGGGCGCACCGCCGCGGAGCTCGTGGCGCGCGGCGAGATCGAGCCGCCGATCCTGGTTGGGATCTACAACGCGGGGGCCGGCCGCGTCGACGAGTATGCGCCCACGCGCGCCGCGTACCGCTGGGGCGAGGGCGAGCAGCGCCGGAGCCGGGGCAGGGCGCGCGCCTATGCGCGGTTCGTCGCCCGCGAGGTGAAGCCGTTCATCGACGAAAGGTACCCGACGCTCCCCGGGCGCGGGCACACGGCGATCGCGGGCTCGTCCCTCGGCGCGGTCGCGGCCCTCTACGCCGCCCTCCTGCACCCGAGGGTGTTCTGCGCGGCGGGCGTCCTGTCGCCGTCGACATGGTGGGACGACCTCGCCCCGGTGCGCTTCGTGGGGGCGCTGCGCCGGAAGCCGGCGGTGCGCCTCTGGCTCGACATCGGCACGGCCGAGCCGGGCTGGGAGAAGACGCGCCTCCTGCGCGACGCGCTCGTCTCGCGGGGCTGGCGCGAGGGCGGGGACCTGCGCTACCTCGAGGCCGAGGACGGGGGGCACGGGGAGGCCGCGTGGGCCGAGCGGCTGGGGCCCCTCCTGCGGTGGCTGCTCCCCCCGGGCCAGGGACCGGGCCTCAGTCCGCGACGGGCGCCGAGATGTCGTCCAGCTGGCGCATGACCGCCGGCGCCAGCCGGTCCAGCAGGTCGAGGGCGCCCAGGTTCTCCTTGAGCTGCTCGACGCGGGAGGCGCCGAGGATCACGGTGCTCACCGCCGGGTTCTTGAGGCACCAGGCGATCGCGAGGCGGGGAAGGCTGGTCCCGAGCTCCTTGGCCACGGCGGCGAGCCGGGGCACGGCCTCCATCCTCCTCTCCATCCCGGGCTTGTTCAGCAGCTCCTCGCGCAGCCACTCGAGGCCTGCGACGTTCAGCCGGGAGCCCTTGGGGACTCCCTTCGAATACTTGCCGGTCAGCAGGCCCGATGCCAGGGGGGACCAGATCGTCGTGCCGAGGCCCGGCGTCCTGTAGAGCTGGGCGTACTCGCTCTCCACGCGGGAGCGGTGGAAGAGGTTGTACTGGGGCTGCTCCATCTGCGGGTGGTGCAGGCCGAGGCGGTCGCAGACCGCGTGTGCCGCCTCGATCTGCGAGGCGCTCCATTCACTCGTGCCCCAGTAGAGCACCTTGCCCTGGGCGATCAGGTCATGCATGGCCCGGCACGACTCCTCGATCGGGACGCTGGGGTCCGGGCGGTGGCAGAAATAGAAGTCGAGGTAGTCGACCTGGAGGCGCCGCATGGCGTCGTGGCACGCCTCCACGATGTGCTTCCTCGAGAGCCCCTCCTCGTTGGGCCGGTCGCCCACCGTCCCGAAGAAAACCTTGCTCGAGACGAGGTAGCTGCTGCGCCGCCACCCGGATTTCTTCAGGATCGAGCCCATCACGATCTCGGCCTGTCCGTCCGCGTACGCCTCGGCGTTGTCGAAGAAGTTGACCCCCGCGTCGTACGCCGTGTGCAGGAGCGTCCTGGCGACCGGGTCGCCGACCTGTTTTCCGAAGGTGATCCAGGTGCCGAAGGACAGCGCGCTCACCTTGATGCCTGACTTGCCTAGCTGGCGATACAGCATGCTCATGGTTGAAAGGATCCGGGCTGGCGGCCACAGCGTGGATGGGATCGGCCGATAGCGCAAGGTTCGGCATCGCCGCGGCCCGGCGGCAAGTGGGAATTCAACATGGGCTGGGACCGCAGTCCGGCTCGCCCGCGCCCCCGGCGGCCGGACGCGCCCCCGGGGGACATGGTCACCTGAACGCCCGGACGTTGGTTGGAATCCGGGCGGCCTTCACGGGCCTTACTTGGCGCCCCTCTCTATCCTTCCGTCCATGGAGATGCTGTCGCCATCATTGAGCTTCAGCGTCTTCCCGCCGGGGGACGTCACCGTGCCGTCACTCGACACCTTGGTCCCGTCGTTCAGCGTCACCTCGCCCTTGAGGACCGACGTGTCGCCGTTCTTCGTGATCAGCACCTGGCCTGACTTCATCGCGATGCCGTTGCTCATGGCCGCGGCCGCGCCTTCCCCGGCCCTCGTCAGGGTCCCGTCAAATGCCAGCCTGTCTCCCTCGTTCAGCACGAACCTGGGCTCGCCCTCGGGAATGACCACGCCGTCAGTCCTTACCTCGGTCCCGTTCTGCAGTCTCAGGTCGTCCATCATCACCTTCGTGGCCCCATTCTGCGTAATCAGCATCTGGTTGTGCCTCATGGTGAACCCGTCGCTGGTCGTATCACCGCCGGCGAACGAGCTGCATGCGCACGCGAGGCCCATCGCCAGGGCCAGCATAGCTTTCATTGCATTCTTCATTTTGCTTACTTGTTAACGATTCATGTCGCTAGCTTTCGGCTGAAAATCCTTGGGAAAGTGCCGCACGGGCGGAGCCAGCGCCCGAACTGACCGCAGCCGCTATCCTCGCATGCTGCCCAATCACTTTGGGGAGCCTGCAGCCCGACGGCCAACTGTCCGTCCCCGACCATGCGAAGAATTTGCCCCGTTTTGGGAAAATT
>Ga0181523_10002464_pt1 | contig 18088 bp, 13 predicted proteins | sample PEATcosm2014_Bin_43_FD_119752 | JGI IMG/M metagenome (GOLD analysis project Ga0181523, IMG submission 119752) | Peatland microbial communities from MTU Mesocosm Facility, Houghton, MI, USA - PEATcosm2014_Bin05_30_metaG | ecosystem: Environmental > Terrestrial > Soil > Wetlands > Peat | place...
CTCGCGAAAATCGGCGCGCCGGTGATTTTCGACGCCACCCATTCGGTGCAGCAGCCGGGCGGGCAAGGCACCTCGTCTGGCGGCGAGCGCGCATACGTCCCGGTGCTGGCGCGAGCGGCCGTGGCCGTGGGCGTCGCCGGCGTCTTCATCGAAACGCACCAAGATCCCGACAAAGCACCCTCCGATGGGCCGAATATGATCCCGCTCAGAGATTTACCGCCACTTCTTGAGCGATTGATGCAATTCGATAATTTGGCCAAACAGCGCTAGCGGTCGGAGCGCTGCCATTTCCCCGCTTCTCAGAGTCGTCAGCCTCGTCGTGTTCGCTTCCACGCTGTTTTCGCGCGCGGTGGATCCGGTCATTCCGCGGATCGCCGCCGACATCGGCGTCGATATCAAGACGGCCGCGCTGTTGTCGACCGCGTTCACGTTTCCCTACGCCATCATGCAGCCCGCGCTGGGCACCATCGGCGACTTTTTCGGCAAAACCCGCTTGATGAATGTCAGCCTGATCGTTGTTGCGCTGACCACGCTGGTGTGCGCTTTCGCCAGCAATTTTTCCCTGCTGGTGGCGATGCGGGTCGTCGCCGGCATGCTGGCCGGCGGTATCTTTCCGGTCGGCGTTGCGATCGTCGGCGATCTCGTACCGGTGGAGCGGCGGCAGGTCGCGATCGGGCGTCTGCTCGCGGTGGGGCTGACCGGAAATCTCATCGGCGCGACGATTTCGGGCGTGATCGGCGATCTGTTGGGCTGGCGGGCCGTTTTCTTCACCTTGGGAGGTTTCGGCTTTATCGCCGCGATCGTCGCTTTTTTTGCTTTTCGCGGCTTGCAGGTCGGCACATCAAAACCCTTCAATCTGGCCGCCGCGGCCGCCGGATTCCGCGGCATCTTCGCCGAGCCGCGGGCGAAATTCTGCTTCGGCTCGGTCTTTTTCGAAGCGATCATCATTCACGGCATGTTCCCGTTCGTGGCGCTATTGCTGCTGGCGAGCGGGCAGACCCGGTCGTCCTATGCCGGCATCGTCATCGCCGCGTTCGGTCTTGGCGGCATTCTGTTTTCGCTGTCATTGCCGTTTCTGGTCCAGCGGGTGGGCGAGCGGCGCATGATGCTGACGGGAGCTGGCTGCGCCAGCATCGCCTTCATTCTGATTTCGCTGAGCATGCCTTGGTACGTCGAAGCCGCGGTGTTCGTTCTGTTCGGCATCGGCTTCTACATGTTGCACAACTGCATTCAGGTTCACGTTACCGACCTGACGCAGACCGCGCGCGGCGCGGCACTGTCGCTGCATTCGGCGTCGTTCTATCTCGGCCAGGCGATCGGCCCGATCTATTACGGCTTTGCCTTCCAGCATTTCGGCACCAGCAAGCCGATGTTCGTCGGCGCTGCCGTGATCCTCGCGGTCGGGCTGGTTTGCGCGCGTTTTCTGCGCCACCGCCGCCCCGGATTGCACCTTGCCGAAGGCGCCTAAAACCCCCATTATTCCCTTATCGGCCAGGGGTGCCGCGCAAGGCGCGCGGCTGAGATCAAACCCGTCGAACCTGTCTGGGTCATTCCAGCGAAGGGAGCCGCGTTGGTCGGAACGAAGACAGCCAATTCGCCTATCGGCAAGCGGCCCCGCGTCGTCATTATCGGCGCGGGCGTGGTCGGGCTTGGCATTGCCTGGCGCTTGGCCGGCCGCGCCGAGGTTTTGCTGTTCGACCGCGGCAAGGCCGGCGCGGGCGCGAGCCACGCCGCGGCCGGCATGCTCGCGGCGTGCGCCGAAGCCGAACCCGGCGAAGAGGCGCTGGTCGCGCTCGGCCGCGACAGCCAGGCGCGCTGGCCGGCTTTTGCCGAGGAGCTTTTGCAGGCAAGCGGCATTGACGTGGAATTGCGGCGCGAGGGTACGCTGGTTCTGGCGCTGACCGCCGACGATCAGGCGACGCTCGCGCATCACTTGGAGTTTCAGCAAAAACTCGGGCTGCCGCTCGAATGGCTGTCGGCGACTGCGACGCGGGCCAAGGAACCGCATCTGGCCGGAAAAATCGCGGGCTCGGTATTCAGCCCACAGGATCACCAGGTCGACAACCGCAAGCTCAGCACAGCGCTGCGCATCGCCGCGGAAACCGCCGGCGCGCAAATTCACGAACACCAAGCTGTCAAGGAGATTGCCGTGCACGGCGGCCGCGCCACCGGCATCGTGCTCGAAGACGGAACGCGCGTGACGGCGGATCGCGTGGTGCTCGCCGCCGGCGCTTGGTCGCGCGGCATCGCCGGACTGCCGCCGGATCGCCGACCGCCGGTGCGCCCCATAAAAGGTCAGATGTTTGCACTGCGCATGGATGCCGCGGCGCCTCTGCTCAATCATGTCCTCTGGGCCCCGGGGGCCTATCTCGTTCCGCGCCGCGACGGCCGTCTTATTGTCGGCGCGACGGTCGAGGAAAAAGGCTTCGATGAAACGATTACCGCCGGCGGCATGCTGACGCTGCTCGAAGCCGCCTGGCGCGCCATTCCCGCGGTCGAGGAATTGGCGATCGAGGAAATCTGGGTCGGCCACCGCCCGGGCAGCCGGGACGACGCGCCGATTCTCGGCCGCGCCCCGCTCGAAAATCTGTTCTACGCGACCGGCCATCATCGCAACGGCATATTGCTGGCGCCGGTGACCGCGGACGCCATGGCGCGGCTCATTGTCGACGACGTCGTCGAAGCGGCGATAAAACCGTTCGGGCTCGAACGGTTTTTGCCAGCGCGCGCGGCGGAGTAGGGGACGCGATGACGCAAACGACGATCGAAGTCACCATCCGGGTCAACGGTGAAAGCGTGCCGCTCGCGGTCGCAACGCTCGACGCGCTGCTTGCTGAAAAGGCGGTCGATACGATGCAGCGCGGCATCGCGGTGGCGCTCAACGGTTCTGTCGTACCGCGCGCGGCGTGGCGTGCTACGGCGCTCAAGGCCGGCGACAGCATCGAGATCGTGCGGGCGCGACAAGGAGGCTAGGGAGCATCACATGTCCGATCCTCTGATTATTGCCGGCCACGAATTCGGCTCGCGGCTGTTTCTCGGCAGCGCCGGCTATCCCAACCGCAAAATCATGCTCGACGCGATCGCCGAAAGCGGCACCCAGATGGTCACCGCCTCGATCCGCCGCATCAGCCTTGCCGGCGACGACGAGAGCCTGATCGATCTCCTCGTCGGCCGGGTGAAATTCCTGCCCAACACCGCGGGCTGCCAAACCGCCAAGGACGCCGTCCTGACGGCGGAGCTCGCCCGCGAGGCGCTCGACACCAACTGGATCAAGCTCGAAGTCATCGGCGACCGCGAGCTGCTCTATCCCGATGTCGAGGAATTGCTGCGTGCGACCGAACAGCTCGTCGCCAAGGGCTTTATCGTATTGCCGTATTGCACCGAGGATCCGGTGACCTGCCGCAAGCTGGCCGATGCCGGTGCAGCAGCGGTGATGCCGCTCGGCTCGCCGATCGGTTCGGGCTTGGGCATCTCCAACCCGCATCTCATCGAGCTGATCTGCGCGCGCTCGCCGGTGCCGGTGGTGCTCGATGCCGGGATCGGCACCGCCTCGGACGCGACGCTCGCGCTGGAGCTCGGCTGCGCCGCTGTGCTCATCAATACCGCGGTGTCGAAAGCGCAAAATCCGGTGCTGATGGCAAAGAGCATGCGCGCCGCGGTGGAAGCCGGCCGCCTGTCGCGCCTTGCCGGACGCATCGCCAAGAAGAGCCACGCCGAACCGTCAAGCCCGCAGTTTGGATTGGTCGGAACGTAAGTCCTACGTCCGGCCGCTCGGCTCATCCAGTCCATAAACCTCGCGCGCCGCCTTCGGCGAAATGTAGCCGCGGGCGACATCGGTGCGAACGCGGTCGCGATTGCGGCGCTTGGGATCGCCGTATCCGCCGCCGCCGCCGGTAAGTGTGCGCACGCGGTCGCCGGCTTTGAGCATCACCACATCCTTCAGCGCCGCCTGTGTCGTGCCGTCCGCACGCTCGATGATCGCCGTACCCGGCGCCCCGTCGCCGCCGCCGTTGAGGCCCCAGGCCGGACACAACGTCCGCTCGATGCGCGTGGAAATCCGGCATGGCGCCAGCATCAGATAACGTCGCTCAAGGCCGAGCCCGCCGCGGAACTCGCCGGCGCCGCCGGAATCGGTGCGCAGGCTGAAACTCTCAAACATGAAAGGATAACTCGCTTCGTGCAGCTCGATAGGAATGAGGCGGGTGTCACCGTGACACATAGTGCGGAACGGTCCCGGACCGTCCATGTCGCAGAGCGCCCCCCAGCCGCCGAAACCGGAATCGTGGCATTGCCAAAAGGCGCCGGTGTCCGGATGGCGGCCGGCATAAGCGAGCGTTGAAAACGTACCGTAATGCGCCGCCGCCACGCGGTCCGGCATCGCTGCGCCGAGCGCACGGATGACCAGATCGATCAACATCGGCAGCGCCGAATTGTACGATCCCATCGGCGCGGTCGGGCTGGCGCTGACGATGGTGCCCTCGGGCAGGATCAAGTGGAGCGGCCGGAAGGTGCCTTCGTTGGCGTCACCCTCGGGCAGCAGCAGATAGCGGAATGCCAGCCGCGCCACGGTCGAGCCGCCCCCGCTGCGCCCCGAATTCATCGGCGCATTGACCTCGCGCGGCAGTTCCGAGAGGTCGATGGTCATTTCATCGCCGCGCACGCCGACCGTCACTTTGCAGGGCAGCGGCTCCGGATTGAGCCCGTCGTTGTCCAGCGTGGCCGTCGCCGTGTAAGTGCCGTCGGGGATGGCGGCAATGGCGGCGCGGGCCTCGGCTTCCGATTGATTCCAGATCGTCCCGATCGCGCGCAGAAACGTTGCGCAACCGTAGCGGCCGGTGAGTTCGGCGACGCTGTCGCGGCCAAGCAGACAGCCGCCAATCTGCGAATTGATGTCGCCCATCATTTCGACCGGAAAGCGGGTGTTATGTTCGATCATCCGATATATTTCGCGGACCGGCTCACCGCGCGATTGCAGTTTCACGGTGCGGAACTGAATTCCTTCCTGGAAAATGTCGGTGGCGAATTTTGAGATTGAGCCGACGTCGCGGCCACCGACGTCGATCCAATGCATGACGACGACCATGAAGGCGATCAGCTCGCCGCCAGCCGGAGCATAGATCGGCGTGTACATCGTCACGTTATTGAGGTGTTGGCCGATGGTGCCGGCATAGTTGGTGAGGACGAGATCGCCGTCGAACAGCTTATCGCGGCCGTAGAGGGCGAGGCCGTCCTGGACCGCCGCACGCATGACGTCGGCGACGAAGACCGGCATTCCCGCGGTGCATTGACAGATCAGGTCGCCGTTGGCGTCGACAATGCCGACGGCATAATCCTTGTATTCGTAGATATATGGGCTGAACGCCGTCCGCGTGATGTTGACGTCGACCTCGTCCGCGATCGCCACCAGCCGGCGGCGGATCACTTCGACGGTCACGAGGTCGGTCGCCGCCGGAGCGGTGCTCGTTGCGGCAGCGCTGTCAATGGTGGCAGTCAATGTGAATCTCTCCGAGATTGCCGATCTTAAACGTGTCGCGGGGTCCGATCAGCGTGCTCGATCCATATTCGACGATGAGAGCGGGGCCGTGGCCGGCGAAGTCCGCGCCGAGAGCATAGCGATCGTAGATTTCGGTCGGCACGAAGCGATCCTCCTCCAGAAAGAAGATCGGCCGCCGCTGCGGCACCGGTGCATTGCCGTTCTTCTTGCCGCGGGCGAGGCGGGCAATCTCGGGTTGCTTGGTATGCAGCGTCGCCAGCGAGTGCAGAACGACGATCTCAGCCTCCGCCGTATTGGTGTGGCCATAGCGCCGCAGGTATTCCTGGTCGAAGCGCGCGCGCAGCTGGGCGGCGTCGTCGGTCTCGGCGATGCGGATCTTGATCGAATGGTGCTGGCCCTTGTAGCGCATTTCGACCTCGCGATCGATCGTGATTACGCCGTCGCCGAATTCGCGCTGCAATGCCATTCGCCCTTCGGCTTCCAGTTCGGCGAATATCGCTGCCACCTTGGCCAGGTTCTCCGGATTGAGCCGAACGATGAAGGTCTGCGCGGTATCGATGCGTGGATCCGCCAGCAGCATGCCGACCGCGGAAAAATTTCCCGGTTCCGGCGGCACGATGACGCGTGGAATCTTCAGCGCCCGCGCCAGCTCGATGCCATGCAGCGGACCACCGCCGCCGTAGCAGAACAGCGCGAAATTGCGCGGATCGTAGCCACGCGCGATCGAGATTTTCTTGATGATCGACGACATGGTCAGGTTGGCGATCGTCAACACGCCTTTGGCGGCCTGCATTGCCGCATCGCTGCCGGCGTAGCCGAGCGGTTCGGCAATGCGATTCACGATGGCGGCGCGCGCGAGTTCCGAATCGAGCCGCATCTCGCCGCCGAGGAAGTTTTGTGCATCGAGCCGCCCGAGCAGAAGATTGGCGTCGGTCACCGTGGGCTCGGCGCCGCCGCGCGCGTAACTGGCCGGCCCGGGCATCGAGCCGGCGCTAACCGGGCCGACACCGAGCCGGCGCTGGCCGTCGAGCCAGGCAATCGATCCGCCGCCGACGCCGACTTCGAGGATATCGATGACATTGCCGCGGATCGGAAATCCCTTATCGGGCCCGCCGATATGGTAGATCGATTCCACGGCGTAGCGGCCGCGCTCGATGAGCGCGCATTTCGAGGTCGTGCCGCCCATGTCGAAAGCGACAAGATTGTCGATGCCGAGAAGCTGGCCATAACGCGCGGCGCCGATACAGCCGCCGACCGGACCGGATTCCACAAGCGTGATCGGCTCGCGGCAACTGCGTTCGGCGGAGATCACGCCGCCGTGCGAGCCCATCATCAAAAGCGAGCCGGCAAAGCCGCTGTCGCGCAACCCGGCATCGAATTCGGCGACATATTTGCTGACTTGCGGCCCGACATAGGCGTTGGCCGCGACCGTGGCGGTGCGCTCGAATTCGTGCCATTCGCGCGTGAGCTCGGTGCCGGTCGTCACGAACACGTCCGGCAAGAGACGCCGCAACTCCGCGGCGGCTTGGTCCTCGTGATCGGGCGTCAGGTAGGAATTCAGAAAACTGATGGCCAGTGCCTCGATCCCGAGCGAATGCAGCGCTTCCGCCAAGGGCGCGAGTTGTTCGGTTGCCAGTGAGCTACGTATGCGACCCGACCCTTCGACGCGCTCATCGACTTCAAAGCGCAACTCCCGTGGAACGAGCGGTGGCTCACGATGGAAGCGCAGATTGAACGGCTGCGTGCGGTTGCCGCGGCCGATCTCCAAAATGTCGCGGAAGCCCTTGGTGGTGATCAACGCAGTCTTGGCGCCGGCGCGCTGCAACAGCGAATTGATGACCAGTGTGGTGCCGTGTTTGACGGAGCTCGCGGCACGGGCGTCGATCTGCGCTTTGCGAATGCATTCGAATATCGCGTCACCCAAGCGGTCGTAGGTCGTCGGACTTTTAGTGTAGGCGACCGCGCCGCTGTCGACGTCGCATGCGACGAGGTCGGTAAAAGTGCCGCCAATATCGATGGCGATGACATAGGGCACGGGAGATCCTTATTGATTGATGCGAATACCGGCGCCCTCGATCACGTCGCGCCATTGCGGAGTGCGCAGTTGCAGCATGTGCGTGATCTCTTCAGGGCCGCCGTATTTCGGCTGCACGCCCGCGGCGGTGAGCTTTTGCACGACGCCACTATTGCCAATCGCATGACTTATCTGGTCTCTAAGCCAAGCCAAAGCCTCCGGCGGTGTGCCGACGGGTGCGAACATGGCGTAAGTCGTCGACGCATCGAAATCGCCGATGCCGGTTTCGCGGATGGTCGGAACGCCGGGCAGGTCGGGGGACCTTACCTCGCCGGCAACCGCCAGCGCCCTGACCTGCCCCTGTTGGACCTGCGGCAGCATGGTGGCAATTGGCGAAATCCAAAACGAGATGCGGCCGGCGACCAGATCGGTGACCCCTTGTCCGACCACGCGGTAGGGAACGTGCACGGCCTTGATGCCGGCGAGCCGGCAGAACAATTCGCCGTTGAGGTGGCCGGGCGTACCGACGCCCGTCGAGGCAAAGGTCAGTTCACCGGGCTTGCTCTTGGCAAGCGCAATCAGATCCGCGACGGACTTCACGGGCAGGTCGTCGCCGACCACGAGCATCGCACCGGAAGTGCCGAACATTGCAATCGGCGCGAGGTCGCGCCGCGGGTCGTATTTCAAATCGGGATAGAGCGTGACGTTAGCAGGCAACGAGCCCGACGGATCGGCCATCACCAGCGTGTAACCGTCGGGCGCCGCGTTCACGATCTGGCCGACCGCGATCGTGCCGCCGGCGCCCGGGCGGTTGTCGATCACGATGGTTCTTCCGGTCGTTTGCGCGATATAGTCGAACACGATACGCGCGACGATGTCAGTCACGCCGGCGGCGGCAAACGGCACCACGACGTGGATCGGCCGATCCGGATAATTCGCGGCGCGTGCGGCGAGCGTCCCCAGCGCGATGCAAGTAGTAAGTGCAAACGTCAGGCGAGCCCGCCGCGTCCACTGCATATACCCCCCTTTGAGCGTCGCGATATGTACAGCGGCTTTATTCATCCGCCGGCGTCAACAAGCAATGGCTCATGCATGCCGCGGGCGCGGCCGCACATTCCGCCAATGCAGTGCAGTCGGGCGCCGTTGAACGCAAACAGGCTTCGCCTAACGCTGCTGCGTGGCTATGTCGTTCTTCGCGACGATGCCCTGCCATATTTTAGGATCGCCGCCGATGCGGCCGGCGAGATAGTCAGGAGGCCCCGGCTCGGTGACGAATGCCTGCTGCGCGTAGGCCGCGCGCGTATCCGGCTCGCTCAGAATCGCGGTGATTTCTCGATTGAGCGTGGCGACGATGTCAGGCGGCGTGCCGGCAGGCGCAGCGACGCCGATCCAAAGCGCCACGTCGAATCCGGGAAATCCCGACTCGGCGAGCGTGGGCACGTTGGGCAGCGCCGGCACGCGACGCGCTCCTGTTGTCGCGAGCGCACGCAATTTGCCGGCTGCTAGCTGCGGCATTGCAGGCGGCAAGGTGCTGAATTGCATCTCGACGCGCCCCTCCATCACGTCGATGACCGCCTGTGCGGACGAGCGATAGGATATTTCATTGAGCCGGATGCCGGCTTGTTGTGCGAATAGCAGGCTCGCGAGATAGCCGAGACTTGTCGTTCCGTATGCTGCATTGTTCAGCGGCTGCGTTTTCGATTTTGCGAGTGCGATGAGGTCCGCGACGGTCTTTACGGGCAAGCCGGGATAGACGGCGAGCACGTAGGGCGAACTACCGAGCATTGAAATCGGAAGAAAGTCTTTGACGGGGTCGTAGGGCAAGTGTGGATCGATGATTTTCGCGATCACATGCGTGCTGGTCGTGACCATGCCGATTGTGTAACCATCCGGAGCCGAGCGGGCCAAGGCTTCGGCGGCAAGCGTGCCGCCGACGGCCGGCCGATTGTCCATGATCAACTGCTGATCAAGCCGTTTGCCAAGCTTTTGCGCGACGATCCGGCACACAACGTCGCCGGCGCTGCCGGGCGCCGACGACAGGATGAACCGAATGGCGCGCTTGGGCCATCCCGCGTCGTCGGAGTTTTGCGCGATCGCTTGCGCAATTCTCTGTGCTTTGGCGCTGCTCGCCATGAGCGGCAATAGGCCGACCATCGTGCGGCGGTTCACAATCATTATCGGCGATCTCCGGTCGACGCGCCGGCTGAGGAGGTGAGGGCGCGCTTTGGTGAGGGATGGTATTATTAAGCGGTCGTCAGCTCGCGCACCAGCGGTATCACCTTCGTCCCGTAAAGTTCGACGCAGCGCATGATCTTGTCGTGCGGCAATGTGCCGGCCGAATATTTCATGTCGAAGCGCACGGCGCCGAGATCCTTGATCGTCGTGGCGATGCGGCGGGCGACGGTTTCCGGCGAACCGAGGTGGAGTGCGCCGCCGCCGACTTCCTGTTCGAAGGCCGCCTTTGTGGTCGGCGGCCAGCCCCGCTCGCCGCCGATGCGATCGCGCGACGCTTTGTAGTGCGGCCAAAACTCCTCGCGCGCTTGTGCGTCGGTCTCGGCGACGTAGCCATGCGAGTGGACGCCGACGGGCTGTACGGGCTTGCCGAATTGGGCAAACGCGCGATGGTAGAGGTCGACAAAGGGCCGAAACCGCTTGGGATCGCCGCCGATGATGGCGAGCATCAGGGGCAAATCGTAATGTGCCGCGCGCACCACCGATTCCGGGCTGCCGCCGACGCCGATCCAAGTTCTAATTGATCCAGTTCGTAAAGCGCCCTTTTCGATCGGCGGATACACATGCTGATTGGTTAGGGGCGCGCGTGTCGAACCCTTCCAAGTCACGGCTTCGTTGCGCAGCACGGCCACGAACAGATCGAGTTTTTCCTCGAATAGTTTTTCGTAATCAGACAGCTCGAAGCCGAACAGTGGAAACGACTCAATAAATGAGCCGCGCCCGAGGGTGACTTCGGCGCGGCCGTTCGAAGCGGCATTAAGCGTAGAGAATCGCTGAAACACCCGAATGGGATCGTCGGAGGACAGCACTGTGACGGCGGAGCCGAGCCACATCCGCTTGGTACGGCCGGCGATTGCCGCGAGTACGACATCGGGCGTCGAGACGGCGAAATCGGGCCGGTGATGTTCGCCAACGCCGAAAGCATCGACGCCGACTTCGTCGGCGAGCACGCCTTCTTCGATCACGTCGCGGATCACTTGAGCGTGCGAGTGTGGGCTGCCGTCGGGACCGAGGGTGATGTCGCCGAACGTATCCAGTCCGAGTTCGATATGCTGAGGCATGGCTTATTTGTTTAGCTCTCTTCGAATCTTTCGGCTTGGCTGTTGCGGCGGGCGCTCTGGCAGCTTGATTGCATCAAAGCCTGAACGCGGGGAACGGCGTGGTGCATGGAGGCCACCGGATTGGCGGAGGAACTGTTATCGTTCTCGAGCATTCCACAAGGCAATTGGATCAAACGCGGATGAAGATCTTGCGGTGATACAAGAAGCCGGCCAGCATGACGGCAAGAGCAAGGGCCACCAAATTTGTGACGAAATTGCCGGTCCCCGGCGTTACCATCCGGTCGAGCAGAATTGCGAAATCGCCGCCAGCCAAGCGCGCGGCAACCGACCAGAAATTGAAAATATCATTGAGGAAATAGATCGCCAGCGCATTGGCGCCGATCCAGATAAAAACGGTCGCCCAACGCTGCCATCCCCACACGTCGACGATCTGATGCATCGCCGCCAGCAGGATCGCGCCGTATCCGGCCGCGACCAGCACGAACGACGACGTCCAGATCGCCTTTACGATTGGGAATTGCAGCGCCCAGAGGTATCCGGAGGTGAGGAGAACGCAGCCCGCAACGACGAGCCACAGCGTCTTCTGTTGCTCGGACAAGCGGCTATCGCGGAGCAATAGGCCGGCGAAAACCCCGAACAGGCAGGTGCCGATTGCCGGCAGCGTGCTCAGCATGCCTTCGGGATCGCGGGTGACGTCCCACAGTCTGCCGGGCAAGTAGTGGTAGTCGATCCAGTTGGCGAGATTGGCGTCGGCGGCATACGATGCTGCACCGATTCCGGGAACCGGGACGAAGGTCATCAGCGCCCAATAGCCGACCAGAATGGCGACCGTAGCCGCAATAAGTCCGCGCAGATTGAAGTGCAGGAACATCAGCGACGTGAAAAAATAACAAAGCGCGATGCGCTGCAGAACGCCAAGCAGGCGGACGTCGACCCAATGCGCGCTGATGCCGCCGTAAGCGATCAGCCCCATCGCATAGAGCAGCACCGAGCGGCGAAATATTCGCAAATGCGCCTTGGCCATGCCTTCGCGCTCGACCAGGCGAGGCAGCGAAAGCACAATCGATACCCCGGTCAGAAATATGAACAGCGGAAAGATCAAATCGTAAAAGCGAAGCCCGTCCCAGGCGACGTGCTGAAATTGAGTACCGAGAAAGCTTCCGGCGGCACGGACGACGGGACCCTTGCCGTTGGACATTTGCGCGAGCGCGCCCATCGCGCCGTCAAATCCCATGATCCAAAACATGTTGATGCCGCGGAGCGCATCGACCGAAACGACGCGAGGCGATTGCAGGACTGATGGCAGGTCGACGTAGCGCATCGGATTTCGTCTCTCGCGGCACATTGCGGTGCCAGACGCGCGCAACAGAAGTTTGTCAGAGAAGCGGCAGTTCCGCCTTGAATTATATCAACTGTATGGCACCCAGCGGCAGGTCGTAAAGATCCGGCCGAAGCGGCGCCGTCTCAGTGCTTTGCCGCGATGACGGCCGGGGCGGCCCGGCACTGGCCGTCCGGTTCATCGACGCGATAGTAGTTACGGCCGATGAAGGACTGGTCGTAGTGCTGCCACGCAGTGCTCTGATCGAACGCCATGACACCCGCGAGCGTGACCGCGAAGACGGCGCTTTCCATGTCACGTTCGCGCGCGGTGAGGTTTTCCGCGAGCTTTGAGCTGGCGTAATCGACGAAATATACCCGGCGCACGCAATCCATGTTTTGTGCCGCATCGAGCGCCGCCTTCGCCGTCATCAAGTGGTCGGAGTGGTCGGCCGGATTGATGCGCGCATCGGGGTCGGCGACGTTGAGTTGAATAAGCGGCGCCCGCCCGCGCTCGTACTTGACGATGCCGCGGATGGTGGCGACCAGATCGCTCCAGCCGTGATAAACCGTCGAGCCATCGATCGACGCCAGCGTATCGATGTCGCCATCGGCAAGCCGCTTGAGCGATTGAAAGCCCGTGCCGGCAAAGCCCGCGCCCGAGGCGTCGCCATCGGGCAGGCGCAGGAAATAGCCGATCGTGCTGCGGTAGCTGGTCCGGTAGATCGGGTGGCCGTTGAAGGTGATTGGGCCGGCCGACTCGGCGATCGGCGTCCGGTCGGCGTCTGCCATGAAGCGCATGGCATTCACCGCGCCATTCTCGCGCGCCAGATAATAGGGCTGCTTGCGGCCGCCCGTGCCGATGCCGAGGCCGTCGTCGCCCGCGGTGACATGGATGAATACCGTCTTCGCAGCATCGCCGAGCACATCCTCGAACGCGGTTGGATTCATGAAGAGCTGCCAGTCATCCTCATGCGCAGCAAAGTAGAACGACACTTTGTCTGGTATGGCGAGATCGCCGGCGTGCGCGGCGACCGGCGACAGCAGCGCGAGGAGGGCGCAAGCTTTGCTCAGCGATCGTAACAGCGACGTGCCTAATTCGCGGCAATTATTGCGGCGATTTGATCGATCCATGATGTAGCGAACGTCTTGTTTCCAGCCCTGGGGGTATCTGGCCGATTTTGGAGAAAATGAAAAGCAAATTCACCTGCGGCGCGGGCACTACCCATTTTCGCCGTGCAATATTGGTGTGCGCTGCACAATGAGACGGCCGTCACAAAGCGACTCTCGATGCAAATAGAGTGCTGGCTATGCGCGCATTTTTGATCGCCTCACTCGCGACACTCGTGATTGGCGCTGCGGGCTATTTTGCGCTTGACGCACTGCAACAGCCGAGCGGCGCCGCCTGTGCGACAGACAGTGCTCGCATCGGTCCAGGCCGGTGCTGGCGCACGGTATGGGTGCCGTCTTCGGCGTCGCAGTGTGAACCACGCAAAACTTGGCAGTGGATTTTCGTCGATTTCCGCTGGCCCGACGGTGAATCGCGCCTTTGCTCGGATTCGCAAGAGAGCAATGGGCCCGATCGATGCCCCGAACACGGACGGTGACGTCAACTCGCGACCGTCTCCGCGATCCCAAGCGCATGCAAGAGCGGTCCGAGCTGCGCCTCGTAGACCCGCCAGCGGCCGATCGCGCTCTTATAGATCGGCTGACGCACCTGCGTGGCGCTTGCGGTTCGCACCGGCCGGTTGATTTCGTGAAACGACAGGCAGCGTTCGTCCCATGGCAGGCCGCAATAGGCGATGATCCGCCGCGCCTGTCCTTCGAGGTCGGCGACGACGTCTTCATAGCGCACATCGAGAATACTTTGCGGCGGCAGCACGCGCCGCCAATGCGCCATGAGCTGATCGTAGCGCTTGTAATAGCGGCCGAGCTCGGCCAGATCGTAAGTGTGGTTTTGTTCGGCGGTGAAAAGCTTTGAGAAGCAGGAAATGCAGGTATCGACCGGATTGCGGATGGAATGGATGATCTTCGCATTCGGCAACGCCAGATGGATGAGCCCGGCGAAGTAATAGTTCGAAGGCATCTTATCGGTCACGCGATCGCCGATTGGCGCGAGCTTGCGCACCGCGGCGACGTAGCGGGCGCCGATCTGCCGCAACGCCGACGCGTCGAGCGCGGCGACGAAGTCCGGGTAGCGCAAAGTATTGCCGTCCGGTCCGCGCACGCCGAGAATGCCGTCGTTGAAGGTCTGCAATTCGCCGGCGCCGTGCACCATCGGATGGCTGGCGATAATTTGCTCGACCAGGGTCGTTCCCGAGCGCGGCATGCCGATGACAAAGATCGGCATGGCCGAAGGGTCACCGAGGCCGGATTTTTTCGCGATCAAATCGGTCGTGAAAGCGGCCTCGATCCGGTCGAACAGATCAAAGACCGAGGCCTGGTCATAGGTAATCGTGGCGCGCTTGGCCGCATTGCCAGCAAGAAGATGCGTGAACGAGCGCCGGTAATCCTTCAGATCTCCGTAGGCTTTGCCCAGCGCGAAATCGAGCTGCAAACGATCGGTCTTCGATAACCCCTCGGACTTCCCCGCCAGAGTCTCCATCATCTCAAGGTGCGGATCGCCTGGCTCGAATTTCTTGGAGTCGGCGAGATTGACATAGACGCCGGCGATATTCGCATCGAGCCGGATCGCTCGCAGATAGGCGTCTTGCGCCTCCTGCAATTGGCCGAGCTCTTTGAGCACATTGCCCATGTTGTTATAGGCGTCGGCGAGATCGGGCTTGAGCGTGAGCGCGCGCCGGTAATGCGCCAGCGCGGCTGTAAGATCGCCGCGCTCGAAGGCGATGCGGCCCGCCAGATTAACGGCGTCGTGGTTGTCGGCATTGAGCGCCAGCGCGCGCTCGTTCGCCGTTGCGGCCTCGTCGACCTTGTGTTGGTCGAGCAGTACCGTGGCATAATGCACGAACAGCTTTTCGTCGCGCGATTCAATCGTAAGGGCGCGGCGCATCAGGTCGGCGGCTTCGTCGAGCCGATCGAGATCTTTGAGCGCCAACGCCAGATTGTCGAGCGTGTCGGGATTGTTCGGAGCGAATTCGAGCGCTTTGCGGTAGACGGTCTCCGCATCTTCAGGGCGTTTGAGTTCGCGCAGGCAGGTGCCGAGATTGTTCCAGGCATCGGCGAAACTCGGCTGCAATTCGATGGCGCGGCGATAATCTTTCTCCGCGTCCGCGAAACGCTTGAGACGCTGCAGCGCATTGCCGCGATTGCTGTGGGCCTGGGCGAAATTGGCATCTTGCGCGACCGCGCGGTCGTAAAGGCTGAGCGCCTCGTCGAACTTGCCTTGGTCGAACAGCGCAATGCCGAGATTGCTCAGCGCGCCGGCATAATTGGGATTGATCTCGATGGCGCGGCGGCCGGCGGCGATCGCGTCGTCGATGCGGCCGGCGAGCCGGCACATTTCGCCAAGATTGGCGTGGTAAAGCGCGACGTTCGGGCTGAGCGCAATGGCGCGGCGCACATGGTCGATCGCCTCGGCCGTTTTGCCCGACTGGTGCGCGATGATGCCCAGCATATGCGCGGCCTCGGCATTGTTCGGCTCAGCCGCAACCGCGCGCCGCGCCAGTTCGTCGGCGTCGGCTAAAAATCCGTGCCGGCGCTTTTGCTCGGCGAGAATAAGAGCCTGGCCGGGCGTCGCCACTTGCACCGGCAGCGCAACGGGCTTCGCAGCCTGCGCGGCTTCCGCCGCGATGATGGCCGCGGCCTCCACGGCGCGGCGTTCGCCTTCGGCCTTGAACGGCGTCAGCCGCGCGCTGTCGCCTTGGACGACGGCTTTCAGTTCATTCTCGACGCGCGCGATTACGTCGGCCTGGTCCTCGCCCTTTTTCTGGCGAAAGAGACGCATGGTCGGGTACCAGGGACTGTCTTCGCGGTTGAGGAGCCAGCGCCAATCGGTCACCCAAGGCAATAGCACCCAAACCGGCTTGCCTAGCGCTCCCGCGACATGCGCGACGGAAGTATCGACGGTGATGACGAGGTCGAGCGAGTTGATCGCCGCGGCGGTATCGACAAAATCCTCGAATTTTGCCGCAAGATCCTCGATCGGAGTTTTGCGCGTCAAATTTTTCAAATCACCCGTACGCGGGCCGAATTGCAAGCTGGCGAAGCTGCTGCCGCGTACGGCGAAAAGCGGCGCAAGGCGCGACAAGTCGAGGGAGCGGCGGGAATCGTTGACGTGCTCGGGGTTGCCGGCCCATACGATGCCGATCCGCAAGCCTTTCATTTTCGAAAGCCGGCTGTTCCAGCGTTGTGCCGTCTCGGCCGGCACCCGTAGATAGGGCACCTCGGCCGGAATGGTTTCGAGCCGCGTCTTAAAGAGGCGCGGCAGGCTCAGCAGCACGGCGTCGTACTGATAGGGCGCCGGATCGCCGCGGTCGCCAAGAACGACGACGCCGGGCAGGCTCTCGCGGATCAAGCGTACCAGCTGCTGGTGTACGCGCAGCGTCACTTTGGCGCCGCGCTTGAGAAGCAGGGGCATATAGCGCGCGAATTGCAGTGTATCGCCAAAACCCTGCTCGGCCTGAACGTAGATGTGCTTGCCGGCGAGGTTCTCGCCTTGCCAGGGAGTTTCAGGAAATTTCGGGCCCTTGCGTTCGGTCGATCGCAATCGCCATTCGTATTCGTCCCAGCCCTCGGCGAGGTCGCCGCGCATGAGCAAGAGAATGCCGAGCCCGGATCGCGCATTGCCGTGATGCGGCGCCAGTGCGATGGCGCGACGTAACGCTGAAATGCCCTCTTCAAAGCTGCCGCTGTGATGCAGTGTCGTGCCGAGATTGGCCCAGCCGTCGGCATAATTGGGATTGATCTCGATGGCACGGCGATACGCGGGGATCGCTTCGTCAAAGCGACGCAGCGCGTGCAACGCGTTGCCGAGGTTGCTGTGCGCCTCGGCGAAATCGGGCTTTGCCGCGATCGCCTTGCGTTGTGCGCCGGCCGCGCTTTCGTAATCCTTCAGCTCGTACAGCGCGACGCCGAGATTGCTTAGCGCAGCGGGCATCGCGGGCTCGATCTCGATCGCGTTGCGCGCCGCCTCCGCGGCGAGTTTCGGGCGGCCGGCGAGCCGCAACATTTCGCCGAGATTGGCGTGAAACAATGCGACTCGCGGCGCGAGCTTTGTCGCACGCTTGACGTGCTCGATGGCCTCGCCGAGCTTGCCATTCTGGTGGGCAATGACGCCAAGCAAGTGTTCGGCTTCGGGCACGTTGGGCTGGGCCTGGAGGATCTGGCGGCAGACCGCCTCGGCTTCCAGCAACTTGCCCTCACTACGGCAGCGCTCGGCGTATACCAGCGCCTCGCCGAGCGGCATGATTGTCTGTTTGGCTTGGCCTTGCGCCATGATATTCTCAACTAGCATGAGCCCGCGTGGGCGGCCAAGAAATGCCAGCCGAGGTGGCTAATCTGGCGAGTAAGCAGGTAAATTGCCGCCATGCGCTTGCAGATCGTATCGGGCAAGCGCTTCACATTCACCCCAAGAATCCTGGCTTCGGGACCTAGCGAGCCGCATAACTCGATGAAATTAAAAAGCAAAATGGCGACGAGCTGGATCGCCGCCCCGTTGATGCTGTCGTTTGCCGCGATGGCACAGGCGGTGCAACAGCCGGCACGGTCGGCGCCGGTGCAGGACCCCGTGCCGGCGGCCCGCGGTACCGAGATCACCTCCGTCGCTCTCGTCTTCTTCGCGCTCACTGGATAGAGGCGAACCAAGCCTCCTGTTGCAACACCGGAAATTCACGTGACCGAGACGGTCGCCGAAATTCTTAACGCCTATCGCTCCGGCGCGATGACGCCCGCCGACATCGTCGCGCGGAGCTTTGCGCGCATTCGCGATCACAACGATCCGGCGATGTTCATTACGCTGCGCGCGGAGAACGACGTTGTCGCGGAAGCGCAAGCGCTGTCGCGCGGCGACAA
>Ga0181523_10002465_pt1 | contig 18087 bp, 16 predicted proteins | sample PEATcosm2014_Bin_43_FD_119752 | JGI IMG/M metagenome (GOLD analysis project Ga0181523, IMG submission 119752) | Peatland microbial communities from MTU Mesocosm Facility, Houghton, MI, USA - PEATcosm2014_Bin05_30_metaG | ecosystem: Environmental > Terrestrial > Soil > Wetlands > Peat | place...
CTGCAGGAGGGTCGACTTGCCGACACCGTTGGGACCGATCACGCCCAGGCAGGTGGCGGGCCCGACGGTGAGCGAGACGCCGTCGAGGACGCGATGGCCCCCGCGCTCGTGTCGGAGGTGATGAGCGACGAGCGTCGCCGGTGGTGCTGCGGCGAGGGAAGGCATGAGGGAATTCCGGGTAGGGGGACGGACGGGTGACGACGGTTGCGGCACGCTCGGGCCGGCGGTCACGTCATGCTCTACCTCACGGGTGCATCGTATCGTCCCGGCCGGGGAGCGGCGGACTGTCGTTCACTAGTGTCGTGCGGCCGGGCAGCGCGAGGCCTCCCGGCCGGGGCAACGTACAAGGGGGTAGGAATGCCGATCGCCATCACCGACGTGCACCAGGAGCTGGGGGCCACGGTGCGCGGGGTGTTGTCGGCGCACGGCTCGCTGGCCGCCAACCGCGCCCTGTTGGAGGCCGACGGCGAGCCGCGGCCGAGCTTCTGGAACGAGATGGCGGAGCTGGGTTGGCTCGGCATCCACCTGCCCGAGGAGCACGGCGGCGCCGGTGCGGGCCTGGGGGAGCTCGTCGTCGTGCTCGACGAGCTCGGGCGCCAGGTGGCCCCGGGCCCGTTCCTGCCGACGGTGCTCGCCTCCGCCCTGATCGCGCAGTGCGGCACCGCCGAGCAGCGCGCCTTCTTCCTGCCGAGCCTGGCCGATGGCACCCTGGTGGCCGCCGTCGGGCTCGGCGGCTCGCTGACCCTGACCGACCGCATGCTCGACGGCGACGGTGGCATCGTGCTGGGCGGCGCGGGGGCGGACCTGCTCCTGCTCCGGGCCGGCGACGACATGGTGGCGGTGCAGCGAGGCGCCGACGGCGTCACGCTGGGCGGTACGAAGGATATCGATCCCTCGCGACGCTCGGCTCGGGTGACGGTGTCGTCGGCGCCCGTGCCCGAGGCCGACGTGATCGTGGGCGCCGCACGCCGTTCTCGCGCGCTGGCCCGGACCCTCGGTGCGGCCGAGGCGGTGGGAGTCATGGCGGCCTGCACGGACGCCGCCGTGGGCTACGCCAAGGAGCGGGTGCAGTTCGGGCGGACGATCGGGACCTTCCAGGCGGTCAAGCACCATTGCGCCGACATGCTCGTGGCGGCGGAGCTGGCGACCGCCGCCGTGTGGGACGCCGCGCGGGCATCGGGGGATTCGCCCGAGCAATTCGATCTGGTCGCCGCCATGGCGGCCCAGCTGGCTTTCGGCCCGGTGGTGCACAGTGCCCAGATGAACATCCAGGTGCACGGAGGCATCGGGTTCACCTGGGAGCACGACGGGCATCTCTTCCTGCGGCGGGCGCTGGCCCTCCAGGCGCTGCTCGGATCGCCCGCCGACGCCGAGGACGTCACTGCGCAGGCGGCCCGGGGGACGGTGCGCCAGGTCTCGCTCGACCTCCCTCCCGAAGCGGAGGTGATCCGGGCCGAGGCGCGCGCCGAGGCGGAGCGAATCGGCGGGCTCCCGGGTCCCGATCGACGCCGGGCACTGGTGGAGTCGGGGCTGATGGTCCCGCACTGGCCCCGGCCCTGGGGCCGCGGGGCGGGAGCGGTCGAGCAGATCGTGATCGAAGAGGAGCTGCGCGCGGCGGGGGTCACGGTGCCCGGGCTGGGCATCACCGGTTGGAACATCATGACGGTGAACCAGTACGCGACGCCCGATCAGGTGGAGCGCTGGGTCCTCAAGACGCTGATGGGTGAGTACGTCTGGTGCCAATTGTTCAGCGAGCCCGATGCCGGGTCAGATGCGGCGGCGGTCAAGACCAGGGGGACGCGCGTCGACGGGGGCTGGAACGTCAATGGGCAGAAGGTGTGGACCAGCGGCGCCCAGCACTGCCACCTCGGTCTCGCCACGGTGCGGACCAACCCCGATGCACCCAAGCACGCAGGCATCACCGCGATGGTGATCGACATGCACGCCCCTGGGGTCGAGGTACGGCCGCTGCGCCAGATCACCGGGAGCTCCGACTTCAACGAGGTGTTCTTCAACGATGTGTTCGTTCCCGACGACGACGTCGTCGGGTCGCCGGATGACGGCTGGACGGTGGCGCGCTCGACGCTGGGCAACGAGCGGGTCTCCATCGGTGGCGGCGCCGGCGGCATCTTCCCGCCCATGGACCTCATGGCGCTGCTCGCGCGCGGCGGCGACCGGGTACCGGGTGCTGCGGCGCGCGTCGGCGCCATCCTGACCAAGGAGCACGTGCTGAAGGTGCTCAACCTCCGCCGGGCGCAGCGGGCCGTCGTCGGCACGGGACCCGGACCCGAAGGCAACGTGACGAAGTTGGTGCTCGCGGAGCACGGTCACGACCGGGCACGGCTGCAGGCCGATCTCGTGGGCCCGGCGACCGCATTCCTCGACGGCGAGGACGCGTTGGCCGGGTACTCCCAACTCGCCACGCGGGCCATGTCCATCGCGGGGGGGACGTCCGAGATCACCCGTAACCAGATTGCCGAACGGATCCTCGGACTGCCACGGGACCCTCTGATCACCTAGAGCGGCAAGCCGGCCCGACTCCGTGTCGGGCGGTCTTGGCGGGACCTGCTGTCCCGGGCGTTCTGCGGGCTGACGTTGCGCCTGTTCGTGTTCCCCGATGTCGACGCACCGCAGCGGTCGAGCACCATCGTCGTGAGGCGCTGCCATCCCGGGCACGTGCTCGAGGTCCAGCCCAGCTGCCGAGCCACGCACCGCGATCGCAACCATCCTGCGACGTGCGCGTGACGCGCCGCGTTTACGGTGCAGGAAGGGCGCCGGTTGGGGGACCGGCACGAGGGGGGAGCGGTGCAGGCGAGCGTGCAGGCCGTCGAGACACGCACAGTGCCGACGGCCGGCGCCGCCCCTGCTCGCTCGGGGCAGACGGGCTCGCACCCGCCACGGCCCCGGATGTCACCGCGGGCCATTGAGCTCGTCGGTCTGGCCCTCGGCATCGGATTCATCACGGCGGTCGCGCTGGGCCGGGAGCTGTCCAACGACGAGTTCTGGCAGCTGGCGGCCGGGCAGTGGATGCTCGCCCACCACTCCCTGATGGGGTTGGACCCCTTCAGCTACACGGAGCCGCACCGGCGCTGGATCACCGACGAATGGGGATCGGAGATCGCCCTGGCCGAGCTCTTCCGGGCCTTCGGTGCGGCCGCCTCCAACGTCTACGCGATCGTGCTGGGCGCCCTGTGCCTGCTCGTGAGCGCGGCCTACGCCCGTGCCCTCGGAGCGCGGGGTGGGCGGGTGGCCGCCATCGTCATGTTGTTGGCGGTGGGCATCGCAGGCGTGGTGGCGGGCGACCGGGGCTTGGACTTCTCGCTGGTGTGGCTGCCGCTCGAGCTGCTCGTGCTGACCAAGGCGCGGGCCGACGCACGGTGGCTCCTGGCGCTCCCGCTGCTGTGCGTGGCATGGGTCAACACGCACGGATCGATTTTGATCGGGCTCCTCGTGCTGGGCGTCGAGCTGGCGTGGTCGCTGGCACCGGCGCGGCTGGTGGAGCGGCTCGGGGGGGTGCGGCAGTCGCCGCGCCCCGGCCTGCTCGCGCTGAGCCTGCTGGGCAGCCTCGTCGCCTCCTGCATCACCCCGTACGGTCCTGGCCTCCTCGCCTACGACGTCGACGTGGCGCGCAACCCCCAGATCGCCCAGTACATCGACGAATGGAATTCGCCCGACTTCCATTCGCTCATGACGCTCCTGGTCTTCCTCGTGCCGCTCGCCGTGCTGGTGGCCTGCGTCCGGTCGCGGCGGATACCGCTGCTCGAGGGGACACTCGCCCTGCTGCTCTTCGTCGAGGCGCTGCGGACGCAGCGGCTCGTCGTCTACCTGATGATCGTCGCGGTGGGGCTGGCGGCCAGCCTTCCGGCCCGGCGCCCGTGGGGAACCGTTGCGCGCCGGTGGGCGGGTGGGGGGCTCGTCGTGTTCGCCATCGTCATCCTGGCCGCTCCGTCGGTGCCGGCGGGGACGGTGTCACCGACGCTGCCGGTGCAGGCTTTCGACTACCTGGGGGCCCATCACGGGCGCATCTTCACCGAGTACACGTGGGGCGACTATTCGATCGCCCGCCACCGGGCAACGTTCGTCGACGGGCGCACGGACCTGTTCGAGGGTCGCGTGCTCACCGAGTTCTTCGACGTGACCGACGTCACGACCGATCCCGACCCGGTGCTCTCGGCGTACCACGTCTCCTACGTCGTGTGGGCGCCGCACACTGCGCTCTCGGAGTACCTCTCCCGCGACCCGGGGTGGCACGTCGTCGATCGGACGGCGGTGGCCGACGTGTTCGCTCGTCGCTGAGGCAGGCTCAGCGGAGGGTCGCCTCGACGCCCCTGAGGTCGCCGTCGGCATCGGACCAGGTCTGCACGGAGCCGTAGCCGGCGCGCTCGAGCACAGGCTCCAAGGCGACGGCCTGGTCTCCACCGAGCTCGAGCAGCAGCGCGCCGCCGGAGCGGAGGTAGCGCGGTGCCGCGACCACGACCCGCCGCAGGACGTCGGTGCCATCGGGTCCGCCGTCGTAGTGGGAGGCGTCCTCGAAGAGCAGCGTGTCGCGCGGGAGCACCCGGAGCTCGGGGGTCGGGACATAGGGCACCACCGCCACGACGACGTCGGTCCGGCCCAGCAGCTCCGGGGGCACGCCGAGGAACAGGTCGCCCGGATAGGCCTCCACGCCGTTGGCCCTGGCGCACGCGACGGCGCGGGCGTCACAGTCCGTGGCCACGATGCGAGCCCCGGGGCGCTCGGCCCTCAGCGCGGCCGCCACGGCCCCCGAACCCGTGCAGAGGTCGATGGCCGTGCCCCGCGCCGGGAGCCGCACCGCAGCGCGGCGGACGAGCGGGAGACTCTGCCAGCGCGGGACGTAGACGCCCGGATCGACGCGGACCGTCAGGTCGCCGAAATCCGCGCCCCCCGTGATCCAGGCGATGGGCTCGCCGCTCCGGCGGCGGTCGCCCAGCGACACGAGCAGCGTGCGGTCGTCCCCCGCCACGGCGGCGAGCTCGGCGGCCTCCTCCTCGGCGGCCACGCAGCCGGCGCGGGCGAGGGAGGCCGCCAGCGCAGCGACCACGTCGGGATCGGCGGACCCGGTCAGTCGAGCATCGCCCCGGCGACGCGGGGTCCCGTCTCCGCGTCGCCGTCGGCGGCCTCGTCACCGGCACCGCCACCCCCCTCGGCACCGGCCGCTGCCAGTACCGGGGCACGATTGGTGAGGAAAAGGGTCGGGATGAAGGCGAGCAGGATCGTGCCGATGGCCCACCAGAAAGTGTGCGCGAACGCGGCCGCCACCGAGTCCGCGACCTGGGGTGGCAGCTTGACGGTGGAGCTGATGACACCCGCACTGCCGCCGGCCTTGGCGGCGGCCGGCCCGAGGTTGGCCACGATCTGGCGCTCCAGCACCACGGCGAAGAGCGCCGTGGCCACCGAGCCGCCCACCTGGCGGACGATGTTCATGGTGGTGCTGGCCTTGGGTATCTCGGCGTGGCTGAGGTCGAAATAGGCGGCGGCGGTCACGGGCATCATGGTGAGACCGAGCCCGAGACCGCGCACGAAGAGTGTGACGGCGAGGAGTACCTCGCTGGTCGAGGTCGTGACGAAGGCGAACGGGATCGTGGCCACCGCCATGAGCAGGACACCGAACGGGACGATACGGCGGGGTCCGAACCGGTCGGTGATGTTGCCGGCCCAGCGCATGATGCTGGCGGCGCCGATCCCCTGGGGCGCCATGAGCAACCCGGCCACCCAGGCCTCCTGGCCGCGGGCGATCTGGTAGTAGAGCGGCAGCAGGAACATGGAGCCGAACAGCGTGGCGCCCAGCACGAAGATGCAGATGTTGGCGACGCTGAAGTTGCGGTCCTTGAACAGGTGCAGCTCGAGCAGCGGGTTCTTGATCCGCAGTGCGTGGAGGATGAACCCGGTCATCAGCACGATGCCGATGACGAAACTCACGATCACTGAGGTGCTGGTGAAGCTGCCCGTGGTGCCGACCTCCGCCAGAGAGAACACCAGGGCGGCCAGCCCGGGGGAGAGCAGGCAGAAACCGAGGGTGTCGAAGGCGGTGGGGAAGCGCTCGTCGGTGTCCCACTTGGGCAGCCAGCGCTGCGACAGCAGCAGGGTGACGATGCCGATCGGCAGGTTGATGTAGAAGATCCAGCGCCAGCTGAAGTTCGACACGATGAGGCCGCCGATGACCGGCCCCAGGATCGGTCCGAGCACCATGGGCACGCCGATGATGCTCATGACGCGGCCCATGCGCTGCGGGCCTGCGGCGCGCGCCAGGATCGACTGGCCGACGGGGAGCAGCATGCCGCCGCCGATGCCCTGGAGCACGCGGAACGCGATGAGCGAGTTGGCCGACCAGGCCACCCCGCACAGGCACGAGCCGACGATGAAGAGGCTGAGCGAGGTCATCCAGACCAACTTCGCCCCGAAACGGTCGACCGCCCACCCGGTGATGGGGATGACCACGGCCAGGGCCAGCAGGTAGCCGGTCGCCACCCACTGGATCGTGGTGACCGAGACGTGGAAGTCCCGACCGAGCGTGGCCAGGGCCACCGCCACGATCGTGGTGTCGAGGATCGACATGATCGACCCCAGGACCACCACGGTGGAGGTCCGCCGGACGTCGGGGGTCAGGGTGAAGGCGTTGGCCTGGGAGCGTGGCATCGGGTTACTTAAGAATACTCAAAGGTATGGAGTTGTCAAAGAGTTTCGGCGGTGGGACAATTGCGCCATGGGTATGGCCGAGGAGGCGTTCGACCGGCTGCGCCGCATCGCCTTCGAGGGCGAGCACGTGGAGCGGATGTCGGCGCTCGGTGTGCGCACGAAGCTCTCGCCCGGGGTGATCAAGATCCTGATGCGCCTCGCCAGGGCGGACGGCGTCTCCATGGGCGACATGGCGAGGGGGATCGGCTGCGACCCCTCCTACATCACGGCGCTCGTCGACGACCTCGACGCGCGCGGCCTGGCCCGCCGCGAGCCGGCGCCCTACGACCGGCGGGTGAAGATCATCGTGCTGACCGACGCCGGACACGCACTGGCGGCGGAGATCGATGCCGTCGTGTCGGTCCCCCCGGCGGCCTTCGCTGCGCTGACGCAGTCCGAATTGCGCCAGTTGCGCGACCTGCTGGACAAGGTGCTGGCGGCGGGGGAGGTGCCGGCGGGGTCCGGCGGTTCCGCTGTCGCGGTGGGGACGGCGGCTTCGTCGTAGGCGCCGGTCACCTCTCGCGTCGGTCGCCCGCTAGCGTCGGCCCGATGGTCCCGGGGGTGGAGCGGCGGCAGGGCGCCGGAGGTTTGATCCGCCCGGGGCAGGGGAATACGGGGTCGTCGTGCCGGCGGTGAGCGTGGAGCACCTCTCCAAGTCCTACGGGGACACGGTCGCCGTGCGCGACGTGAGCTTCGAGGTGCAGAAGGGCGAGGTGTTCGCCCTCCTCGGGCCGAACGGCGCCGGCAAGACCACGACGGTCGAGATCCTGGAGGGCTTCCGGCAACGGAGCGGCGGCCGGGTGCAGACGCTGGGCGTCGACCCCTCCGACCGCAGCACCCAGCGCTGGCTGCGCACTCGCATCGGCGTGATCCTCCAGGAGCTCGCGGTCGAGCCCTACTACTCGGTCCGCCAGGTGCTCACCCGCAATGCCGGCTACTACCCGGACCCGCGGCCGGTCGACGAGGTGATGGGCCTGATCGGTCTGGCGGAGAAGGCCGACGACCGGGTCAAGCGGCTCTCGGGCGGCCAGCAGCGACGGCTCGACGTGGGTCTCGGGATCATCGGCAACCCGGATCTCCTGTTCCTCGACGAACCGACGACGGGCCTCGACCCCTCCGGGCGACGCGAGACCTGGGAGCTGATCCGCCTCCTCGCCTCGGAAGGCACCACGGTGCTGTTGACGACGCACTACATGGACGAGGTGGAGGCGCTGGCCGACCGGGTGGCCGTGCTCTTCGGCCAGGAGATCGTGGCCAGCGGGACACCCTCCTCCATCGGCGGGCGTGACCTCGGGGCGGTGACGATCCGCTTCCGTCTGCCCGACGGGGTCACGTTCGACTCGCTGCCGCTGCCGGCAGAGCCCTCCGACGACGGCTGGGTCGAGATCCACACCGAGGACGAGCTCCGGGTCCTGCACGACCTCACCGGATGGGCCATCGAAGGTGGCCACCCGCTGCAGGGCCTTTCGGTGCTGCGCATCTCGCTGGAGGACATCTACCTCGGTCTGACCCAGGGCGCCGCCTCGCGCCGGGCGGAAGCGCCGGAACGAGAGGTACGGCGATGAGCACGACCGAGACGACCGACACGCCCGACGCGCCGGTCAGGGGATCGTTCCGCGGGCTGAGCGACGTGCCGCTCGTGGCGCGTCAGGTGGGCTTCGAGCAGCTCTCGTTCTGGCTGAACCCGATCGGGGCCGTGCTGACGATCGGCTTCTCGCTGGTCTTCGTCGTGATCTTCCTGTCCACGTCCCGTCATTCAACCGTGAATTACCTGCCAATCAATCTCGGGCAGTACTACGTCCCGGCGTTCGTCGCCTACGGGGTCATGGCCGCCTGCTTCAACATCCTGGCCATCAGCATGGTCAATCGCCGCGAGATGGGCTTGCTGAAGCGACTGCGTCTCAGCCCGCTCCCGACCTGGATGCTGCTGACGGCCATCTTCGTCAATTGGATGATCATCGCCCTCATCCAGGTCGTGCTCGTCCTCGTGGTGGGACGCTTCGGCTACGAAGTGCACGGGCCACACGACGTCGGGACCTTCCTCCTGCTTCTGATCGTGGGCATGTTCAGCTTCACGGCCATGGGAGTGGGCATCAGCACCGTGGTCCCCAACGCCGACGCCGCGGGCCCGATCGTGAGCCTGGTGTTCTTCATCCTCGTCGCGCTCTCGGGGCTCTACTTCCCGATCAAAGCCGGTTCGGGGCTGGCCACGTTCACCGGCTTCTTCCCGATCCGCCACCTCATCCTGGGACTGGTCGACACGTTCAACGGGATCCCCGGCACGTCGCCGTGGAACGACGTCCTGGTCATCGCGGTCTGGGGTGCGGTGGGTGTCTTCGTCAGCCTCCGACGCTGGGACTGGTCGCCGAAGCGGGGGTGAGCGACCGCCCCTCGTCCCGGTGGGCACGACAGCCGCTACCTGGGGTAGAAGATGGCGGTGAGCCCCGAGACCCCTCCGACCCACTTCCGCCCCGGCGTCTACGCCGCCACCGCCCCCGAGCGGCCTGCGGTCATCACGTCGGCGGGGCGGGTGGTCACCTTCGCCGAGCTCGAGGAACGGTCGTGCCGGCTGGCCCAGGCGCTGTCGCACCACGGGCTGCGCCCCGGAGACCACGTCGCCGTGCTGCTGCCCAACGACCACCGGACCCACGAGGTGACGTTCGGGCTCCAACGCTCCGGCCTGTACTGCACCATGGTCAACACGCACCTCGCCGCCGAGGAGGCGGCGTACATCGTCGAGGACTGTGGGGCCCGCACCCTGATCACCTCTTCGGCACTGTCGCCCCTCGCCGCCGAGCTCCTGACGCTGACGCCCGCGGTCGAGCTGCGCCTCATGGTGGGCGACCGTGCCGAAGAGGGCCACCAGCGCTACGACGACTTCGTCTCGGGTTTCCCCGGCGTACCGCTGCCCGCCGAGGTGGAGGGCTCGCCCATGCTGTACTCGTCGGGCACCACCGGCCATCCCAAGGGCATCCGCCGACCGCTGAGCGGGCTGGCGTTCGGGTCGGACGCCGTCCTGGCCCCGATGCTCGGTGGGATCATGGGCTTCGGGGAGGGCGACGTCTACCTGAGCCCGGCACCCCTCTACCATTCCGCCCCGCTCGTCTGGTCGATGACGGCCATCCGCATGGGTGGCACCGCGGTCGTGATGGAGCACTTCGACCCCGAGGAGTGCCTGCGGCTCATCGGGCGGCATCGGGTGACGCACGCGCAATTCGTCCCCACGATGTTCGTGCGCATGCTGAAGCTCCCCGACGAGGTGCGCGCCGCCTGCGACGTGTCGTCGCTGCGCTCCGTCGTCCACGCCGCGGCCCCGTGTGCGCCGGAGGTGAAGCGCCGGATGATCGAGTGGTGGGGCCCGATCATCCACGAGTTCTACTCGGGCACCGAGGGGATGGGCATGACCTGGATCACCTCCGAGGAGGCGCTGACCCATCCGGGGTCGGTCGGCCGCACCATCTGGGGCCAGGCCCACGTCTGCGGCGATGACGGGGAGGAGCTCCCGGTCGGCGAGGACGGTGTCGTGTACTTCGGGGGACGTGTCGGCGCGCCCGGCTTCGAGTACAACCACGATCCCGAGAAGACCCGCCAGACCTTCAACGACCGCGGTTGGAGCACGTTGTGGGATGTCGGGCATCTGGATGCCGAGGGGTACCTGTATCTGACGGATCGCAAGCTGTTCATGATCGTGTCGGGCGGCGTGAACATCTACCCGCAGGAGATCGAGGACGTCCTGGTGCTGCACCCCGCCGTGGCCGATGTCGCGGTCTTCGGCGTGCCCGAGCCCGAAATGGGCGAGGAGGTCAAGGCGGTGGTCCAACCGGCCCTCGGAGCGATCGCCGGCCCTGAGCTCGAGGCGGAGATCCTCGCCTTCTGCCGCGACCACCTGTCGCACTACAAGTGCCCCCGCACGGTCGACTTCGCCGAGACGCTGCCCCGCGGCGAGAACGGGAAGCTCTACAAGAAGGCCCTGCGCGAGGCCTACTGGGCCAGCTCGACCCCCGGCACGACCTGAACGTCGGGACGCGGTCGGACATCCGCGTACCAGGCGAGAGCCAGGGCGATGCAGGCGCCGAACAGCAGGACGTCGGTGATGCCGACCGCCGCGACGACCGGCCCGATGAGGAGGTTGCCGACGCCGACCGTGCCGCCGAATCCCATCATCCACAGAGCCATGACGCGCCCGCGCACGTTCTCGTGGAGGCGGGCCTGCAGGGTGGTGTTCAGGGCCGTGATGAACGCGAAGTAGAACGCGCCGGTGATGGCGACGTTCACGTAGGCGGGCACCGGGCTGCGTTCGAGCGCGAACGCGCACAGCGAGAGGGAGTAGCCGACGAGGCAGATCCGCACGATCAGCGGTTTGGAGGTGCGGGCGAACACGGTGCCGATGGAGATCGCACCCGCCAGGGCGCCGGTGCCGAAGCAGGCGTAGAGGATGCCGTAGTCGGGCGACTTGGAGAGGTTGATCCCGAGGTTGTGGGCCGCTATCACCGGCATCTGCCCGATGAAGGCCAGTGCGAGGAGGGAGAACAGGAACACCGTGACCAGGCACCGGCCGACGACCGGGTCCTGCCGGGCCACCGTGATGCCCGCGGTCAGCTGGCGCCAGCGGCTGGCGTGCGTCGGCGACTGGGGGACGGCGGGGAGGGTGACCATCATGAGCGCGCCCACCACGAACAGGTAGGTCGCCGCGTTCCCGGCAAAGATCCAGGCCGGCCCGACGAGGGAGTAGAGCACGCCCCCGATGATCGGGCCGATGACCCGGGACGCGTTCATCTGGGCCGAGTTCAGAGAGATGGCGCCGGGCAGGTCCTCGCGCCCGACGAGTCCCGGGAGGATGGCCGAGTACGTGGGCCCGAACATGGCGCTGCCGGCCCCCACCCCGAAGACCATCACCACGAGGAGCACCTTGGACGGGTCGGGGGACAGCACGACCAGGGCCACACCGAGCGAGAAGACGAGCTGCTCGATCGACAGGATGATCAGGAACCGCTTGCGGTCCACCTTGTCGGCCAACAGGCCCCCGACCATGGGGAGGACGAGGGTCGGACCGAGCTGGGCGAAGATGATGACCCCGACGAAGGTCGCCGAGTGGGTGAGGTCGTACGCGTACGCGCCGAGGACGACGTTCTGCATCCAGGTGCCGATGTTCGACGCGAAGGCGCCCAGGAAGACGATGCGGAATGTCCGGTGCGACAGGGCCGCCCGGGCGGTACCCCGCCGGGGCGGCAGCGGGGTGTCGCCGTCGACGAGCGCATCCTCGATCTCCTCGATGGAGATGGCGCTCTCACCGCCGTCCGTGTCGCCTCCGGGGCCCCCGTCGCCTCGGCTGTCCGGCTCGATCCCCACACGCCCATGGTAGGGGAGGCACCGGCGCGGCGGTCCTGGTCAGGGACCGGCCGCCGAGCAGAGCGCCCCGCACGGCACGGTGCAGGCCGAGGCCGGCGCGACGGGCACGATGGACGCCGCTCCGAATGGTGCGGTACGGTGCGGCTGCTCCGGCCTGGTGCCGGGGTGGCCCAGGTTCAGCGAAGTCCGGTCGGAATCCGGCGCTGTCCCGCAATGGTGAGGCCCCCACACGGGGCGAGCCCAGCCGCCTGACTTGGGTCGACGCAACCAGTCCTCGGAGGAAGGGCGGTTCGTTCGGTACCCCCATCGGGTGTCGGAGCGGGCGCACTTCGTCCTCCGCGCACGATGGAGGATGATCGATTGTTCACCAGGCCCAGAGGAATGCCTCTCGTGACGGCCCTGCTCGCCGGCCTCGCCGTCCTCGCCGTGCTCCCCGGAGCCGCCGCGTCCGCCGCGTCGGGCACCGCGTTCCCGGTCAGGGTGCACGCCGCCAACGGCACGGTCCCCATCCCCGCCCGCCCGACCGCGATCGTGTCGCTGTCGCCGACCGCCACGGAGATGCTCTATGCGATCGGTGCCGGCAGCCAGGTCAAGGCGGTCGACGAGTACTCCGACTACCCACCGAGCGCGCCCCACACGAATCTCGACGGGAACAACCCGAACGTCGAGGCGATCGCGTCCTACAAGCCCGACCTGGTGGTGCTGTCGGACGAAGCCCCCGGCGTCGACAGGCAACTCGGCGAGCTCGGCATCCCGGTCCTGAGCGACCCGGCGGCCGCCGACCTCTCCCAGGAGTACGCGCAATTCGAGGAGCTGGGGAAGGCCACCGGTCACGAAGCGCAGGCGAGCGCGGAGGTGGCGAAGATCAAGGGCCAGATCTCCCGGATCGTCGCGTCGGTCCACCGGTCGACGCGACCGCTGACCTACTACTACGAGCTCGACCAGACCTACTACTCGGCGACGTCGAGCACGTTCATCGGGCAGGTCCTGGGCCTGCTCGGGCTGCGCAGCATCGCGGATGCCGCCAAGGGTGCGGCCTCCAGCGGCGGCTACCCACAGCTGAGCGGCGAGTTCATCCTCGAGGCCAACCCCCAGTACATCTTTCTTGCCGACACGATCTGCTGCGCCCAGTCGCCCGCGACCGTGGCGGCGCGGCCGGGCTGGTCCGACCTGGCCGCCGTGAAGGACGGCCGGGTGCTCAAGCTGAACGACGACATCGCCTCGCGGTGGGGACCGCGGATCGTGATCCTGCTCTCCGAGGTGGCCGCGGAGCTGCAGCAACATCCGGCGTCGTGACGTGACCGCGACCGCGCCGTCCCGTGCGACCGAGCCGGTTGCCGTCAAGGCGCCAGACGTGCGCGGGCCGGGCGCGCGCCGGACGTGGGTCCCGATGGCGGTCGCGGCGTCGATCATGATCGTCATCAGCCTCGTGTCCGTCTGCGTCGGACCCGTCTCGGTGCCGCCGTCGCAGGTGCTGGGCACGCTGCTGGCGCACGTGCCACTGCTCCACTTCCACACGAGCACACCCCCCATCGACCAGGCGATCGTCTGGCAGCTGCGCATGCCGCGGATCGCGCTGGCCGGGATCGTCGGCGCCATGCTCGCGGCCGGGGGTGCGGCGTACCAGGGCATCTTCCGCAACCCGTTGGCCGATCCCTACTTGCTCGGCGTCGCCGCCGGAGCCGGGTTGGGAGCGACGATCGAGATCGTCTACGGCGGCGATTCATCCACCTTCCTGCCGATCTTCGCCTTCGTGGGCGGGTCGTTGGCGGTCGCCGCGACCTACCTGATCGGCGTGGCGGGCGGGCGGCGCGCCTGGGGCCGTTCCATCGTCCTGGCGGGAGTGGCGGTGGCGGCGCTGCTGACGGCCATTCAGACGTACCTCCAGCAGAGGGATGCCGAGCAGATCCGCCAGATCTACAACTGGATCCTCGGCAGCTTCTCCGTGGCATCGTGGTCGGACGTGACCCTGATCCTGCCCTACGTGGTGGTGAGCGCGGCGGTGCTCCTGGCTCACCGGCGGATGCTCGACGTGCTGCGGGTGGGCGAGGAGGAGGCGGGCACGCTCGGCATCCACGCCGCCCGCACCCGGCTGATCGTCGTGGCGGCGGCGACGCTCGGCACCGCGGCGGCCGTGTCGGTCAGCGGCCTCATCGGGTTCGTCGGAATCATCGTCGCCCATACGGTGCGGTTGACGGCCGGGGCGAGCTACCGGATCATCGTGCCGGTCTCCATGATCGCGGGTGCGGCGTTCCTGATCGGGGCCGACCTGATCGCGCGCACGGCCGAGGCGCCGGCCGAGGTGCCGATCGGCGTCGTGACGGCCTGCATCGGGGCACCGTTCTTCCTCTTCGTGCTCGTGTCCCGGCGCGCCGCGCGCGGCGTCGGGGTGGGGGACACCTGATGGCACGCCTCGGCACGGTGATCCGCCTGGCAGAGCGGCGGGCGCGGCGCGGCGCCGGCCCCCCCGAGGACGGCGCCATGGTCGAGCTGGGCGCCGTCACGGTGCGCTTCGACGGCCGGGTCGTGGTCGATGCGGTCACGGCGTCGGTGGGACGGGGGGAGTGGGTCGGGCTCATCGGCGCCAACGGTGCCGGGAAGACGACGCTGATCAAGGCCGTGGCCGGTCTGGTCGACCACGACGGGGAGGTGCAGGTCGGCGGGAAGTCGTCGGCCGCCATGAGTCGTCGGGAGCGGGCTCGCTCGGTGGCCTACGTGCCCCAGTCGCCCGAGTTGCCGGCCGACATGTCGGTGTTCGACTACACACTCCTGGGTCGGACGCCGCACATCGCGTACCTCGCGGTGGAGTCCAGGGCCGATCTCTCGCACTGCACGGAGCTCCTGGAGCGCCTGGGCCTGGCACCGCTCGCGGCGCGGCCGTTGTCGACGCTCTCGGGCGGCGAGCGCCAGAGGGTCGTGCTGGCGCGGGCTCTCGCTCAGGAGGCACCGGTGCTGCTCATGGACGAGCCGACGAGCGCGCTGGACCTCTCCCACCGGATGGAGGCACTCGAGAGCGTCGACGAGCTCCGGCGCGACTGGGGCCTGACGGTGGTGAGCGCCCTGCACGACCTGACGTTGGCCGGGCAGTTCGCCGACCGGCTGCTGCTGCTCTCCGGCGGCTCGGTGGCCGCGTTCGGGACCCCGGCCGAGGTGCTCGACGAATCGGTGCTGGGGGAGGCCTTCGACTGTGCGGTGCGCATCATCCGGACGGACGACGGCGAGCTCGTGATCGTGCCGCGGCGCACCGTGCCGCGGCACGATGGGCCGGCGCACGCCGGCGACCTGGGGGACAAGGAGGCGCAATGAGCGGAGACGTTCCGACCCCGCGGGTGCCGTTGCCGGTGCCTGCCACGCCGCCTGTGCGTCAGCGCGTCGACTCCGTGGTCGTGGTCAACACCGGTGACGGGAAGGGAAAGTCGACGGCCGCCTTCGGCGTGATGGGCCGGGCGTGGGCGAGGGGCTGGCGCGTCGGCGTCGTGCAGTTCATGAAGAGCGGGGACTGGAAGGTCGGTGAGCAGAAGCTGGCCCGGCATCTGGGGGTGGACTGGTGGACCCTGGGGGACGGCTTCACGTGGGAGTCCACGGATCTGGACGAATCGGCCGCCAAGAACATCCACGCCTGGGGTGTCGCCAGGGACAAGTTGGCCTCGGGTGACTACGAGCTCTTGATCCTCGACGAGCTCACCTATGTCGTGAATTACGGCTGGGTCTCCGCGGCCGAGGTCGTCGGGGGGATCCGCAATCGGGCGCCGAAGACGAACGTCGTCGTGACCGGGCGGGACGCCCCACCCGAGCTGGTCGAGATCGCGGACACGGTCACCGAGATGAAGAAGGTGAAGCACGCGTACGAGCGGGGTGTCCGCGCCATGAAGGGGATCGAGTATTGAGCGCGTCCGAGCTGCACCCCTTCGGCGGAGTGCCGGCCCTCGCCGCCCTGGCCTGGCGGCTCGCCACGCCGCTTCTCTCGGCATCGACGGCGCCCGTCGGCGGGGGAATCGGTCCCCGCCATTGGGTGGTCAACGCCCAAGTGCCGGCGGACTACGGGCGCCTGGACGTCGCGTCCCACATCGCCGAGGTGGCCGACGCACTCGGTCTGGCCGGCCCGGGTGTCGGGATGCTCACCGCCGCCGAGGTGGACGCTGCGGTGGTGGCCGAGGACGACGACGTCAGGGTGGAGGCGACGGTGGGCCTCACCCGGCCGGTCTGGGCGGCCGCGCCGGCGGGGGAGTGCGAGGTGGCCGCGCCGGGCACCGTGAACGTGGTGGCCTTCCTCCCGGTCCGGCACACCGACGCCGCCCTCGCCAACATGCTGTGCACGGTCACGGAGGCCAAGGTGCAGGCGTTCCTCGACGGCGGTGTCCCCGGGACGGGAACCGCCTCCGACGCCGTGACCGTCCTCTGCCCGCCGTCGGGTCCCGCGGAGCCGTTCGGCGGCCCGCGCTCGGAGTTCGGGGCCCGGGTGGCCCGCGCCACCTACGCCGCACTGCGCTCGGTGATGGCGACGCCATGATCACGCTGGTGCTCGGCGGGACGCGTTCGGGGAAGTCTGCGGTGGCCGAGGAGCTCGCGGCACGGCACGGTCCGGCGGTGACCTACGTCGCCACCATGATGCCCCGCGGGGACCCCGACCTCGAGGCGCGCATCGCCGCGCACCGGGCGCGGCGTGACCCGGCGTGGTCCACCGTGGACGCAGGCGACGACCTGCCCGGCCTGTTGTCGACGCTGCGCGGGACCGTGCTGGTCGACTCCCTCGGTCCCTGGGTGGCGGCGGGCTGCACGGTCCCCGGCATCGCGACCCCCGGCATCGCGGCCTCCGGAGCGGGAACCGGCGGCGGCGCCCTGTGCGTGGCCCTGCGCGAGAGGTCGGGTGACACGATCGTGGTGTCCGACGAGGTCGGGCTGGCGGTGCACCCCTCCACCGAGGAGGGCCGCCGGTTCCAAGATGCGCTGGGCTCGGTCAACCATGCCGTCTCGGCGGTGGCCGACCGCGTGTACCTCGTGGTTGCCGGCCGCCCGCTGGAGCTGCCCCCGGTCGGAGGTGTCCCGTGAGGCGGGCGCTGTCGTTCCTGACCGTGTTCGGCCGGGCCGCCGAGCCGAACGAGCGCACGCTGTCGTGGTTCCCCCTCGTGGGCATCGCCGTGGGTGGGGTCGTCGGTGCGACCTGGTGGGTCGCCGGCCGTGTGTGGCCGGCTGCCGTCGCCGCTGTCCTCGCCGTGGCGGTGGACGCGGCAGTGACGGGTTGCCTGCATCTCGACGGCCTGGCCGACGCGGCTGACGGCCTGCTCCCCGCCGTCGGCCGGGCGCGCCGGCTCGAGATCATGGCCGACCCCCGGGTGGGGGCCTTCGGTGCCGTGGCCCTGGTGCTGGTGCTGTCCCTTCGGACGACGGCGCTGGCCGTGACCGTCGCCCGTCCGCTGGTCGTCGTCGGGCTGTGGTGCGGGTCTCGCACCATGATGGCCGTGGTGGCCCGCACGCTGCCCTATGCGCACGCCGACGGTGGCACGGCGTCGGCCTTCGTCGGCCAGGGTCACTCCGCGGCGGCGCGCTACGGGGTGGCCGCGTACGGCATGGGTCTGGCCTTTGCCTTCGCTGCACTCGGGGCGGGCGGCCGCGGCCTGGTGGTCATGGGCACCGAAGTGGTGGCGATGGCGGCCGTCCTGTGGTTCGCGGTCCGGAGGCTGGGCGGCTACAGCGGTGACGTCCTCGGTGCGATGGCCGTGGTCGGCGAGACGGTCGGCCTTCTGGCCCTGGCGGCAAAATGAGGCATCGGCGCCGCATCCCGCGCCCGCTGGGTGCCGCGGCGGGTGTTGCGCTCGACCGCCTGTTGCCCGAGCCGCCGGGGGTTGTCCACCCCGTCGTGCTCTTCGGGGGCCTCATGACCGGGCTGGAGCGCCGCATCCACCGCGACGCCAAAGGGCCGGGCCTCCTCCACGCGCTGACCGGCGTCGTCCTCGGTCTGGGGGCCGGCGCCATGGTGCGATCCACCGCCCTGGCGACGACGTCGGCCGTGGCGGGCCGCGCCCTCGTCGCGGCGGCGGGAGA
>Ga0181523_10002466_pt1 | contig 18072 bp, 13 predicted proteins | sample PEATcosm2014_Bin_43_FD_119752 | JGI IMG/M metagenome (GOLD analysis project Ga0181523, IMG submission 119752) | Peatland microbial communities from MTU Mesocosm Facility, Houghton, MI, USA - PEATcosm2014_Bin05_30_metaG | ecosystem: Environmental > Terrestrial > Soil > Wetlands > Peat | place...
CGGTCCCGAGAAGTTGGCGAGCCACTCAGCCGCGGTGTAGCGCGCGAACTGGCCGCCCATCAGCACCGTGGCCCCACCGGTGTAAGCGAACGGACCGAAGGAGAATCCGGCAAACACGATGTCGCCGCCGGCATCCAACTTCTGAAGAGTGGACTGGCTGAACCCTGGAGCCGGGCACGTGCTCTGGCCGGCGGCGGCAATGGGAATTATGACGGCGTTGCTCAAAACGCCTCCCGCGCTGACCTGCGCGGATGCGAAGCAATCCGGCGTGATGCTCGCGGGCAAAGTGAAATTGATTTGCCAGAGCCCCGGATATCCGGAGGAGGTGCCGGCGTAGAGCGGTGTAACTTGCGTGCCGGCCACGGTCACGAAGAAATTACCGGCCGCGGTCTGGTCGCCGGAGCTGCCGCCCGTGTCATTGAGCAGATCTGCGCCGCCCCCGGTTCCCCAGAACACCAATGTGTCGCCAGGGTGAGCGGGTCCGAGCGTCCAGGTGTACCCGTTGAACGCTACGCTGCCGCTGGTGAAGCGGGTGAGGCTGATTCCGCTATTGACACTGCCGTCGGTGGCTTGTGCGGTGCCCGTTCCCTGGCTGTTGGCGGTTGCGATCCCGAAGCTGCGCGGCACCACGGTCACGTTCTGCGGCGTGCTGGCGAGAGTGTTATAAGTCAACTGCACCGCATAGGTGCCGGGCGCGATCGAGGAAGGAAGAATGCCGGCCACCGCTCCGGCCAGCGAATAGTATATCTTCGCGTTGATGGCCGATCCGCCGCCCACGGGTGTAAACGTGATGGACGTGCCACCGAGAGTGATTGGGTAGTTGGGCGCGGAAGCGATCACAATAGACGCGGGACCCAGGCCGCTGCCGAGTATCACGAACACGGCGCCGGGCGCCAGTTGGTTCTGATACCCCAGCGCATTGACAATGCCACCACTATTGATCACTGGCGCGCCGGCGCCGGTCACCGTCAGCGTAACCGCGAATGACAAAGGCTGATTGCCGGAGCCGCTCGGAGTCACCGTGATCCCGCCCTGGTAGATCCCACTGGGAATACCGGCCGGGCTGACGGAGACGCTGAGCGCGGCCGGCGTGGCGCCACTGGACGGGCTGACGGATAGCCAGTTGCTGCCCGAAATGGTGGACGCCGCGGCGGTGAAGCTCAATGCGGAGCCCAAGCTCGTTATGTTGACCGATTGGCTGGCGGGAGTCGCCGCGCCGGTTGTGTATGAAAACGACAGAGTGGTCGGATTGGCGGCCATTGACGCCCCCGACGAGATTTTTCGGACGGAGTTAGCGGCCGTTGTGAAATAGAGATTGCCGGCGGGGTCCAGCACCACGCCCCACGGGTTTGCTATATAGGCGCCGGCGGCCGGGATGTTATCGACGATAGGAGTGGAAACAGGGCCCAGGAAACCAGCGACGGTGCTGATGATGCCAGCCGCGTTGACCTCGCGGAGCCGCTGGTTCTGATTGTCGGCGAAAAAGAGATTGCCGTATGAGTCGACAGCCATGCCAAGCGGTCCGAAGATCTCAGCAGCGGTGGCGGGGCCACCGTCTCCGGAGAATCCGAAAGTGCCGGCGGCCAGGCCGGCGAAGGTGTGGATGATGCCGCTGGTGTCTACCTTGCGGATCCGGTTGCTTTCCGCGATATATATATTGCCGGCGCTGTCAACGGTAACCGCGTGAGGGTTGTCGATTGCCGTGGCAGTCGCCTGCACGCCATCGACTGCGGTGCCGCCGAGGGCGTTTCCGTTCCCAGCCACCGTGCTGATGATTCCGGCGGTGTTGATTTTCCGGATGCGATAATTGAACTCGTCCGCAATATAAAGATTGCCCGCGCTGTCGAAGCAAATGCCGGCGGGGAAATAAAGTTGAGCCTTGGACGCTGGGCCGCCATCGCCCACGAAGCCAGGGGAGCCGTTGCCGGCAATCGTCGTAATGATGCCAGTCGCGGCGCTGACCATGCGGATCGCATGATTGTAATCGTCGCTGATATACAGATTTCCCGCAGGGTCGATTGCCACCCCATTGTACGGCTGGAGGCCACCCAGCGCGGCGCTGGTGGCCGGACCGCCGTCTCCGCTGTATCCGAATTTCCCGCCGGCCACCGTATTGATGATTCCAGCCGTATTCACCTCTTGGATCGAAGGGCCCATCCAAAAGTACAGGTTGCCTTGTTTGTCTATGGCAAGAAGCCCAAGCCCACCACTCATACAGGTGCTGATTGCCGGGCCGCCCTCGCCAGTGCCGGTGCAGCTTGGACCCCCGGCGACGGTGCTGATGATTCGCTGGCCGCTCAATGGTGCGGCCGCGACGGCAAGCGCAACAACGCACTCGATAAAACGGATTCTCATTATCCCCCCCAACATGCCGCCGGAGTGCGACAGGATACACTCGGCGGGCGGCAGCGAATGCTGTTGTCAAACATAGTGCCACAGTTTGCGGCGGGCGGGTAGGAAAAACAATCGGCAATTCCGAAGAAGGCGCAGGACAGTTCCGGCAGTCCTAGTTCTGGCGTTTGGCCTGTCGGTGAATCTCTTGCTTTGAGGAGTGCGTCAGGCCCGGAAGACGGGCTCGAGCGACGATACCTTGGTCTTCAGTCCGCTCAGTTCGTCTGCGCTCAACTTGGGTAGCGGCATGGAAACGAGATCCAGAGCCAGGTCGAAGATACGTTCGTCGCCGGGCGGCACGGCTGCCGTGATGTCCTGGTTCAAGGTGAAGCGGAGCGCCAGGCGAGCCATCTCGCGATCGTCGATCGGTTGATACCAACACTTCGGATACTTGCGATCGCTCTCCTTCATGTCCGCCGGCCACCTGCCGAACGCAAGGGCCTTCAATGCCATGCGGGCCATCCCCTTCGATTTCGCTTTAGCTAGAATCTGCGGGCCGAAGCCGCCGTTCTCCCAAGCGTTGACATTCACCGGGAACAGCACGCTGTCCAGTTCGAGCGCGTCCATGAGGTGAAGGGCCGCCGGCGCATGATGAGCGGAGAAGCCAAGATGCCGGACCTTGCCCTCCTTCCTGGCCGCAAAGAACGTCTCCGCGGCTCCGGCCGGCGCGAGAATCTTATCGACATCTTCCATCGAGCCGACGGCGTGAAACTGGTAAAGATCTACATGATCGGTGTGGAAACGTTCGAGGGTGCGCTCCAGTTCCTCGCGCGCGCCCTTTGCGTCGCGAGACATAGTCTTTTCGGCGAGGAAGACTTTGCTGCGATACGGTTGCAACGCTTCACCGAGCTTGATTTCCGCTTCACCATCGAAGTAAGACGGAGCACAGTCGAAATAATTCACGCCCCGGTCATATGCGGCTGCCACGCGGCGCGAGGCCTCCTCCTGGGAAAGGCCGCAGACCACGATGCCGCCCAGGGCGATGATGGAGAGGTCAATCCCGTCCTTATACGGGCGGCGTGGCAGAGGCGCTGTTGAGCCATACGCGGCCGTGGCTGTGATAGCGGCTGCGGCACCAATAAACTCGCGGCGATCCATAAGTTGGTTCCTCTGGGAAACATTATATGGCGGACTTAGGGATGGGTCCATCATGGCAGGCCGCAAAATGGCGCCGGCCGTGCGAACGGGTACAATTGCAACATGCCGGGAGCGATGGAAATGCGCCCAAGCCACGCGGTGCGCGGCGTTCTTTTCGATATGGACGGTGTGATTTATAACGACGACCGCCCAATCGCCGGCGCGGTGGAGACGATCGAGTGGGTCCAGGCGCATTCCATTCCGCATCTCTTTTTGACCAACACAACCTCAAAGTCTCGCGCAGCGCTGAGCGAGAAACTCCTGCGGCTAGGCATTCGGGCGTCGGAAACGGCAATCCTCACGCCTGCCGCTGCGGCGGCGGAATGGTTGCGGACCGCGCCTGTCGGGCAGATCGCGCTATTTGTACGCCAGCCGGCGCGCCGGGAGTTTGCCGGCTTGCCGTGCCTGCCGGAGGACGCCGAGCGCGGCGCCGCGTATGTGATAGTGGGCGATCTCGGGGATCTGTGGGACTACCGAACCCTGAACCGTGCCTTCCGCTTGTTGCATAACAACCAGGAAGCGCAGCTCATCGCGCTGGGCATGACTCGCTACTGGCTGGCTTCGGACGGCCTGTCGCTGGACGTGGCGCCGTTTGTGGCGGCGCTGGAACATGCGGCCGGACGCGAGGCGCTCGTGTTCGGCAAGCCGGCCGCGCGCTTCTTTCTTGCCGGCGCGGAGAGACTTTCGCTCGGGGCGGGTGAGGTCCTCATGATCGGCGACGACATCGAGGCGGATGTCGCCGGCGCGCAAGCGGCAGGACTGAAAGGCGCGCTCGTGAAGACCGGGAAGTTCCATCCGGCAGATCTGGAAGGAACAATCCGGCCGGATGCGGTACTCGATTCCATCGCCGGCCTGCCCACTTGGTGGAACCGGCGTGAGCCGGCGCAGTCCACTGATAGCCTTCGATAGCGGAGCACTTCCGGGCGGCTGGGTGTAGGATCGAGGTGTCCGGGAGGCCAAAAGAAATCCTGGATAAGAGAGAACAGGTCACCGACGATGCTCGATCCAGTTCTTGTTCCGGCGGGAGCCCGCAGGTTCGTGCGAGCTCTTGCGCTCGTGTTTCCACTTGCCGCCCTGGCGCCCGCGGCTAATCCGATCTGGACCGAGCAGCAGGAGTTGACTGCGTCCGATGGCTTTGTGGGCGACCAGTTCGGCTGGTCCGAATCGGTGAGCGGGAACACCGCGGTGATCGGCGCAGCTAGCAAGAACAACGCCGAGGGAGCCGCATATGTATCGGTGCTCAGTGGCGGAGTGTGGACCCAGCAGCAGGAATTGACGGCTTCGGATGGCGCGGCGGACGACGAATTCGGCTACTCCGTGTCGGTGAGCGGGGACACTGCCGTGATTGGGGCTTGGGGTAAGGCCATCAACCAGGGAGCCGCGTACGTGTTTGTGCGCAGCGGTGGAGTGTGGACCGAGCAGCAGGAGCTGACTGCTTCCGATGGCGCAGGGGGCGATGGATTTGGCCTTTCCGTGTCGGTAAGTGGAGACACGGCGTTGATCGGGGCACCTGGCAACGGAGCTACCTATGTCTTCGTGCGCAGCGGCGGGACGTGGAGCCAGCAGCAGGAGCTGACTGCTTCCGATAGCGCGGCCAGCGACTATTTCGGTTACTCCGTCTCGGTGAGCGGGGGAACGGCGGTGATCGGGGCTTCGGCTAAGAACAACTACCAGGGAGCCGCGTATGTGTTTGTGCTCAGTGGTCAAGTGTGGACCCAACAGCAGGAACTGACTGCTTCCGATGGCGCGGCGGACGACAGTTTCGGATTTTCCGTCTCGGTGAGCGGGGGAACGGCCGTGATCGGGGCTCCCGGCAAGAATGGCTCGCAAGGAGCCGCGTACGGGTTTGTGCTCAGTGGCGGAGTGTGGGGCCAACAGCAGAAGATGACGGCGCCGGATGGCGCGGCGGGCGATAGTTTCGGTAATTCCGTGTCGGTGAGCGGGGCCTCGGCGGTGATCGGTGCTTATCACAAGAATACCGACCAGGGAGCCGCGTACCTGTTCGGGTTCAGCGCTGGAGCATGGGCACGGCAACAGGAGTTGACCGCTTCCGATGGCGTGGCGTACGACTATTTCGGACGCTCCGTATCGGTGAGCGGAGACACGGCGGCGATCGGGGCTGTGGGCCGGAACAACGGCCTGGGAGCCGCTTACGTGTTTGCCGTGCCGCGGCCCACGATCAGTGGCGTGATCGGCGCAGGAGACTTCGGCGGCTTTTCCGCCATCGCGCCAGGGACCTGGATCGAGATCTACGGATCGGAGTTGGCGTCCACCACGCGCCCCTGGACCACCGCGGATTTCACCGGCAACAGCGCTCCCACTTCGCTTGACGGCGTGCAGGTGACCATCGGAGGTCAATCGGCGTTCGTCGAGTATGTCTCGCCGGGCCAGGTGAATGCGCAGGTGCCTTCGAACATCGGTACGGGCTCTATGCCACTGACGGTCACCAGCGGGAACGTCACCAGCGCGCCGGTAAACGTCACCGTGAATGCAACCGAGGCGGGCCTGCTCGCTCCGCCATCGTTCAAAATCGGCGGGAACCAATACGTCGTGGCACAGTTTGCCGACGGAACCTATGTTCTTCCGGTTGGCTTGATCGCGAGTGTCAGTTCACGGCCGGCCCAGCCCGGCGAGGAGATCGTGATCTACGGAATTGGCTTCGGCCCGGTTGTGCCGAACCTACCCGCGGGCCAGATCGCGACTGGGGCCAGTCAACTCTCCGCGTCTTTGGAATTCTCTTTCGGACAGACGCCGGCGCTGCAAGTGCCCTACGCGGGCCTGGCGCCGGATTATGCGGGGCTGTACCAGTTCAACGTGGTAGTGCCGCCCGTGCCGGATAACAACCTGGTGCCGCTCACTTTCACTCTGGGCGCGGTGCCCGGCACGCAGACGCTCTACACCGCCGTGCAGCAGTAAGAGGAATCGAGGATCGCCCGTGGAGGCCCCTCAACCCGCGCTGGCCGTCCGTTTCGCCTCGAACACGCTTTTCCCCGTGCGCTCCTCCAGCACGGCGACGGCTTCTTCGATGGGGCAGCGTGGCATGGCCAGATCGCCGGCCACGGCGGCGCGCAGTTCGGCCATGTTGCGCAGCAGCTTGGTGGTGGTTTCACCGCCGCGGTGAATGCTCAACTTGGCGTCCTCGAGATCGGCCTCGTAGCCGCCAAAGAAACGGATGATGCGCAGCATGGTGGTGAAGGTCATGCCGGGGCGATAGGATTCGATCACCTCGTTATCGAAAAAGCCTGCCTCGCGCGCCGGCGGATGCACCACGTAGCCGTGCAGGTGCTGCTCGCCGGAGTACACGCTGGCCTGGTAAGCATCTGGTGCGGCAGTGCGGTCGAAAACGAAGCGATAGCAGCCCTGCTCGAATTCCCAGGGCAGACGGTCCAGGCGAATCGCGCGGCGGAAGGGCGCTCCGTAGCCCACGTCCACGTGATATGCGACGCCGGACAATCGCACGCGAATCGAAGTGTGCACGTTGGCCTTGCTCATGTCCGCACCGAGCAGGTCCGCCTGGTAGCCCAGCGCGTTGAGCAGGGAGGCAAGGAAAGGATTGTTGGTGTGACAGGTCCCGCCCAGGTCGCGATGCTCGATGCCATCCAGGAATTCGTCGAGCGTGGTCACGCGGCCGGCGCCCTCGCGACCCAGCAGCAGCAGTTTGGACACGTTCTCAAAAGGGACGCGGCACAAATGGCGGTGTACGATTTCGTCCAGCGCCGCTTGGTCCAAGACCTTCGGTGTGCGAATACCCAGGAGTCGCAAGTATCGCTGTAGCTCTCCGGCGACCATTCTTGCCCGATTCTATCGCGGTCGGCACCGTAACAGACACAAAAACTTTTTGGAACTAATTCCAGGAAACCCCGGAATGGCCGCGCTCATCTATAATGGTGAAAAAAGAAACAGCAGAATCATCCGGGTGCAAGCGACATGAAGGGCTTTCTCCTCATCTTCGGAACAGCCGGTCTGCTGGCGGCTGGATCTCCAGAGCTGGAGCGGGCGCGCAACTTGTACAACCTCACCGCTTTCGACCAATCGCTGCGGGTCCTCGAAGCCATTCCCGCCAAGGACGCCGCGGTTTACGAGCTGATGGGCCGCGACTATTACATGCAGGGCGATTACAAGCGCTCGACCGAGGCCATCGAGAAAGCGCTTGCCGCCGAACCCGGCGACGCCGTACACGCCCTCTGGCTGGGCCGCGCTTACGGCCGGCGCGCCGAGAGCGCCAGCGTGTTCACGGCGCCCCACTATGCGACCAAAGCGCGCCAGTGCTTTGAGCGGGCCGTCGAGCTCGATCCGCGCAACCTCGAAGCTCTCTCCGATCTGTTCGATTATTACCTGCAGGCGCCCGGTTTCCTGGGCGGCGGGGAAGAGAAAGCGCAACGCACCTCGGCCCAAATCGCGGAGATCAGCCCGGCCGAGGGTTTTCTGGCCAAGGCCAAGCTGGCGGAGAAGCGCAGCGAGTATTCCGCCGCCGAGGCTCATCTGCGGTCGGCCGTCGGAGCCGCGCCGCAACAGATCGGCAAGTTGATTGAGCTGGCGCGCTTTCTGGTGAGGCAAGGCCGCATGCAGGAAGCCGACCAGAGCCTGGCGCGCGCCGAGAAGATCGCGCCTGGCAGCCCGACGCTGATGCTGGCCAAAGCCGATCTTTACATCAAGACCGGCCGCAAGCAGCAGGCGCGCGAAATTCTGCAACGCTATTTGAGCGCGCAACTCACGCCCGACGATCCGCCGCGATCCGAAGCCCTGCGACTGCTGCGCCAGGCGGGCCACTAAGCCGCCCATGCTTCTCGGCGAATCCCTCCGTTTCAGCGCCCAGGCGCTGCGCGCCAACCCGATTCGGTCGCTGCTCACCGGGCTGGGGATGGTGATCGGCACCGCCTCGGTGATCCTGGTGGTGACGATTTCGCTGACCAGCCGCGATTACATCCTGCAACAGATCGAGGGCGTCGGCTCCAACATCATCTACGCCTACCTGGTGAACAGCGGGCCCACCGTCGTCACCGCCGACGCCGATTACGTCAAGCTTGCCGACGTCGAGGCCGTCCGCCAGGCGCTCGCCGGCGACATCGTCGCCGCTACCGCCGTGATGTCCGACGTCAATCCCCTGTTGATCGGCGGCAAGGTCCGCGACGTGAAAATCATCGGCACCGACGACTCCTATGTCACCGTGCGCAACATTGCCGTCAGCTCGGGGCGGGGCCTCGAGGCGAGCGACCTGTCGCTGCGCGAGAAGGTCGTGCTGCTCAGCGATCCGCTGGCGCAGCGCATGTATGGCGTGCCTGCCGCGGCCTTGAATCAGAAGATCCGCTTGTACGGCCTGGAGTTCACCGTCATCGGCGCCTTCCACGAGCGCGGCGATACCATGGGCCAGTCCGAAATCGAGCGCGACACCATCCTGATGCCGGTTACCGTGCTGCGCTACTTCACGCCCGTGGAGCGCATCGACCCCATGTACGTCGAGGCGCGTACGCCCGAGCAGGTGGACCGGGTGGCGGCGCGCGTCGAGCAGATTCTGGAAAGCCGCCACCGCCCCGGCGCGCCCTTCCGCGTGCAAACCCTGACCGCCATTCTGGACGCCGCCAAGAACATCTCGCTGATTCTGTCGCTGGTGCTGGTGCTGGTCTCGGCCATCACGCTGGTGATTTCCGGAATCGGCATCATGAACATCATGCTCGTGACGGTGACGGAGCGCACGCGCGAAATCGGCCTCCGCCTCGCGGTGGGCGCTTCGGCGCGCGAAATCCTGCTCCAGTTTCTGGTCGAAGCCATGATGGTCAGTCTTTCCGGCGGCCTGGTCGGCATCCTGGCCGGGGTGGCGATTCCGTTGAGCGTCGGCCTCTTCGCCGATATCCGCATCCCGGTCTCGCCCGTCGCCATCGTGGTGGCGTTCGGCGTTTCCTGCGCGGTCGGCCTGGTCTTCGGCATCCTTCCCGCCAACCGCGCCGCCCATCTGAACCCCACCGAAGCGCTGCGCTACGAATAGGTCGGAATACCGTCATTCACGATAAGTGGCAAAGAGCGGCAGCCGGCGGCGTGAATTGTCCCCAGGTTCGCAACCCCTGTTAAGTCATTGAGCCCGAACTGGCTTAGCGCCACTTCGGAGTAGCTGAAAGGGCTGTCGCGAATTCTCTCACGCTATTTGTCAATTTCGCGAAAAGCTGCGTTTTCCACAGAGGCCCCGACGAGGAATCAATAGGTTACGGCGGTCCAGCGCAGCCGTGTGAAATGGCGGCGCTGGACGCGGCGCGGGAGAGTGCCCAAACCGGAAGGTGGAGTAGTTTAATCTTTCAAGACCCTATACTCCGATACGGACAGCCACTAGATATGGCAGCGCGCGCCACTACAACAGGCAGAGCCACTACAATAGACAGTCACTGGAAGTGGCGGCGCACCACTACAACAGGCAAGCCACTACATATGGCAGCCGGCGGTGTGCCCTGTGGGATGATCCCATCCCCCGAAGCCGGTCAGGTACGCTTCCTCTTCTTTGGTGCGGGGCGCACCTGTCGGCCCTTCTCTTCAGCCGCGTCCGCCTGGCGGAGAAGCGCGATAGCCAACCGGCGCGCTCCCTTGGCGGCGCCACGCACGATCTCGACATTCTCAGGCTCTCCGTCGCCAACGCCGATGAAAAAAGCGAGTCGAATGCGAAGGTACTCGGCTGTATCCCGGAAAACCTTGGCAGATTCGCTGTCGCCACGCAGAAACCAGTTGTCCAGGATGTCGGTTATCGACTCATCCAGCATGGGCTTCTGAGCGATCCTTGGAACCAGGGCTGCGAAGCGTGCGAGTTGCTCGGCCCGGCGCTCATTCTTAGTTGCAGGAAACTGGGCGAGCACGCTTTCACTGGTCGCGATGTCCGCCACAACAGCCTCTGCCAACTCTGGGTGCTCTGGGTAGGCCCCCCTGAAATCGGAAACGAGGCGTCCATGGACGGCATCTTTCCACTGACCAGGCGGCGCTATATTGTACAGGCGCGCCAACACCACAGTGCTCGGTTTCGCGCTGCCGGTCTCATACTGGCTGATGGTGTTCCTCTTTACTTTCAGCTCATCCGCGAGGTCCGCCTGGCGCATTCCCAGGGCTTGCCGGACTTCGCGGATCATGACTGAAAGCTCATCCACTCCATCTCTCCGTAAAAAAGTCTACTCGTAGACCTTGACTTCCAGAGTCTATAGACAGACAATAATTGGGAGGTCTATAGGCAGACCTCGAAAAACGCGAGCTTACCACAAGTCCATGGCATTCGATACGAAAAGGACAACGAGGAAAGCGGGAGGCGACCTCGGCCGAGCCATACGGAGCATACGATTGCGCGAGAACCGCGGGCAGGCCGAGTTTGCTCGATTGCAGGGCTGGCCGCAAGCCACCCTCTCGCAATATGAATCAGGAGATGCACGCCCTCGCGCTGAAAGGCTGATCGGACTGCTTCGAGTCGCCGCGACCGAGGACGAGCGAGGCCCGATATTACAGGCGCTGGAAGCGTGCGGGATTCTCGTTTCCGACCTTGCCCAGACGCTAGTAACCGCCGCGCCGGACGCGCTTGTTAATGGGGGGACGCGCTGATGGGCCACCGGCGCATGCGCCTCTCGGCCGCTGCCGAACGCGAGCTAGCGAACTGCTGCGACGAAGGGTTGAGCGCTGGGGAAACTTGGATGCGGCTCAGGCGGTGCGGGGTAGCCCTCGGGGAACGTACTGTCGCCCGATACATCCTGGCGTGGCGCACGAAGCAGGCGCAGCTCCGCGAGGCCGAAGCGGCGGAGCAGCGGCGCCTGCGCGAGATGGAAGCGGTCGGCCGCGGCCTCGCATCAGTTCGCCTCGGCACCGCCGGCGTGGCTGAGATTTTGGAGTCGAGCGCCCCTGGGTTTCGGCAAAAGCAGGCTGATGCTCTTCGCGACCTGGTGGGGCAGTTTCTGGAGCGACCTACGGCCGGGCTTCTTTGCGGGCTGTCGGTTGGGTTGCATTCTTTCCTACTTGGCGCCGCGATGGCGGAGTCTTTGGAGAGGCGGCGGGATGGCTAGATCGGGCCGTTTAACAACCTCCCGACGCCAAGCGAGGCCGCTCTCAGGAGACAGGGGCAGGTTGTCAGACAACCTCCTGAAGCTCCGCGCGGTCCTAGTTTTGGTTTCTGCACCCTGGGGCGCGAAGAAAAAGACGGTAGAGGACCTGAGCCGCGAATTCGAACGTCGGCGGGTGAGATTCTCGGTTCGCGCGGTCTACGACTGGCGGAAACGATACCTGTGTTTCGGGCTCGCCGGCCTCGACCGTCAGCGGCGGAGCGATTTCGGGATTCCGCGGCTGCGTTTCAGCCTTCGCAGGGAGGCCATCAGTTGAGTAGCAACATTCAGCGGATCGGGGCGACGCGGCGAGCGGACGATGGCGGCAGTATCGGCATGCTCCCGATCCCCGATGCGCGTTTCTGGCCTGCCGAGATTCGGGAGTGGTACCGGAACGCGACCGGCGACTGCGGGCCTCTCGACGTTTTCATTTTCAGCTCGGGCCAGGTGGGCTCCATGTATCTTCAGGACGCCATAACAGCGGCCGCTGTTCTGCCGGTGGTGGGCGCCCTGGAATGGCACACCGAGCGCGGATTTCCAGTGTTTATTTTCGAGGCGGGCAGGATCGATGAGATTCGGCATCGGTTGGATAGGTGCGGCTACAGAGTGTGCGTCCTCGATCCAACCGCAAAGCAGAAGCGGCCGAGCAAGCGCAGGAGGGCGCCTGTGGTGAGTATTGCTCTCGCGAGGGGAACACAGAAAGGCAGGAGAACGAAATGAAGCTGAAGAGGCAGAAGGTTTCCCAGGCGGCGACGCTGTCAACCGGCGCCGGCCTTCAAGAAGCAACGCGGACCAGTTCCCTGGAGCCCGACGGCGGCGCGTTCTTAATCGACGTTGCCGCTGCGGATGCGGAGGAGTACTTCGACAAGGGCCACGTCGGCGTGTATGCGCGACTCGAGGAGCGCTGGCCGGCTGATCCGGGAGAACTCAGCGCAGCCAAGCTCCTCCTCGGTGAGGACTTCAATTGTCTGTCGGTTGAGATCGGAGATACCTTACAGCCGGACGGGAAACGCAGTGGACATCTTCTCGGCTTCATCGAGAGGGACGGCCTTCATGCCCTGGCCACGGCGAACCTTTTCCGTAGCCCCATCCGCTCGTTCAGTGTGTTTCTCACCCCTGCGGACAAAGGCAAAGAAACTTCCAGCGATCTCAGGCTGGAGCTTTTCACCGCAGGTGTGGTCGACTGTTTGCCAGAGCTGCGACTCCATATGGCGGAGCACTGTTTTGGAGTCTTGCGAGGATCTCTGCTCTGTAAGTTTCTCCAATGCGTTCGCACTCGCTGCAGTGATCTCAGTGAGGCCGCGCCGGCGCCGGGGGGCGATGGCGGCGCTCGCAAGCACCGCAAGGCGAAAGCGGGCGAACTTGCCGACCACACGGGGAACGCACGCAAGCTCTTTGAAAAGGGGCGCCGTCTCGCGGAAGCAATGTCACATTAAGAGACTTTTTGCCCATGCTCGCATCAGCCAAAGCCCGCGCCTCCGATCCCGTGAAAGTGGAGCTGAGTTATTCGCGCCCGCGGCGGAAACCCGACTCCGCCGTGCAGTCCGTTCAGGACTGGGCGCTCTCGCCGGAAGGGAAGCTGGCGGGAGATTCCGCAGGCTCGCTGGCGCTGGGCATGGCGCCGGCCGGTGCACTGAACGGGAGAGAGGAGGCGCAGGCCGAGGCTGCCGAGTTGTTCCGGACGATCATTGAGCCGATCATCAACCCGGAGCGTTTCGGCGATTTGCACCGTCAGTACCCGCGGCGGCGGGCGCTGATTGAGCACCTGGCCGACGAGCACCAGAAGAGCATGCGAACGATTTACCGGCTGCTCGACTGCTACCAGAAATTCGGAATTACAGGCCTCATTCGCAAGATCCGCGCGGACAGGGGGCACGCGAAGGCGCTGAACACCGCCAGCGTGAATTTCATCATTGCGATGGCCCTTCCGAAGGCAGGCAGCCACGGGGAACTGAGCAGCGCGGACATTTGGCGGCAGCATGAGGAGGAGCGCCGCTGGCGGGAGGCCCACGCATTAAAGCCACTCAGCCAGGCAGACAGAGTCCGGTACGCCGGCTACGTGGATGCGGAGGGGCGTCTGCTGCCATCGGCGCAGCTATCGAGGACAGCAGCCTATTCGACATTCTGGCGGCAGTACAAAAAGATCCCCGAGCTGGTGAAGCTGATGGCGCGCAGCCAGGAGGCTTACCGAAACGCAGAGCTGATCTCATTCCGGGACTACGAGAGCATCCAACCACTCGACTACGTAGTCATGGATCACCGTGTGCTCGACATCTTCTGTCTGGTGCGCGAGGGGCGCGGCTGGAAACTGGCGCGGCCGTGGTTGACTGCTGCCATTGATATGCGCACGCGCAAGTGGCTGGGCTGGTGCATTGTCGAAACGCCATCGAGCGATTCCATCGCCACGGTGCTGAAGCAGGTTTTTATCAAGCACGGGATGCCCAAGTCACTCCAGTGGGACAACGGCAAGGACTTCAGGTGTCGCTGGCTGGAAGGCGGCCGGGAGCACACGCGGAGCGCAGCCGCAATCGACGGGCTGCCGAAGCAATGGACGGGAGTGCTAGAGACCCTCGATATTCGCGTGCACCACGCCATCGTCAGGCGTGCCAGAAGCAAGTTGATTGAACCCGCGTTTGGCAAGGTCGCGGATTTTGATCGGACACTGCCAGAAGCGTGCGGGCACAAGCCTGGCGCGCGTCCCGAGCGGCTTGCCGTGCTGATGAAAGAGCACGAGGCGTGGCTCGCGGGCAAGCGCGATACGACGCCCTTCCGAACAATCGAACAGGTCGCGGCGCTCTACAACCTGGTGCTTGAGGAGTTGAACGAACGCGAATTGCACGGCGAAGGCATGCGCAAGATCACTCCCACGGGCATGGGCTGGTGGTGTCCTAACGAGGCCTGGGAGATGCTCATCCCGCGTGTCGAGCGGCGCAGCATTCCCGAAGACGTTTTGCAACTGTGCTTCGCGAAGCGCCGCGAACTGACCGTAAGCAACGGAGAGGTGTGCGTCACCTTCGCCGGGCGCCAGTATCACTACAGGCTGTCGGGAAATCGCATGGCGCTGCTGGGATTCAACGGCCGGAAAGTGGAACTGGCGTACGATCCGTTGGACCTGGAGAACGCTGCCGTCTATCACGAGGATCGATTCATCGGCCTGGCCGATTGCGTGGCTTTGCGCCACATGGGCGAAGAGGATTTTGTCCAAGATGAACGCGGCAGGCGCGCGGCTCGCAGGGAAACGAAGCGACTTATCGAGACCATTCGCGGGATGATTCCCGTGACCGATCCCGAGACACGCTTACGCCGGCGCGCGGCCGTGACCCCGGCGCGGATCGAGCCGGGGCGCGTGGAAGTGCCGGCGCAGTTGCCGGCGCCGATCGCCGAGGCTGCCGCGGCGCGAGCGGCCGACGCGGAGTTTTCCTTTGCGGCGGCTGAGCCGACGATTCAGGCTGTTGAGCGGCCGCCCAGCGTGGACGCGGACGAGGAGTTCAATTTCTTTTCGGATCAGGTTCACTGACGATGACAAGACAATTGAGCAACGAGGAAGTGAGCGCGGCCCGCAAAGAAGTGCGGGCGTGGATGAAGGATCGGCCGGACATTACGGCCGCGCACATAGGCCAACTAACCACGCTCTCGGATAGCACGGTCCGCGCGTGGATCGCGGGTGGCTTTCCAGGCGGCAAAGAGGTAGTCGGGCAGATTCTCTCCGTGGTGAGGAAGGCGAAGGCCGGCGAGGTTTTAATGCCGGGAGGCCGCGAATCGGCGACGCTGCTGGTGGATGAAGGAAAGCGCGCTCGGAAGGTTCCTCGCGTTGGAAAGTTCTATGAGACACAACTCGCCCGGCGCGTCGGCGAGGTGCTGGACTACTGCGCGGAGCACTCCGCCATTGGCGTGGTCACCGCCGATTTTGGATACGGGAAAACTGAAGCCTTGCGGGAGTGGAGGCGGCGCCGCGGTGCGGCGGTCGAATGCGCGGTGCTGGAATTCTCCGAGTTCAGCGCGTGCGACAAGGTGGAGTTCGTGCGGGAGCTGTGCCGGATGTTTGACCTTCCGGTGGTCCAGGGCAGCCAGAGCGGCGGCCGGATGTTTAACGCTCTGTGCGAGCACCTCAAAGAGCATCCTGCCTTGCTCGTTTTCGACCAGTGCGAAACCTTCCGGCCGAGGGTGGCGCAAGTCATCCGGCAGATTTGGGATCGAACTCAAGAGGCGGGCGTCGGCGTGACCATGCTCGCCGCGCCAATTTTGCTCGCGCGGCTCATGAATGCAAAGATGCTGGATCTGGGCGCTCTGAGTTCGCGCGTCGGAATCTGGGCTCCCTTGAGCGGGCTGACGCGGTCCGAGATGGCCGGTATCGTCAAGGCGGAAGGCTTCGCAGACGTGGACGAAGGCGCCTTCGATCTGTGGTTCAAGGCCACGGCGGGATCGATGAGAAGACTTATGCGGAGCATCGATCTGCTGAAGGCGAAACACCAAGGCAAGCGGATCGGCGAGAAGACGATTGCAGGCGTCGGCGGAATGCTGTGGGGGATGAATTTGGGGAGGGCGGCATAGTGCGGATTATCCACGCCGCTGCGGGGCAAGAGTTTAACGACATGACAGCACAAAGTGCAGCGCTCGATCCAAAGGGGTATACCTTCCCCCGCTCCCGTCGAGCGCTGCACGCGCCGGGAGAGCGGCTGCGATCAGAGAGGCAAGTGCGAAACGGAGAGGCGGTGAGGCGGTGACGATCGAACAGGTAAGAGCGGACCTCCGAAGCGTTGTGGCGGAGTTTTTCGCGGAGGTTGAGAAGCGGATGGATCAAGGCGAAAGCTTCCAACTGGCGGTGATGAATGTTGCAAAAGGGCGCCCGGACCTACTGGATAAAGAGAACTCGCTGCGCGACCACCTGAAAGCTCTGGGCCGCGCGGAGCAGAGCATTTCGGCGCAGGACCTTCAAGCATGGTGTGGGGGGCGATCCGGCGCGTTTTCATGTGCGGCAGTGACCAGGCTGGCAAGCGCGGCAAAGCGTCTGCCAATTGCGCAGCTCGGAGTTCGGTACAAGGGAAAACAGAAAATCGAGATCACACGGGCGATGCTGGCCGAAGTGGTGGCGAATTTTCGGAAGCGCGACACGGGCGAAGTGCCAATCGACTACGATCACTCGATTGAGACGGCCGCGGGATCGGGCGATGCAGTGCCGGCCGCGGGATGGATCAAGGCGATGGACGACGCGCCGGATGGGGAAGGGATTTTGTGGGGCACGGTGGAGTGGACACCAAAGGCTGCGGCGATGATTCGGACGGGCGAGTACAAGTACATCTCGCCTGTGATCGATCCCACTGTGCGCGATAACAGAACGGGCAAGCCACAGGGCTGGACGCTTACGAGCGCCGCGCTGACAAACACGCCGGTCTTGCAGGGGATGCCGGCGCTGGTGTTGAGCGATGCCGGCCGGGTGCGCGGAACTGGACAGGAGGAGGGGCGAGTGAGCAGCAACGAATGGGACGCAGTGAGCGTGGAAGTCAACGAGCGCGTGAAACAGACGATGGCAGCCAAGGGGCTGGGCTACGGTCCCGCGATGCAAGCGCTGATGTTGGCTGATCGCGACCTTTGGCGCCGTTACAACGAGGCCAGGATCCGCCATCTTAGTAATCCCGATTGCGCGCGGCTTCAGCAGCAGTCAGCCGAGGTGTCTTTGGAGATGCACCCATTGGTGCAAGCGAAGCTGGCGGCCAGCGAGGGCAGAATGGATTACGCCACGGCGTTGAAAGCGGTGCTCAGTGAGCGCCCGGACCTCGAGCGGCGCTATAAAGCCACGCTTCGATAGGCGCGGGCGTGTCATGGGCTTCATGGACAAACTACGGAACATGGCGGCGCACCACACTGGTGTCGTTGATAGCGCGCCGTCGCGGGGAGAAAGGGAGCGTATGGAAGAAAACTTGGCCGAAGTTCAGGCGGTGCGGGACTGCATCGCGGGTGTGGTCAAAGCTCGCGAAGCTCACGCCTTAGTGGCGGAGCGGATGGATGTATCGGTTCGCGAACTGAACGAACTGACCGGGGAGCGGGCGTCCGTGCAGGCTCGGCTCACGGCTCGCGAGAAAGAAATCGCGCTGGCCGGCGGGGAGCTGCCGGATGAACCGTTTCCAGAAGACGCTGAAATAGCCCGTTTGAATCGGCACGTTCGAATCAGGCAAGAGCAGGTTCGCATTTGCGAAGGCAAAGTGCGAGAGAGCCAAGAGGGCCTCGATGCTCAAATCCTCCAACTGGAGGCATCGTGGAGCGCGTTGGGCGCCGCGACCAGCGAGCGATTGCTCAAACGCTTCCGGGGTGCGGCCGCAGAACTGCAGGACGCTTGGATCGAGTACGTGGCGTTGTCGCACCACTTCAGCACGAAGTGGAACCCCGCGGCTTGGAAGTTCCCTAGCCCAAAACTCGCCATTGCTGATCCCATGAGCGCAGAGTTAATTGTGAATCCGATCCACGCCCAGGTCGCGACCCGATGGCCGGCCAG
>Ga0181523_10002468_pt1 | contig 18064 bp, 20 predicted proteins | sample PEATcosm2014_Bin_43_FD_119752 | JGI IMG/M metagenome (GOLD analysis project Ga0181523, IMG submission 119752) | Peatland microbial communities from MTU Mesocosm Facility, Houghton, MI, USA - PEATcosm2014_Bin05_30_metaG | ecosystem: Environmental > Terrestrial > Soil > Wetlands > Peat | place...
GGATGCGCCTATGCCGGCTCGAAGGGCGTGGTGTGGGGACCGGTCAAGGACATGGTCCATATCAGCCACGGCCCGGTCGGCTGCGGTCAATATTCCTGGTCGCAGCGGCGCAACTACTACATCGGCACGACCGGCATCGACACCTTCGTGACGATGCAGTTCACGTCCGATTTCAAGGAGAAGGACATCGTCTTCGGCGGCGACAAGAAGCTCGACAAAGTGATCAACGAGATCGAAGGTCTGTTCCCGCTCAATCATGGCGTCTCCATACAGTCGGAATGTCCGATCGGCCTGATCGGCGATGACATCGAAGCAGTCGCCAAGAGAAAGGCCAAGGAAATCGGCAAGACCATCGTGCCGGTGCGCTGCGAAGGCTTCCGCGGCGTGTCGCAGTCGCTCGGCCATCACATCGCCAACGATTCGATCCGCGATTGGGTGTTCGACAAGAAAGAGATCGAGCACGACGCCGGACCCTATGACGTCAACATCATCGGCGACTACAACATCGGCGGCGATGCCTGGGCCTCACGCATTCTGCTCGAAGAAATGGGATTGCGCATCGTCGGCAATTGGTCGGGCGATGCGACGCTGGCGGAGATCGAACGCGCGCCCAAGGCCAAGCTCAATCTGATCCATTGCTACCGGTCGATGAACTATATCTGCCGGCATATGGAGGAGAAGTACGGCATCCAATGGATGGAGTACAACTTCTTCGGTCCGTCGCAGATCGAAGCGTCGATGCGCAAGATCGCGAAGTTCTTCGGCCCGGCGATCGAGGAGAAGACCGAAGCCGTTATTGCCAAGTATCGGCCGCTAGTCGATGCGGTGATCGCCAAATACCGACCGCGCCTCGAAGGCAAGACCGTCATGCTCTACGTCGGCGGCTTGCGCCCGCGCCATGTGATCACGGCCTACGAGGATCTCGGCATGGAGATCGCCGGCACCGGCTATGAGTTCGGCCACAACGACGACTATCAGCGCACCGGCCATTATGTGAAGAAGGGCACGCTGATCTACGACGACATCACCGGCTACGAGCTGGAAAAGTTCATCGAAAGGGTCCGCCCCGACCTCGTCGGTTCCGGCATCAAGGAGAAGTACCCGGTGCAGAAGATGGGCATCCCGTTCCGTCAGATGCATTCATGGGACTATTCCGGCCCCTATCATGGCTACGACGGGTTCGCGATTTTCGCCCGTGATATGGATCTCGCGATCAACAATCCGGTCTGGGGCCTGTTCGATCCGCCCTGGAAGCAAAAGGAGCAGGTGCCGTTCCTGGAGGCGGCCGAATGAGTTGACGCGTGAGAAGCTCCCGCGGTTGTTGTTTGGTGTTGAACCGCAGCTGGCCGCGGGAGCGCCAAGGCAAAGTTCCAGATGACGCGGGCCGCCGTATGGCGCGGCCGTGCCGAAGGACAGGAGTTGAAAATGCCGCAATCGGCCGAAAAAATTCTCGATCACGCTCCGCTGTTCCGCGAGCCGGAATACCAGGATTTGTTCAAGCGCAAGCGCGAGGCCTTCGAGTGCCCCGCTTCGAGCAGCGACGTCGAAGTGCAACGCCAATATGCGAAGGGCTGGGAGTACCGGGAGAAGAACCTGGCGCGCGAGGCGCTGGTGGTGAACCCGGCGAAGGCGTGCCAGCCGCTCGGCGCGGTATTCGCCGCCGCTGGCTTCGAGAAGACGCTGTCGTTCGTGCACGGTTCGCAGGGCTGCGTCGCATACTACCGCTCACATCTTTCCCGTCATTTCAAGGAACCGGCGTCGGCGGTGTCCTCGTCGATGACGGAGGATGCCGCGGTATTCGGCGGCCTCAACAATATGGTCGACGGCCTCGCCAACGCCTATTCGCTTTACGCGCCGAAGATGATCGCAGTCTCGACCACCTGCATGGCCGAGGTGATCGGTGACGATCTGCACGCCTTCATCGAGACCGCCAAGACCAAGGGCTCGGTGCCGATGGAGTTCGACGTTCCGTTCGCCCATACGCCGGCCTTCGTCGGCAGCCATGTCGACGGCTACGACAATATGATCAAGGGCATTCTCGAACATTTCTGGAAGGGCAAAGAGCGCCAGCCGAACGCGAGCATCAACATCATCCCGGGATTTGACGGCTTTTGCGTCGGCAATAACCGCGAGCTCAAGCGCCTGCTCGATCTCATGGGGGTGTCGTATACCTTGATCCAAGATGCCGCCGACCAATACGACACGCCGTCCGACGGTGAGTTCCGCATGTTCTCCGGCGGCACGACGCTCGAGCAAGCGGCCAAAGCGCTCGACGCCAAGGCGACGCTGTCGCTGCAGAAATATTGCACCCCCAAGACCCTCGAATACTGCGCCGTACAGGGCCAGGACACGGTCGCTTTCCACTATCCGCTGGGCGTCGCCGGTACCGACGAACTCCTGTTCAAGATCTCCGAACTCACCGGCGCGGCAATCCCCGACGCCATCACGCTCGAGCGCGGCCGCTTGGTCGATGCCATGGCCGACTCACAATCATGGCTGCATGGCAAGAAATACGCGGTCTATGGCGATCCGGATTTCGTCTACGGCATGAGCCGGTTTCTGATGGAGACCGGCGGCGAGCCGATCCATTGCCTGGCAACCAACGGCACCAAGCAATGGCAGGAGGAGATGCAGGCGCTGCTCGCCTCGTCGCCTTTCGGGCGCGACGGCAAAGTGTGGGCCGGCAAGGACCTCTGGCATATGCGCTCGCTCCTGTTCACCGAGCCGGTCGATTTCCTGATCGGCAACTCCTACGGCAAATATCTCGAGCGCGATACCGGAACGCCGTTGATCCGTTTCGCCTTCCCGATCTTCGACCGGCACCATCACCACCGCTTCCCGCTTTGGGGCTATCAGGGCGGCCTGCGCGTGCTGACCACGCTGCTCGACAAGATATTCGACAAGCTTGATCAGGAGACCAACGCTCCCTCAAAGACCGACTATTCCTTCGATCTCACGCGTTGAGCGTACCGCGCCCCTGGATCGAACGAAGCTGGAGATCATTGCCGGAACGCGAACGTCCAAACGAGCGCCCGATGCTGAAAGCAAAGATTCAGGACGCATTCAACGAGCCCGGTTGCGATAAGAACGTCGCAAAGGATGACGCGGAGCGCAAGAAAGGCTGCGCAAAGCGGCTGACGCCGGGCGCGGCGGCCGGCGGTTGCGCCTTCGACGGCGCCAAGATCGTTTTGCAACCGATCACAGATGTTGCCCACCTGATCCACGCGCCGCTCGCCTGCGAAGGCAACTCCTGGGACAATCGCGGCGCCGGTTCTTCCGGCTCCAATCTATGGCGGACGAGCTTCACCACCGATCTCACCGAGCTCGACATCGTCATGGGGAACGGGGAAAAGAAGCTTTACAAGGCCATCCGTGAGATCAAGGACAGGTTCTCGCCGCCGGCAATTTTCGTCTATTCGACCTGCGTCACCGCACTGGTCGGCGACGACATCGAAGCGGTTTGCCGCCACGCAGCACAGAAATTCGGGCTCCCGGTCGTGCCGGTCAACGCGCCGGGGTTCGTCGGCTCCAAGAATCTCGGTAACAAGCTCGCGGGCGAGGCACTGCTCGACCACGTCATTGGCACGGTCGAACCGGACGATGTGAGCCTGACCGACATCAACATCCTAGGCGAGTTCAATCTGTCGGGTGAGTTCTGGATGGTCAAGCCGCTGTTCGAAAGACTCGGCATCCGTATCCGCGCCTGCATTCCCGGCGACGCGCGGTATCTCGACGTCGCGGCCGCGCACACCGCGCGCGCAACAATGATGGAATGCTCGACGGCGTTGATTAATCTCGCGCGCAAGATGCAGGAGCGCTGGGGCATTCCGTTCTTCGAGGGCTCGTTCTACGGCATTTCCGACACCTCCGACGCATTACGCCAGACCGCCAGGCTCCTGGTTGGCCGCGGCGCGGCGCTGGATTTGATCGAGCGTGCTGAGGCACTGATTGCCGAACAGGAGGCATGCGCCTGGGCGGGTATCAACGCCTACCGGCCGCTGCTCGAGGGCAAACGCGTTCTGCTGAATACCGGCGGCGTTAAATCCTGGTCGGTGGTCTCGGCGCTGATGGAGATCGGCATGGAGATCGTCTCCACGTCGGTGAAAAAATCGACCGCCGAGGACAAGGAGCGCATCAAGCAACTGCTCAAGGACGACAATTACATGTTCGATGCGATGGCGCCGCGCGACCTCTACAAGATGCTGGCCGACAACAAGGCCGACATCATGCTGTCGGGCGGGCGCACCCAGTTCATCGCGCTGAAGGCGAAAATGCCTTGGCTCGACATCAACCAGGAACGCATTTTCCCTTATGCCGGCTATGACGGCATGGTCGAGCTGGTGAAGCGTATCGCCTTGTCCATTCACAATCCAGTCTGGCAGCAAGTACGAGAACCGGCCCCCTGGGATGACAATGGGCATCTAATCGGACGGGCCACCGCACCCGAGGTCGAATTAGCCGAAGATCGTGACGACCACTTCCTCGCTCATCACCGGAAAAAGTTTGTTGGCGCCGATGCAAGTGACATGGCGGAGTGCTGAGGTTTAGGCGATGACGAAAGTCATATCCATTCAGAAGGCGGCGGCGATCAATCCGCTGAAATCCTCGCAGCCGCTCGGCGCTGCCTTTGCCTTACTCGGTATCGACGCCGCCATGCCGCTGTTTCATGGCAGCCAGGGCTGCACGTCCTTCGCGCTTGTGCTGTTCGTGCGTCATTTCAAGGAGACGATTCCCCTGCAAACCACCGCCATGGACGAAGTGGCGACTGTGCTCGGTGGTGCGGATAATCTCGAGGAAGCGATCCTTAATCTGAAAACCCGCACCAAGCCCAAGTTGATCGGTGTGTGCACGACCGCCCTGGTCGAGACGCGCGGCGAGGATTTTTCCAGCGATCTCGCCAACATCAAGCGCAAGCGTGCTGAGGAGCTGGCCGGCACCGAGGTGATCCTGGTGCAGACACCGGACTTCGACGGCGCGATCGAGGAGGGGTGGTCCAAGGCGGTGACCGCGCTGATCGGACTCGTCCGCCACGAGGCGCCCAAGCGCATCATTCCCGGCCGCATCAATATCCTGCCGGGTTGGCATCTCACCGCCGCCGACCTCGAATTGCTACGCGAGACCGCCGAAGCATTCGGGCTCGACGCCATCATCATGCCCGACATTTCCGGGGCGCTCGACGGCACGGTGCCCGACCGCTGGATTCCGACCACCTATGGCGGCACCTCGGTCGACGCCATACGCGAGATGGGGCGCTCGGCCCATACCGTCGCAATTGGCGAGCACATGCGAACGCCGGCGCGCAGGTTGCGAGAGGTCGCCGGCGTGCCGTTTACGCTGTTCGAGACGCTAACGTCGCTGAAATCGGTCGACCGGTTCATTGCCTTGTTGGCCGAGATTTCCGGCCGCCCGGTCCCCGCCAGGATTAGCCGCCGCCGCAGCCAGCTGCAGGACGCGCTGCTCGACGGCCACTTTCATTTCGGCGGCAAGCGTATCGCGATCGCCGCCGAACCCGATCATCTTTTCATGCTGGCCACCTTCTTCTCCGGACTCGGCGCGGACATCGCGGTAGCAGTGACCACGACCGGCCAGTCGCCGATCCTCGAAAAGGTCCCCGCAACCAAGGTCAAAGTGGGCGACCTGATGGACTTTGAAGACCTTGCCGCTGGCTGCGACTTGCTCGTCACTCACAGCCATGGCCGCCAGGCCGCCGAGCGTCTCGGCATTCCGCTCATGCGCGTCGGCTTTCCGATCTTCGATCGGCTCGGGACGCAGCACAAGCGCACCGTGCTCTACGAGGGCACGCGCGACCTGATTTTCGAGGTCGCCAACCTTTTCCAGGCCAATCTACATCCCGCCACCCCCGAAGAACTCAATCCCTTCAGGAATAGTGGAGAGCATCATGACCGCGATACGCAGACTGCGCATCATTGATACCGAGGACGAGGTGAAGGCGCCGATATCCGGGGCGGCCATCCGCGTTGCGATCGCGACGCAGGATATGCAAAACCTCAACGCTCATTTCGGTTCGGCCAAAAAATTCGCCATCTACGACGTGACCAAGACCGGCTGGAACCTGATCGAGACCGTAGCGTTCGATACCGTTTCCGACCAGCGGGGTACCCACGCTGCCGGCGGCGAGGACCGCATCGGGCCAAAGGTAGCGGCGCTCGCCGGCTGTCATCTTCTGTTCTGCCTCGCCATCGGCGGCCCGTCGGCGGCCAAGGTGGTTAGTGCCAAGATCCATCCAATCAAAGTGGCGGAGCCGCAGCCGATGGAGGCAGTGCTGGAGCGCACCCGCGTCATGCTCAATGGCGCCCCGCCGCCGTGGCTGCGCAAGGTGCTTGCCGGAGCCGGAGCCGGAGCCGCGCCGGCCAAACCATCTTTCGCAGACGACGAGTAAATTTCAAGGAGCCGTTCGTGATGGACCGGATTGCCGCAAACTCCGCCGTCGTCGAAGCAACCCTCGCCGATGCATCCGCGCTGGCCACGCCGTTTCTGCAAACGCTGGTTCGGCTGATCCGCGCGCAGGACAGCTTTGGTGCATGGGAAAAGAAGTCGGACGTCGAGATCCTGAGCGACTACGTCATCACCAGGGAACAACGGCGGGCGTTGCCGATCATTGGCGATCCAGATCCGGACATCCTATGGCGCGTCGAGCAGTACTATGCCGCCATCGGGCTTTGCATCGAGAAGGAGACCGGAATGGTGGCGAGCCCGATGATGAGCATGCACCATGAAGGCTTCGGTCGCGTGGTGCTGATCGCTGGCCGGCTGGTGGCGCTGTCGAAGCTGCATCGCGACCTGCATCGCTTCGGCTTCGACAGTCTCTCCGTGCTCGCCGCCGAGGGCGCCAAGCTTGTCGCCGCAGCGGTGGAAATGATTCAGAAATATTCCGAGGTCGCAAATGCGTAAGCGTGTGAATGGCGTGTGCGGCGTTAACGAAAGAGGCGGCTAACCCGCAGGCAAGGACAACATGTTCAGCACTCGCAACGGCACACCCTGGGAACCATCCTACATAGTCGCCATCGATGGCGAAAAATGCATCGGCTGCGGGCGCTGCTACAAAGTGTGCTCGCGCGACGTCATGCATCTGATGGGTGTCAACGAGGAGGACGAGCTCGTCGCCTGCGGGCCCGATGACGACGATGAGGAATTCGTGCGCAAAGTCATGATCCTTGACAGCCCCGGCAATTGCATCGGCTGCGGCTCTTGCGCCCGCGTATGCCCCAAGGGTTGCCAGACACACGAAAGAGCCAGCGCGCTGGCGGCAGCGTGAGAGATTCCATGGCGGTCCACGCTCTCAGCAACGATTTCAACAACCGGTCCGTCACGTATCGATCGCTTACGGGACGCAACGTGACCGATGCTGTGATTACAAGCGATCGCGACTTTGACGCCCACGTCTTCGCGTGCCTGCTGGCTGTGGGAACGATGGAGGGAGGGGTGCTCGCCGAGCGTCTTGGCCTTTGTTGCGAAGATCTCGCCGCGCTGGTCGAGCGCCGGTTCCCGCGTGCGCGCGCCCTTTCCGCCTGGCATGTGAGAGGAACAGGCAACGAGGACGACGAGCTCGTCATGGTGCGCGATCTTTTGCTCGCACACCGCTCGACACCCGGGGACGACAGCCGCTGGCTTGCCAACATGATTGCACGCCGGGCGATGGAGCCGAACCATTTGTGGGAAGACCTCGGTTTGCGCGATCGCTCTGAATTGTCGCGCCTGCTCGCGCGCCATTTCGCGCCGCTGGCCGTCCGCAATATCAAGAACATGCGCTGGAAGCGCTTTTTCTACCGCACCTTGTGCGAGGCTGACGGCGTCGTCTTGTGCACGACGCCGGTATGCTCGTCGTGCAGTGACTTCGATCTCTGCTTTGGCGAGGAGTGCGGGGAAAGCCGCCTTGCTCATAGCCGGCGAGAGCTTGCTTTGACGGAAATGACGGCAGCCTGATCGTCGCCACTGCGCATGGTCGCATTGCCGCAGCCACGAGCGCCGAATGATGCGCCTCATGGTGCATTTAGCCATCATGTCTCGCACCAACTGCGATACGCCATCGGGCGTCGTATTTGCGACGCCTGTCGCAATCCTGACAATCCGCGCCATGGCGAAAATCATCGTTATTTCAATAGCATATGGCGAGTGCCAAGGCTTGGCATGGTCGTTGCTCCTGATACTCGGCAAGAGCTTCGAACGCGGAGAGCCCGCATGATCGTCCTCACTCCGGAAGCTGCCGCTGCGGTCAAGAACGCCATGGTTCGCACCGGCAAGACCCAGGCGGGACTGCGCATCATGATCGAAACCGGCGGCTGCGCCGGCCACAAATATCTGATCGGTCTCGATGCCGAGCCGCGCCCCGACGACACCGTCGTCGAGTCCGCCGGTGTCAAAGTGTTCATCGACCCCGATTCACAATCGCTGCTTGCCGGGCTGCGGGTCGACTTCGTCGAAAGCTTGGAAGGCTCCGGGTTCACTTTCGATAATCCAAACGCCGCATCGAATTGCTCGTGCGGCAAGTCCTTCGGCTGACAAGAGGCGCGACAGACAGAGGCGGCCATGTGGGACTACAGCGACAAGGTCAAGGAATACTTCTTCAACCCCAAGAATGTAGGGGTGCTGGCGGACGCCAATGCCATCGGCGAGGTCGGCGCCATCGCCTGCGGCGATGCGCTCAAGCTGATGCTGAAGATCGATCCGGTGACGCAGGTGATCGCCGACGCGCGATTCCAGACCTTCGGTTGCGGCTCGGCGATCGCCTCGTCTTCGGCGGTCACCGAGATGATCATCGGCAAATCCATCGACGACGCGCTCAAGATCACCAATGCCGATATCGCCGACTTCCTCGGCGGCCTGCCGCCGGAGAAGATGCATTGCTCGGTCATGGGCTACGAGGCGCTGCAAGCCGCCATCGCAAAATATCGCGGCGAGGAGTGGGAAGACGATCATGAGGAAGGCGCGCTGATCTGCAAATGCTTCGGCGTCGATGCCGGCGTGATCGAGCGAGCGGTGCGCATCAACAAGCTTACTACACCCGAGCAGGTCACCTTTTACACCAAGGCCGGCGGCGGCTGCCTCACCTGCTTCGAGCAGGTCGAGGAATTGCTTGCCCGCGTCAACGCCGACATGGTCGAGGAGGGCACGATCGCGGCCGCGCAGGCCTATCGCGTCGGTTCGGTCGACCCCCGCTCGCTCAAGGCCAAGCCGCGGGTGAACGGAGCCGCGAACGGTGCGGTGAAATCGCCCGGCGTCGCGCCTAACGGCAAGACAGCCGCACCGAAGCAAGTTCCGCCGAGGCCGACGACTGCGGCAGACACCGGCGGCAAATTGACCCTGCTACAGAAGATCAAGCTGATCGAGGGCGCGGTCGAGGAACTACGCCCGTATTTGCGGCAGGACGGCGGCGATTGCGAGCTCGTCGATGTCGACGGCAATTCCGTCACGGTCAAGCTGTCGGGCGCTTGCATTGGTTGCCAGATGGCGTCGGTGACGATCGCCGGAGTGCAGGAGCGGCTGGTGCAGAAGCTCGGCTTGCCGCTCCGCGTCATACCGGTGCGGTAGGCGGCGGCGATGGTGCAAAGGGCAAAAATTCCGATGAAGCCCGTTTATTTCGACAACAATGCCACTACCCGTGTCGATGCGCGCGTCGTCGAGGCGATGCTGCCGTTCTTTACCGAGCAGTTCGGCAATCCCTCTTCCATGCATGCCTTCGGCGCTGATGTTAGTGCGGCGGTGAATTGCGCGCGCGGTGAGTTGCAGAGTCTGCTCGGCGCCGAGCACGATCATGAGATCGTGTTCACCTCCGGCGGCACCGAAAGCGACAACGCTGCGATCTTGTCCGCGCTCGAGGCGAACCCGCGCCGGCGCGAGATCGTCACCAGTGCGGTCGAGCACCCGGCGGTATTGGCGCTGTGCGCGTGGCTGGAAAAGAATAAAGGCGTCCGCGTCCATGTGATCCCGGTCGATGCAAAAGGGCGGCTCGACCTGGATGCCTATGCGGCGGCATTGTCGGATCGCGTGGCAATCGTCTCCATCATGTGGGCGAACAACGAGACCGGCACGATTTTTCCCGTTTGCCAACTTGCCGACAAGGCGAAGGCGGTCGGCGCGCTATTCCACACCGACGCCGTCCAGGCGGTCGGCAAGATTCCAATGGATCTCAAGTCGACTGCGATCGACATGCTTTCGTTGTCCGGTCACAAGCTGCACGCCCCCAAGGGCATCGGCGCGCTCTATGTGCGGCGAGGCGTACGCTTCCGCCCGCAGATGAAGGGCGGCCACCAGGAGCGCGGGCGCCGTGCCGGCACCGAGAACACCCCGGGCATTATCGCGCTCGGCAAGGCCGCGGCGCTCGCTACTGTCTCCGTGGCACAAGTAAATACCCGCGTGCGCGGGCTGCGCGACCGGCTGGAGCAGGGGCTCGTCCGGCGGATCGGCCATTGCTTCGTTACTGGCGATCCCGAAAACCGTTTAGCCAATACGGCCAATGTCGCGTTCGAGTATATCGAGGGTGAGGGAATCCTGCTCCTTCTCAACAAGGAGGGTATCGCCGCTTCATCAGGGTCGGCCTGCACTTCCGGATCGCTCGAGTCCTCGCATGTGCTGCGCGCCATGAATGTCCCATATACCGCCGCGCACGGGGCCATCCGTTTTTCGCTGTCACGCGACAGCACCGATGACGAGGTCGATCACGTCCTCGCGGTGATGCCGGATATCGTCGACAAGTTGCGCGGCATCTCGCCGTTCTGGTCGAAGGAGGGGGCGCCACAAGCGTTCGATCCGGCCTATGCATGACCATTCCGACACCGACAACCACCGTCCGGTCGTACTCAACGACACCACCTTGCGCGACGGCGAGCAGGCTCCCGGTGTTGCCTTCAGCGCAGCCGAAAAAGTGACGATCGCACGCGCGCTGTCGCGCGCCGGCGTCACCGAGATAGAAGTCGGAACGCCGGCCATGGGACCGGACGAGGTCGCGGCGATCCGGGCCATCGTCGAGGCTGAGCTGCCGCTTACCCCGATTGCCTGGTGCCGGATGCGCACGGAAGATGTCGACGCGGCGCTCGCCAGCGGCGTATCGATGGTCAATTTGTCAGTTCCGGTGTCCGACATCCAGATCGGCGCCAAGCTGCGCGGCAGCCGCGCTACCGCGCTCGACATGATTGAGCGCGTCGTCGGCTATGCGCGGCAGGAAGGTCTCGCTGTCGCGGTCGGCGGTGAGGATGCCTCGCGTGCCGATATTGATTTTTTGGTCGAGGTCGCGACGGCAGCGAAAAAGGCAGGGGCCCGTCGATTCCGCATCGCTGATACTCTCGGCGTGCTTGATCCGTTCTCTGCTTATGCGCTGGTCAGTGCGCTACGGCAGGCAAGCGATCTCGAGTTGGAGATTCACGCGCACGACGACCTGGGGCTTGCCACGGCCAACACGCTTGCCGCGGTCAAGGCAGGCGCGACGCATGCCTCGGTGACGGTGGTCGGGCTCGGTGAGCGTGCCGGCAATGCGCCGCTGGAGGAGGTGGCGGTAGCGCTGACTCAGCTCTACGGACGCCAGACCGGGGTGGTGCTGATCGAGCTCGCCCAAGTAGCGGCAATCGTCGCCACTGCGGCAGTGCGTCCGATTCCGGTCAACAAGGCAATCGTCGGCGATCACGTTTTTACCCATGAGTCAGGCATCCATGTCGACGGTCTGCTCAAGGATCGTCGCACCTATCAGGCGCTCGACCCGGCGCTTCTCGGCCGCTCACATCGTTTCGTCATGGGCAAGCATTCGGGGCTTGCCTCGATCGCCGCGTCGCTCGCCGAACTCAAGCTGCAGGCAAACCCGCGCGAACTTCCCGCCGTTCTCGCACAAGTGCGCCGCCATGCGATCGCGACCAAAGGAGCAGTCACGGCTGAGGTCCTCGCCGGGATATTGGCCGAAATCCGTCATGCCGCGCTTGCACACTGCGCGTGAGGCAGCCATGGGCGAAATGATCGAGGTTCCCACCGACAATATTCTCGACAAATTGAAGGCATTGTCGTCAGCCGAAGACATCTTCGCGCTGCTTGGCGTCGGTTACGATTCCAAAGTCATGAATGTGGCGCGGCTGCACATTCTCAAACGAATGGGCGAATACCTTGCATGCGAGGATCTTGCCGACATTCCCGACAGCGTCGTGACGGCGCGCTGCAAGGCGGTACTCGAGCGCGCCTACGAAGACTTCGTCACCGCATCGCCGCTGCAGCATCGCGTCTTCAAGGTGTTGAAAAGCGCAGTAGCGGCGCCAAAGCCCGCGAACTTTGTGCCGTTCGACGCATTGCTGAAATGAGACGTCAGAGGAAACAAGCTTCGAACTCGCAAGAGGAAAGCAAACATGACGATTGCTCTGACAAATCCTCCTGTCCCTGGCCGCATGCCGTCCCCAGCCGCCCCGGAAGCTGTCGTGATGCGTTTTGCCGGCGATTCCGGAGATGGCATCCAGTTGACCGGCGGTCAATTCACGCTGTCGACGGCGCTCGCCGGTAACGATCTCTCCACGTTTCCTGACTTCCCCGCGGAGATCCGCGCACCGCAAGGCACGACCTTTGGCGTGTCGGCCTTCCAGATCAATTTCGGCTCAACGTCAATCAATACCGCCGGTGACGCTCCCGACGTGCTGATGGCGATGAACCCGGCCGCACTCAAAGTGAATTTGGCCGCGCTTCGCATCGGCGGTCTGATCATTGCGGACACCGGGGCGTTCGATGAGCGTAATCTGGAAAAGGCGGGCTACCCGAGCAATCCGCTGCAGGACCTCAGTCTCGCGCCGTATCAGGTGATTGAGCTTGATATCACCCGCCTGACTCTGGAGGCCGTCAAGCCGTTTGGGGTGAGCAATCGCGAAGCGCTCCGCTGCAAGGCGATGTGGGCGCTCGGTCTGGCGCTGTGGATGTTCGATCGCGACCGGGATCCTTTGATCGATTCGCTGCAAAGCAAATTTGGCGCGAAGAGCGACAAGCTGGTCGAAGCCAATATCGCGGCGCTGAACGCCGGGCATGCCTATGGTGAGACCGCCGAAATTGGCAGACCGCTGAAGCAGATCACTGTCCGGCCGGCGCCGATGCCTCCGGGCTTGTACCGGACAGTGACCGGGAGCGAAACGATCGCGCTCGGCCTGGTGGCGGGGAGCCAACTCGCCGACCTACCGATGTTCTTGGGCTCCTATCCCATCACGCCGGCGAGCCCGATTCTGCACCACTTGGCGAAGCTGAAAGAATACGACGTGACGGCGTTTCAAGCCGAAGACGAGATTGCGGCGATCTGCTCGGCGATCGGCGCCTCCTATGCCGGCCACCTTGGCGTCACCTCGTCGTCAGGTCCCGGGGTCGCTCTCAAAAGCGAGGCCCTCGGCCTTGCGATTATGTCCGAACTGCCGCTGGTCGTGGTCAACTGCCAGCGCGGTGGACCATCGACCGGGTTACCGACCAAGACCGAGCAGTCGGATCTCTATCAGGCGGTTTACGGCCGCAACGGCGACGCCCCGCTGGTGGTCTTGGCCGCGCGAAGCCCGTCCGATTGTTTCGACGTTGCGATCGAGGCCGTCCGCTTGGCGGTTCAATTCATGACCCCGGTCATTCTGTTGACCGACGGCTATATCGCCAATGCCGCCGAGCCTTGGCGCGTTCCCGCCATGGCGGCATACCAGGCCTTTCCGACCGAGTTTTTCAGCGCGGTGCCGGCCGAGGGCAGGATCAACCCGTATCAACGCGACCCGCAAACTCTTAAGCGTGTGTGGATCAAGCCCGGTACGCCCGGCCTCACGCACCGAATCGGTGGCATCGAGAAGGGTTTTACAACCGGCGAAATCAGCTACGATCCTGCCAATCACCAGAAGATGACGGACACCCGCAAAGCCAAGATCGACGGCATCGCTCAGTTCATTCCCGAGCAGGAGGTGTCGCTCGGCGACCCCCACGGCAGACTTGCCGTGGTCGGATGGGGCTCGACGTACGGGCCGATCCAGCAGGCGGTGCGACGGGCGCGGGCGCGCGGCGCCGACGTCAGTCATATTCACTTGCGCTATATGTGGCCGCTGCCGAGAAATCTTGGGCCCTTGCTGCGCAACTATCAGCGTATTCTCGTTCCGGAGATGAACACCGGGCAATTAAAGACCGTTCTCCGCGACCAGTACCTCGTTGACGCCAAACCGCTCAACAAGGTCTCGGGCCAACCCTTCATGATTGCCGAGATCGAAGCCGCGATCGCGCAAGCCTTGGCCTGAGGAGTTGTCCCATGAACGCGATGCCGAAATTCTCCCCCGCCGATTTTGCCTCCGACCAGGAGGTGCGCTGGTGCCCCGGCTGCGGCGACTATTCGATCCTCAAGGCCGTGCAGCGGACGCTGTCGCAGATCGGCGCCAAGCCGGAGAACACAGTCTGCGTCTCCGGCATCGGATGTTCCAGCCGCTTCCCGTATTATCTCGAGACCTACGGCTTCCACACGATCCACGGCCGTGCGCCGGCGATTGCCACGGGCGTGAAATTGGCCAACCCGGCGCTGGACGTCTGGATCGTGACCGGCGACGGCGACGGCCTGTCGATCGGCGGCAATCACATGTTGCATCTCCTGCGCCGCAACCTGGATTGTCAGGTTCTGCTGTTCAACAACGAGGTTTACGGATTGACCAAGGGCCAATGCTCGCCGACGAGCCGCGCCGGGACGCGTTCGCCATCGACGCCGTATGGTTCCGTGGAAAGGCCGATCAATCCCTGCAGGTTCGCGCTCGGCGCCGGCGCGCGGTTCATCGCCCGCGCATACGACGTGGCGCAGAGCAGGCTGCCTGACATTCTCAAGCGTGCGCACTCACACCGGGGGGCGAGCTTCGTCGAGATCTATCAGAACTGCATCGTCTACAATGACGGCGCGTTCGAACAGTTCACGGGCAAGAAGGCTGCTCCGGACGCGCTGCTCTGGCTCGAGGCAGGCAAGCCGATGCTGTTCGCCGATGGCACGAAGGGCTTGCGACTGGATCGAGACGGACTGAAGCTTGAGGTCGTGCCGGTGGCGAATCGAAATTCGATGGCAGCGGATGTCCTCGTTCACGATGAGACCAACAAGTCAATCGCCCAGCTTCTGATCGATATGCCCTTTGGAAGCTTTCCCATGGCGCTCGGAGTAATCTATTGCGATCCGACGCCGTCGTTCGACGGCGCCGTCATCGAGCAGAATCACAAAGCGGCCACCGGAAAGCTGCGAGATCTCAACGCGCTGTTACGCAGGGGAGATACATGGTTGGTCGATGACGATGTGCGTATCGAAATCGGCTAAGTTCATCCGCTGCGATAAAGCTCCGCTCCCGGCGGTGGAGCCCGCCTGCGAGGCTGCGAAGGTGACTGAGCGACTTTGGAAAAATTGGTGACGTTGTGGCCGTATTGGAAGGTTTGGGAGACCACCTACTGAGACACGAATAGCCTTTGGATTCACCCGCAGCGAATTATAACTCAAAAATGTCATTCAGAAATTTTGTAGAGTGATTTGATAGTCTCATGACTACGTCGAGCCTCGGCAAGTGCAATAAACGCGCCTGTATTTGGACAATAAGTTTTCCACGCCGGGTTGTTGGGATCGCGCTTCAAGTCCACCGCACAGGCTTCCCGATAGCCACAATTCTTGCAGCATCGCATGATCTCGTTGAACGTGTCGCCATTAGTCGCGTCGAAACTGAGACCCAGCATTGCCATCCGGCAATCGAGTAGCGCGTTGTGCTCGTCGGGTATCGCTTGCATTGGAAATTCTGCTGCCTTCTTGGGTTAAATCAAACTGAAAACTATTCGCTCGCGCATTGACACAAATCAACAGTGACGAAAATGCTGGAATGCCTGATCAACCGCCTTGTGCGCCAGTATGATGTTTAACCTCTTTTATTTGGTTGCAGCACAGTATCTGTCGCGACGGGCCAACAGCGGTCGTCAATCGCACGTTAACGCAGGTCTTCAAGAGCGTCGCTAATTAGAACGGGTTCCACGTCGGGCGTGGCGTGAATTTGAGATGACCAACATTGGCGCCAAGCCGGAGACCCACACCGGAACGGATCGGTACGACGACGATATCATTGCCGGTCAGCGCCGTCATGCCGAAGCCGCCAATGAGATAAGCAGAGCCCGCGACACCGCCGAAGCGGTCGAAAATCGCCTCAGTACGCGGCAGGTTGTACACCAACATCATGGTGTGCGCGCCGCCGTCGCCGCGCAGGCGGCTTCGGTCGTACCGACCGTCAATCTAATTAATGCTGGATGTAATCGCGTAACGTTGCGGCTTCGTGTTCTATCTCTTCGACGCGGCTCTTTACTACATCGCCAATCGAGACGATGCCGACGAGCTTTCCCTGCTCCACCACCGGCATATGGCGGAATTTTCCCGTCGTCATATGGCCCATCAAGCTCTCGATGGTGTCGGTTTCGGAGCACGTCTGTACATCGCGCGTCATGACTTGACCGACCGGTTAGTGCAATGCCGTCGGCCCGTGCTCGGCGAGCGTGCGGACAATATCGCGCTCCGACAGGATGCCGACAATGCGGTCATCGGTGCCGAGGATTACGACTGCGCCGATGCGTCGCTCAGCCAACAGCTTTACCGCCGCGGCGAGGTCAGGGGTCGGCTCGATCGCGACCACGTTTCCGCGCCTGCCATGCAAAATGTGCTTGACGATCATGGCAGCCTCCCTGGTTGCGGCAGTGGACGACAAGCACGCGGTTTCTAGTCGGACAACGATCCGAAACTGGTCCCGTCAAGAAAGAGATGTCCCCCGCGAATTGCCTTATGCGACCAACCGCGGCGGGAAAGTATCATCCCCCGTCGTCGAAGCTCCTATCATGGTGAAAGTCTCGAAATAAAAATCGCATTTCCAACAGCGCCAAACATGGATCTGCCGCTCATTCCGTTCTTCAATCCATTCTGGGGCAATTAGCGCATTGCTGCAAAGGGCGCAGCGCATCCCGAAGCTGGAACGACGTGCGGATACCATCGTAGACATGGTAACCTCCGTGCTGTCGTTCCCCCGACAAGCCAACGCTATCATGAAGGTCGACTTCGCGGCGAGCCCTTTTTAGCTTCAAAGAGCACTCTACTCCCGCGGAGCCGTAAACACCTCAGCCGAAGAAAGAATCTTTATATGCTGCACTGCACGCAAGGTGCATAACATAGCGCAAGTCCTCGCGCGGGATACGGTGCCCGATCGCTTCGCACGCTGCTGGTCGGCGGAAGGATGCTCCACAATTTTCCAAGCTTAGGAGGTCTGCTTCACCCGAATGAGCCGACATCGATCAACGGTTGATCCATGTCTGTTTCGGGCCAGGAAGAGACTCATGCACTGCAACAAATTCGGAAACCCCGCATCGGTCACAAGACGGACGCAAACGCCTCGCGCGCGCGTGTGTCGTCCACGATTGGTTCGGGTTCAGTATTCGCGGCCAAAAACAACTTACTTTCAAGTCGCCGAGAGATGCTCTCTTGGCGCAAATCGTGTCCAGACCGCAAATTGATCTAGATCAAAGATAGCCCAGCAAACGGCGATGGCTGACCATCCGCTCTCAATAGAGCAGCAGACCGCGGTCATGCGTATCTAAGTTAGCCCTGTTTGTTCACGGGGAACGGATTTGTAATCGTAGATTTGTAATCCTAGAAATGGAGCATACCATGAGCACGGCGAACTTCGATTTCACCGCTCGTTCGCGTCGCCTGTTCGATCGGCCGGTTATGATTGGAAGCGGCGCGGGCGTAATGGGCATCGGCATTGTGATAGGACTGCTGACCCCCGGATTACTCTTCCCCACGGCGAAGGATCATCCAATAGCTCACGTCAGCGCTAACGTCGGTCAACCTGTCTCGACCCCGGAGTCGGTAACTTTCAGAATTGTGCCTTCTCCGGTGATTGAGGCCGATGCCCGATTCTTCTTTGGCACCGGCGACGGCAGCAGCGGATACTACGCCGAGCGACCGAATCGATGAAGGCACGCTCGCCTAAGGCAGAGTAATCCGTCTCGCATGGCTGCGATGCGCCGACCGTTGGCGTCATCGGCTGTCAGCTAACCGCTTGATATATAACCACTGGCGATAAAC
>Ga0181523_10002469_pt1 | contig 18055 bp, 12 predicted proteins | sample PEATcosm2014_Bin_43_FD_119752 | JGI IMG/M metagenome (GOLD analysis project Ga0181523, IMG submission 119752) | Peatland microbial communities from MTU Mesocosm Facility, Houghton, MI, USA - PEATcosm2014_Bin05_30_metaG | ecosystem: Environmental > Terrestrial > Soil > Wetlands > Peat | place...
AGACCGGTCTGTCCAATCGAGCCCAGGACAATCAATTCAGCCTTCCATTGTTCTGCCGCGTCGAGGATCTTTGATTTAGGGTCACCTTTTGCAACGGCTGTGGAAACCTTCAGACCCTTGGCACGGAGCTTTTCAGCGATCTTGGAAACCAGATTCTCTGCTTGTTTGGTTCGAGCCTCCTTCACCTTGTCCAGGGCAGGGTCATAGCCGCCTATTCCCCGGGCGACCAAGAATGGCAGTGGCTCCATCACATGCAAAACTCGAACTTCTGTCTCACTGGGCCGCACTTGTTCGATCAACAGTTGCGACGCTGCTTCCGAAAATTTGGAATCATCGACCGCGAGCAGTATTCTCCTGACTTTGCCTTTCGCTACCCCGCTTATGCGCTTCGAGCCCTTAGCAGGCCGAGGTAGCCTAACAAGCTCAACGGAGCAGTGTGCGTGACGCAAAACAGAATCCGGCAAACTTCCCATCAAGAACCGGTCAAGGCCCGTTCGCCAGTGCGAGCCGAGGACGATCAAGTCGGCATGCCATTCTGCGGCGATGTCTATGATTTTAGATTTTGGACTGCCCAACTCCACGGCTGTAGTCACCTGTAGGCCTTTGGCACGCAACAACTGTGCTGTTTTGGCAGCCAAGGCTTCTGCCGGCTTGCGTTGCGCGTCTCGCGCGTGTTCCACTCCGGGGTAATAGGCCGTCATTTCGGGGAGCTGGTTGGAAAGCACGTCAATGACATTCATAACGTGCACCTCGGTATCCCCTGGCCTGGCTTGTCCGATCACAGCCTTCGTTACTGCTTCTGAGAACTTAGAACCATCGATGGCGAGAAGAATTCTCATGACTCATCTCCTGCTTGCTCTGGATAGTAAACAGAAAAACTCATCATACGTCATTGCTTGTCTGTCGTCAGAGGAAGATTAACGGTTTGATGACCGTATCCACGTTTGTTTCCCTCATATGAAAGGCATTTCGAAATCGTTGAACATGATTTCATGAGCGGTTAGGCCAAAACTACATCACATGCCACTGGTGGAGAATTCTGGAGGCAGTTCGCAAATTGTGGCAAGAGGGTTGCGGTTAGAGTGCACTTCTCGTAGTCGCGGTCAGATGCTAGGTAACCGTCCAATTGAAGTGAGTTCCGTCCAACTACCGTCCAAAATGAGCTAGTTTAGAACCGAATTCAGGCAACTTAGCCGTGTAAGGTCAACTGAGTCATCAGGGTTTATGGAGCGGGCGATGAGAATCGAAGTAAAGTCCTAATCCAACATAGCCTGTGTGTTCAATCACTTACAGACACTCGTTTAACTTCAATTGCGGACAATTGCGGACCTGCCAGTTTTGGGGTTGAGGTCGAAGCGCAGTATAATATACGAATAGAGCAATACCATAAGGAGTATGCCATATTCGTAACCTCATCTAGCATTACCCGCGTTTCACCCATCGCAGTTCCCTTTTTCAATTCGAGGTCCAAATGGAGTGTCTTTACACAACGAAGTAAGCACAGGCGGAAAGAAGCCCGTCGTGCGCCGAAGAGGTCAAACCGGAGCATTAGTAAATCGTAATGGAGTTTGGTGCGGTAGATGGCGAGAGTACGTCAAGCAGTTGGATGGGACGGAAAAGAGCGTGGAGAAGTTCAAGGCTTTTCCGGGTCTGTCCGAACGAGCAGCAAGAGCAGAGTTTCAGGATTTGCTGGTAGAAGTCAACGAAGCGAACACAAAAGACAGGAAGATTACCTGCCCAAGTTCGCAAGCGTTGACCTTGCTAACCGTAATTGAAAAGTGGAGGTCTCTGCTATCGGGGAATCTGAAACCCAGAGGCAAGGCTGCTGCTGAATCACATTTGAAAGCCCACATCATTCCCAAGCTCGGCAACTATGCCGAGAGTGAATTGTCTACTGAAATCATTCAGCGATTCATTCAGGACATCAAGCCGAAATTGAGCGGCAAGTCTGTCGTGAACATCGTCAGCACTTTGCGGACGATTCTTTACCACGCTCGCAAACAGGAATGGATAAAGGGAGATGAGCCTGTCAAGTTTGACTCGCTTATTCTCCCCGAGAAAGTTAGTGAGCCTGCCGTGTTCCTGACGGCAGCCGAGATAAAGCAACTCATCAAATCCGCCCGTGAGCCATTCAAGACGATTCTGCTTTGTCTGGCGTCCACGGGAATGCGCATAAACGAAGTTCTTGGGCTTCGTGTTGAGGATGTAGATTTCAAGACGAAGACCATACGCATTCAAAAGTCTGCTTATAAAGGCAAGCTGGGCACTCCAAAGAGCAAGGCGTCTATGGCTCCTGTTCCGATGTGCGCGGCACTCCAGAAGGCACTCACGACGCATCTGAAGTCCAAGCACTACCGAGAGAATCCCCTTGGCGTGGTCTTCACCAATCGCAATGAGCGGCCATATAGCGACAATAAACTGCGAGTCTACAAACTTCACCCACTCACGAAGAAACTAGGTATCAAGCATTGTGGATTCCACGCTATTCGGCATGGCGTGGCTAGCGAACTGATTGATGCTGGAACACCAATAACGGTAGTCAGGGACCAACTGCGTCACTCGGATGTCAGGACAACGCTGGACCTGTACGGGCACGTTGTAGGAAACGCACAAAGAAAAGCTGTGGAGGGTCTGGCGAAGAAATTAGTCGCCTAGGCCAACTTGACCTACTTTGAAAATAACGAAGGCTCCTGAGTTTTTATTCAGGAGCCTTTTCTTTTGCCTTATTGGATTTCTTCGCTCTGAGTTTAGCCCATCTTGCTCTCTGTGCTTTGGAGATGGCCGCGCGCTGACGCGAGAGTGTGGCTGGACATCGTGAACAGGAAAGCGAAGTGAATCGTTAGCTTCGTTGAGCTTCACGTAAGACGGCCACCTGAAACTTGTGCCAACTTGGCACGGATTCCAGACCATGAAAACACAAAAGCCCTGCACTCTGAATAGAAGCAGGGCTTTCATTTGTGCAACACGGTATCCAGGCTGGAGATCGGGATTTGCAAATAGCAGAGCGTTACTCAAGGCCTATCTGGGAGTAGCCAATCGTAACTCACATTTCCCCCAACCGGACTTCGGGACAGCGAAGAGAGGCTGAGCGTTATCATCCAGTGACCCGAATGAAGTCATAGCCGCAAATCAGGAGCAAACTCGTCTCGCACCATAACCCCTTGACGTCTGCTCGGCTTTTTTCCTAGATTTCGTTGGGTGCCCTCCCATGAGTAGTCTCCTCAGTGCCCGCGTCCTCCCAAGCGGCACGATCTGTGGGTTCCTAGGATTAGTGACCATATCTGCGTATTATGCAAAGGCATGGGCGACACTGAGAAAACCTGAAGTACTCACAACAGAAATTCCTGAGAACCCTAATAACGGGCCACCGGCCGCGTCGAAGGGAATGTGTTTTCTCCAATTTGGAATCAGTGGTTCTGTCGTCCTCTATATGCTGGTCGGTGCATTCGAGTCGCCGAGCGGCGCCTTGATGACTTTGGCTGGCGCGCTGCTCGGGTTAGGCGGGGCGGTGGCTCTCGCTGTAGTTGGCGCAGGATTCGTAGCGCTCTGGCATCTTTGGAAAGAACTTGTTTTGCAATTGCGTCAAGCAAGGATCGCTCGATTGCTTCTGTCTTTGCCCCTGGCTCTTGTCGGGCTGGCTGCAGGCCTTGGGGCTTTTGCCTTGCTTGGCTGGGTAACAGAAAAACTCCCGCCTGTTCTCAATCCCTTGTATAAGTGGGTGATTTGGTTCTTCATTGCGGCCGTGTTCAATCTCCTTTGGAAGGGGCGGAGCCATGCCGCCTTGTTCATGCGACTAATCCTGCTGGTACTCTTCACTGCCGTAATTTCTGTTTCGGTGGCTCTCGCCTTGTGGTGGGCTTGTTCGCAAGCGATGTGCCTGATGATCATTTCCCTATCCGGCATCGGAGTAATCAACACGTTGTTTTATGCTGCGTTCGTTCGCGATTCAGCCCTCGCTGATAATCTGATAGATCCTTCTACTCACCCGCCTCGCAATCTCTTTCGGTGAAAATTTTTCGTCGCTGGACGTTCCGACACTCCAATCAGCCGTCCCGAGCCCGCCGGGGTTATCGGACAAATGCACTAGCCCGAACTTCTCCGGTTGACGAAAAATCAGGATTTAGGCCATGGCTGTAAAAGAATTGAGATAAGCCCTGGGAGCACGGAGAGGAATACCAAAAAAGCCATAACGCCCAGCCCACTTCTAACCGCGTGGGGATCGTTTCATTGTCGACAAATTCATTGTATTCGAGACCGGAGGAGCATAGGATGTGCCCACTTAGTCTCGACTTGCAGACCCAGACAAATCGAAGATGCCTGATGATCAGGCCATAGTGAGTTCGCGATGAAACACTTGATGCCGCTCGTTATCTTATCCTGTTTCATCTCCTGGGTTCCCGTCGCCAGGGCATCCGAGAATGAAGGGGTTGAACTCAAGTTAGGGAAAGAATGGAAGCGTGCGTTCAGTGCTCAAACCAGGCAGGCAACGATTCTCGAATTTATTCGCGAAGGAGACGATATAAATCACTGGGAGGAGTTGGTGACGATTCAGAACGTTGGATCGCGTAAATCTTCCCCCGAAAAATTGCTGGACAAGCTGAAAGCGCTCCGTGAAACCGAGTGTCCTGGTGCAACGGAATGGAATGTAATCCAAAAAGACGAAAACAGCATTTTGTACGAATGGCACGCAAACCCGTGCGCCGGCTGGCCGGAGCAAGTTGAAATCGCCAGAATTATGTCAGGGCAACGCAATTCATTTTTCCTTCACTACGCCGCAAAAGTCCACGAACTGACCGCTGAAACACGAGCGCTGTGGATCAAGACGTTTTTGGAAGCCACCCTGGATTCCGAGGCCAGTGCGCTTGTCCCATCTGCAGGAAGAGATGACGTGGACGAAGTCGTTCCGTTTCCAATGGAGAAGGTCATGACCGCTTTGAAGCCTGCCATGGAGAGTCAGAACTGCAATGTCACGGAGTCGACGACCGACCGTATTGAGTGCAAGCGTCCCCGCGTGTTTGCGAATAACCGGCAGACTTCAGGCGGCGAGAGCGTAACAGCCGTGCTGGGAGCGAAAGGCGACCAGACGCAAGTTCGAATTACGACCGGCCTCGGTTTCTACGGGCGATTGGCAAAAAGCAACTGGTCCACACCCATCTACGAACAGATGGTGCAGCGCCTGCAAGAATCTACTCTAACTCCGCCAACCACTGCAGATATGTCCGAGGCTGCAGGAGCCCCGGCGGGATCTGCGCAGGACAATACTCCCGTAGTTTACGCTAACTGGGGATACAACCCAGCGCCAGGTGCACGCCTCGAGTTGAAGGAGGCAGGACGAAAACCAGGCCGGCACGGCACAGTGATTACCTACCATGCGGAAGGCTCCGGATTCCCCACTGAAAAAACCTATTCGCTCTGGATGATGCAATCCGGAGATCATAAGACGCTTCGCCTTTTGACCGGCTATCAGGCAAACGCCGCTGGATTACTAATCTGTCCGGGGCAAACGCAACCCGGCGATCCTCCGCAACCGCATTCGCATTGCTTTCCTCTCGAACGCGCATCAATCGATGTCGATAACTACCACAACGGGGAACCGGTGAACATTGCCATCATTTCGACCGACGGTGCCGTGCGAGCCTATGCGCGCGCCTACCCTTTCCCGATCCAAGCCCAGGATGGAAAGTGCACTTTGAACGTGGAGATCGCAAACTCTAAATTCAGTTCGTTTATTATTCGCGGGGTCGGGTTTGAACCAAACGAGAATATTAAGACTTCGTCCAGCTTCGGAGACAGCGCGACCCCGGGCACTCAACAGGCTTCCCCCACAGGAGAATTTGCTGTGACCGTTCAGGCCAATTCATCCGGGCAAAACTCCGGTTCGTCCACTTTCACTGCCACGGGAGATTCGTGCCATCCCATCGTCACCTATGAATTGGGGAAAGCAGCAAAGAAGATACAGTGAATCGAGCCGTTTCTCCGCAAGCGTTCCCTATCATCCGAAGCCGGCACCTTCCTTTGAATGTTATTGCGGATGGAGAGACACCGCTGGCGGCAGGGAGAATACGTAGATCCTAAATACTCCCTTCTTCCAATAAACGATCACGGCACGACCGTTGTCACTCAGCTCCATACTAGGATCGACCACTTCATTCCAGCGCTTACTGGTAGAGTCCGGGTGCGGACGAAAACGCGGGGAGGTTGCGACCGTTGTGCCCGTGGCGGCATCCCACAAGCGGAATCGCTGCTCCAGAGTTTCATTCCACCGACCTGAGCTTAGCCGTTCCTTAGGGATGTAACCGAGGATCACGTGGCCGTCACTTGAAGCTCCGACGAAACGGCGCGCCCCGACCTTCGGGTCGGCAAATTCCCTTATAAGCTTCCCATTGCTGGAGTCCCATAGCTTTATTCGAGGCTGTGGGTAAAGCGGCTGAGCCATACGGGTATCATCGCTGGCGATTTGGTTTTCTCCGACAAAGCTGATCCGACCCGGCCAGTGTCCGGTATTCACTTGAAGGGTCATCTTTCCGGTATCCACATCGAATAGTTCGACGTCTTTTAAGTGTTTCGGTTTTGGCGCGGAAGGCGAGTTTTTTGGAATCGTACGTGGAGTACCCGGGACGTGGGAAACAGCGATTTGATTGCCGCTCGGAGAAATGGCGACGTCTCCGAAGTCATAGCGGAGTTCCGTCGTATCCCATTCCTTGAGGAGCGTTCCGGAAGTGAGGTCGTAGAGTCTTACAAGCCCGTTTCCATAACCATAGTAGGTCCTGTTGGGATAATCCCACGAGAGAAAGGCACCACCGAAAGCGATCACCGCTCGAGGGCTATTCGCTGCACAGTAGATTCGCCGTGGAATGTAACCTGGGTCTGTGCCAGGAATTGGATTTTCAGTGGCCGTGGCATTACTTCCACCGTTTGCGAATTCAAGTAATAGAGCGTCCCTCCTGGGTCGGCAACCATGATTCCCGAGCCACGGTCACAGTACTGCACAAAGCCTTCTGGACCGGGAAGATCCACTGAAATTGGAACTTTGGGCACGGTCACAGACAATTGCTTTGACGCGATGGGTTCTTGTGTACCGACATTCCATATTTGCACTCTAAGCGCGACCTCCCCTTTGGGATCTTCGTCCACGTGGCTAAAGTACGCTGCGGCGACTTGTTGGCCGTCAGGCGATAGAGCTGCGCCCTTTAAAGCAAGAAACTGCAGACTATGTTCCTTAAAAATCTGGAACGTACTTAGCTGCGATGCCGAGTCGTCTTGAGCGCGAGCGCTGATCGCACAAAGCAATGGGCAAAGGAATATCAGAAGGCTAGCCGATGCTCTTGTCTTTGCATGCCAGTATTTCATAGGGGCATAATATCATTGCGATTTGTTCAACAGGGGTTACGGCGCGGAGTTTGCTGGAGTCAGCAGGTCGGATCAGTAGTTCGCGAAAGCAAAAGTATTCGATTTTATCGAGTTCTTCTCGGGTGTCCCAGCCCGTCGCACCAGTAGGTATCGGAGTTCGTCGGAGTTTTGAGCCGGAGTCGCACCGAACGAGGCTATAAATGCTAGCCAAAATACAACCAGTTTTTGGGCCGCGCTGAGGTGCAGGTTTAGGCGCGCTGGCAAAGCGGGCCGGGGAACGAGCTTCGGGGCACTCATCAGATTAAACGTGCGAAATCATCGAACAGCATAACCCCCGAACGGATCAACCGCTAGTCGGGGTATCTCGACCCTGTGGTTGCTCGTAATCCGCTTTCGCAGAGATGAGAATGGGAATATCGGGGCGGCGCCTTTCAAGAGTGTTAGGAAATCCTGCCCTCGCGCTGAAGCCTCGTGTGATGTGTTGCACACAAAGATGCAGGGGAGCGGTAGGGCAGGTCATGGCAAATCCACAATTTCTCACCTGGATCTGGCAAAAGTACTACTATTAAGCGCGATTGAAGTCAGTCGGGTCCCGATACTGACCGCGCAAGATCGCGATCACATTGTCCCTGGCTGCGCTCCCACATTCCCGATTATGTTCTTACTATGGGCATTTCAATGGTGGAAAAGGGCAAATTCGCTCTCACTGGCGATTCCCCACAAACCGGCGGTCGACAAGCCAGTCGTGCTTGAAGATCTTCGCAAGATCCTGGCAGAAGCGGACAGAATCGTCGTCAAAGACTCTCCGGAGACATGGGCGAAAATCCTATTCGATTCAACCGACAAAAAGGATTTGGAAGAACTCTGGGAAAGCTTGACCCTAGAGACGCCTGGGGCTGGTGAGTGGTTTCACTGCATGTGCAATGGCACCCCGGCCCTCTATGTTTATCAGCACGGCTGCCAACTTCTGAAGCTAACCAATCACCATGGCCAATCTATCCGCTGCTCCCTGTGGGACAGCGATGTGCGCATCGTTGACGAAGAGAAATGGCTTTCATGGTTTGATGAGCGCCGAATATCGGGCCCGAGACGGGAAGCTAAGGCCATGCATGCTCAGTTCGCGCAGAACAAAAAGGATTGGGAAAGATGGCTAACCGCCATGCCGAAAGCGGTTCAACTGGTTTGGTCCGATGCTCTCGGTCAATTCGGGGAAGTTGATCTTGTCCCCCTTCGCGCAGCAGTTGAACACGAGATGCCGGACCGCGGGGAACGCATCCTTGCTTTGCTCGAGTGGTTCGGCTCTGGTGCCGGGCCTTGGTCCGGGTTCCCATCTTACGAGAGTGCTGCCGCGAACCTTCTGCTCGACTTTCCCACTACGGAAATCATAAAGGCCGCGCAATCCGCAAGCTTGAGTTCAGCACAGACGGAGGGAGTGGCGCGTCTTTTTGCAGGTTGGGAGTTCGGAAGGAAGCGGGCCAAGGATCTAAAAGAACTCCCTGAGCCGCTGAAAAAAGCACTGTGGAATCACACTAAGTTAAGTCAGGACAAAGACAAGATTGAGAGAGCGAAGCGCGTATTCGCAAAATAGCCGCCGACCGTGGCAGGCGCCGGACTATCCCGCTCCGCCCGGTTCGACTGGAAGAGCGCCGGATTGATTACCCCTGAATCTATGCGGCCAGCCCCCAGGAATGTGAGTTCAAGTACAACGCGCCGAACTGAGAAAAAGGTAGGTCACTGATGCCAACGAAAATTACTCAACTTGTGATCGCCCACCTTCTACCGTTCGTACTTGCCTCCCTCCCTGCCGTTGCTACTCCGCCACAGGAGGCTGGCTGGGACAGCCTTATGGCGGCTGGACTGAGCGCCGCCTCTGAGGGCCGTTATGCCGAATCAGAAAAGAACTTAAGCGACGCTCTCGCGTTAGCGGATAATTTCGAGCCGGATGACTCGCGTGTAGCAGAGAATCTCAATGCCCTTTCCGGAGTCTATCTTAACGATGGCAAGTATGCGCAAGCCGAACAACTTGCGGTCCGACTCCTGGCCGCACGCGAGAAAAAGCTCGGCAAAGAGAATCTCATAGTTGCAACATGCTTGGACAGGCTGGGGCAGATATATGAAGCCGAACGCAAACATGCCGAGGCCGAGCCTCTTTACAAGCGGGTCCTGGCGATTCGGGAGAAGGCGTTGGGTCCCGAGCATCCTGATGTTGCTCAGAGCCTGACTAACTTGGCGATCGTCTACGAGGCCCAGGGCAACTATGCTGATGCGGAGCCACTCTTGAAGCGCGCCTTGGCTATCCGCCAGAAGGCCTCCGGTCCAGACAACCTTGAAGTGGCCCAGGGCCTCGACAATCTGGCATATGTGTACTATCTGCAGGGCAAGTATGCTGAAGCGGAGCCACTTTATAAGCAGTCGCTGGCGACCGAGCAGAAGCTTCAGGGGCCGGACGTCCCGGATGTGGCCGCGCTCCTTAATAACTTAGGTCTGCTTTACGAGGCCCAAGGCAGATACTCGGAAGTGGAACCGCTTTACCAGCGTTCTCTGGCAATTCGCGAGAAGGCACTAGGGCCAAACAACTCCGATGTTGCAGAGAGCCTGAACAACCTCGCTCTGCTTTACAAGAAAGAGGGCAAATTCGCTCAGGCCGAGCCGCTCTACCAGCGCGCGATCACGATGACTGAGCAGGCCCTCGGGCCTGACCACCCTTATGTGGCCACCAGTCTAAACGACCTCGCTAACTTATACCTGGACCAAGGCAAATACATTGAAGCAGATTCACTCTACAAACGCGCCCTCACCATTACGGAGAAATCGTTGGGTCCGGACCACCCCGATGTGGCCACGAGTCTCGATAACCTCGCTTCGTTATATGAGAAAGAGGGGAAATATGCCGAGGCTGAACCGCTCGATAGGCACGCGCTTGCAATAGCAGAGAAGGCCCTCGGTCCCGACCACCCCGAGGTGGCCACAATTCTCATCAATCTCGCCAACATGTACCAGGACACAGGCAAATACGCGCAGGCCGAACTGTTCTACAAGCGCTCCCTGGCGATCAACGAGAAGGTGCTGGGTCCTGACGGCCGCGAAGTGGCGACGAATCTCAACAATCTCGCTAGCCTCTACGATTCCCAAGGCAAAAACGCCGAAGCAGAAGCACTCTACAAACGTTCCCTGGCAATCAACGAGAAGGTGCTCGGCCCTGACCACCCCGAAGTGGCTGCATGTCTGAACAACCTTGCGAAATCGTATGCCGCCCAAGGCAAATACTCCGAAGCGGAACCACTCTACAAACGTGCACTCGCAATCACCCAGAAGGCGTTTGGCCCAGACCACCCTGATGTGGCCGAGTGTCTCAACAATCTCGCCGAGCTTTATGCAGCAGAGGGTAAATACACTGAGGCCGAACCGCTCTATCTGCGCTCGCTGGCGATCCGGAAACAAGCCTTCGGGCCTGACCACCCCTATGTGGCCGAGAGTCTTGAAAACTACGCAGCACTTCTCCGAAAAACAAACCGCGAACCAGAGGCGGCAAAACTCGAAGCGCGGGCCCAAGTAATTCGTGACAAACAAGCTTCAAAAATCGCCCCAAAGTGAAACCGGATCTGGCGAGAAGAACGCATTCCCGCGATCGGGTTACCTACGAAAGAGCTGTTGGACTACCCTGAGCAGAATCGAACATGACATTGAAAACCCTTTTTTGTTAATTAATTCTCGGGTCTAGCTCATCATCCCCAAGAGGGCAACCCTGCGGAGGGCCCGGACCATTTACACACAAATCAGAAAAAGTCTTCGTCTCCGTAGAAAATCGCAGGCGGAAGAAGCAAGAACCTCCGTCAAAGACTATCAGTTCCTCGCTCTCCCAATTGTCTGAGGCAGGTTCGCAGAAGAAGCTAATAAATATCAGCTTGTGACCGTCCAAAACGATTCCCCGATACTGGCGTTTGTACGTTTCAATTCGTTCCAGAATTTCGGGAGCACTTGGATTCTTAGATTTTTCCAAAAAGGGTACAAGGTTCTTTTCAGCTCCTGAAATGTCCGCTTTCATTGGTGTCCAATAGCGAGCGCCGTTCGGGTACAAGCCGGGGGGAATTTCCATAGAGTCGGCTGGGAATATGGCTCCGACGTATCCGACGCCTTTGACAAGAACTGGTTTAGGTCGGTTGCTATATTCGGCCTGTTTAGAGGTTAAGTCGTCGTGTTGAAGATTCGGAAAGGATGAACGGTCCGGCAACTTGCCTGTGCTACACGCGGTTAGCGAAAAAGAAAGAAGTAGCAGGACTCGACATGTCACCATTATGATTCTTATCACAATTACAAAGCTTGACTCTCCGTACTTAACGTAGCCCGATTAGTAGCAACGATCGCCGTCCCGAAGATTATGCCAATCATTCCTTAGTCTGCATAATCAAAGAGCCTACAGGTCCGCGGGTCGAAAAGACCGACCACACGCACCACAAATGAAATAGGACTCAGCGTCGGGACTCTTATCGACGAATCGATTCTCCTTGGAATGTCGGCCACAACCAGGGCACGTCAGTCCGACAGCTCTCAAAGACCTGGCAAGCTCATGGCATCGGAGATTGTGCGCCCTCATCACTTCCTCATTTTCTTCTTTGCTCCGGGCCCGCAGCTCATCGCGCTCTTCGCTTAGCTGCTTAATCAATTTCTTCCGGCTGTCCGGCTGTAGGGTTTCTGGCACCGAGGTTGCGTCGGCGATAAGTAGAAGTCTTTTTGATATTTCTCCTAGGGCTTTCCAAACTGCTGGCGGCTCACACCACCATGTGAATTGGACTTTACTGAAGCCACGTTCGATAAGGAGTTCATAGGTCGTTCCGTCTAACCCCATAACTGTTTCGGGAACAACAGAGATGACCTGATGCTCCAAAATATCTAAAATGTCCCTTACTTCAGTCGGAGACACCTCACGTCTCCAGCTCATGGCCTCCGTAATTTCCTCGCAGTTATCGACAACAAGGCCCCCACGTACCTCCACAATTAAGGCGAATTCTTCCATATTGAATGGCAGCATTTTTTGACAGACCAAGAAATATTTGGCACGGCCCTCTGCATCGTAATCCTCCATCAGGCGGACACGTAATTCGCCAGCAAAAGATGGTTTTTCTTTTAAAGCCAATAGGAGTTTGCCACTGATTTCACGTTTCATATTTTTCTAATTGTGTCAATAATGTGAGTTTTTCGCCACCTTAGGCTGCCAGGACATTGGCCCGGTAGGCTTGATCGTCCAGGTAGGACCCGGTGCGAGACTGCCGGTCATCGGGCTTGAAGCCGGAGTAGAATTGCCTCATTGAATTCGCGCAATTCACAGGTCGATTATTGCTGATGATTAGTACGATGGATTCTGAAGTATATTTTCGTTCGATTCTGGAGGCTTGTGTGGCTAATCGTGTTAACCGGCGCCGGAATCAGTGCCGAGAGCGGCATCCCAACTTTCCGGGGACAGGATGGACTTTGGGAAGGACACCGACTTGAAGACGTGGCCACACCACAGGCTTTTACATGAGACCCGGAGCTGGTATAGCGTTTCTTTGGTTTTCAACCGCCCGACCCGAGGGCGAAGTACTGATACGTACTTGGACGATTTGTGCGTTACCAGGACTTGGTCCGCAATGTGTTTATGTTTGTTGACTTGTCTCCGGCCGCAACTTAGTATGTGCCCCTACTAGCAAGCTTTTCAGCGTGGTTGTAGGGAGGCGCCCATGAAGCTTGTCAGAGCCTTCCTCCCAACTTTCCTATTCGCTTCCGGGGCTTACGCACAGACACCTAGCGCCCCCGTCGTCATCAAAGACGAGTGTGGCATGGTACTGCACCTCGAGTTCTCTCCCACTGGCGGCGAGCTTGCGCGCCTCTGCTTCGGATATGAAGTGGTCTTGCTTGATACCACCAGTTACCGCAGAGCGCGTACGTTCCTTTCCGAGACGGAGCATACCCCGAAGTTGCGGGTTTTTGCGTACAGCCCGGACGGGACCTTTATCGCAACGGTCATGGGGGACAGCGCGGAAGTCTGGAACGCAGCGGACCCAGGTAAGCCGGTACCCAAGGAAAAATCAATTTCGGATATGTATGTACTCTACGCGTTGGACACCCCGCTCAAGGTTTTCGAGGCACACCATCACTCGGGAGATGCCAAAATGTTACTGAACGTGTTGACGCTCCGGTTCTCTCCCGACGGTAAGCTTCTCATCACAGCGCATGGGAACGGTCACATGAAGGTCTGGAATACGAGTTCCTGGACCATCGAAAGAGAACTCATCGCCTTTCCGGATCTGGGACTGGGCATGGGCGGAATACAGTTCTCCCCCGACGGCAAACTTCTGATCACCATGCACGCAAATGGTCATGTAAAGGTCTGGAATACGAGTTCCTGGACCGTGGAAGGAGAACTCATCGTGGCCGACAGCCATTTGCTGGGAGCCACATTTGCGCCCGATAGCAAAACCATCATAATCGGAGACAAAAACGGCGTTCTGCACGACTGGAGTTTGGCGACAAAAGCAGAGATCCGGACTTTGCGTACATTCGAGGGCGTTGACATCGTCTTTAATGTTTCGTTCTCGCCTGACGGCAAGACGATGGTCGCGTCCTATGAGCCAAAGCAAAACCAACGCACGGTGATGATCTGGAACACAACGGATTGGACCGCAGAGGCCGAAAGCGGGTATAACTGCGCCGCGTTTTCCAAGGATGGCAAGTTGCTGGCGCTCGGTGGGCGTAATGACATTAAACTCATCGATCCGGATTCGCGGGAGCAGATTCGCGACATCGAGTTGCCCGAGATGACGCGGGGCGAGGTCGGACTCAGTGACAAGGACGCCCCGGACGCGAAGGAGAAAATCCCGTGCTTCGTCAGTACTCTAGCATTTTCTCCTGATGGCGATACGCTTGCCGCCGGGTGCTTGGAGGGAACCGTCCGCTTACTAAAGGTGGCTCCGTAGAAGTTGAGAGCAGCCGAAGAACGCGGCGCTTTAGGTCCAGTCGAGTTTGTACCATTTGCGTACTCTTCCGAGATCGGCGTTAATCGGGCCACGGGGCGGGAAGTCTTCTGTGCCGATCGCATACCACAGCGTCTCAGAAGAAGGAGCGACAATTTGATTCTTCCTAGGAAAGGAATTGCTTTGCTTGGATTGCTTTTGGCCGCGTCACTGTGTTCCGCACAAGACCAGCCGAAGACCGGGAAGAATGTCCAACCGGCCGTTCTGATTCACTACGTGAAACCTGATTATCCGGATGCGTGGAAGAGAGAGGGGATCCAGGGCACGGTACATCTGCACGCGATAATAACGAAGGAGGGAAACTTGCAGAATGTGACGGTGATTGATGGAGATGCGCGTCTGGCGAAGTCGGCGGAAAAGGCGGTGAAGAAGTGGCGGTATAAACCAACAGCGGCAAATGGAGAACCCGTTGATGTGGAGACAACGCTTGCCATAACATTCGCGCTTAATCCAGTCCAGTGAAGAAATGACCGATAGAAGAAACGATATTTCTTCGGAGTTGGCGTATTGAAAAGGTGGGCAGAGTCAAATTCACAGCCTCAACTGGCATTTAGTTGGGACGAAACTCAAAATGAACCTCGAACTGGACTCGGGTGGGAACAGCCTTACCGTCCTTGAGTGCCGGATTGCATCGCCACGTTTTCATAATAGCGAGAGTCGCATCGTTCATGCCGTCTGGCAGCCCGCGGATAATCCGGACGTTCTCGAGCTTGCCCTCAGAATTGACAATGGCATCAACGAAGATAACTCCACTAAGCTGAAACTTTCGAGCCTCTTCGGAATATGGAGGATTTGGCCAGTAAGTGCACTTTGGTGACGACACGCCGTCGACGCCGGCCCGATATATAGATTCCCCGCTTGCAGTCGATGTAATCGGCGGAAGAGAGGCAAAGGGTTTCGAGGGAGAGAGGTCCACGCTCGATTTTGGAGCGAGGAGGTTGGCCACCGCGCTGTATCCACCCCCATTTTTGTCGGCCACGTCAAACAGGCGGATGGAGAGCTGCACTACGTTCTCATCGGTTCGTTTGGTTGTGCCGAGGACCACGAATCTTGCCTTCAGTGCAAAGGCAATCGAGCGCACAAGTCCGGCATTTACGGACTTCGCGGGGACAAGGTCCTTTGCCAGGAAGTTCTGGAGAAGGCCACGGTCGATGACTTGAATCTTATGATTCTGGCTGGCCAGTTCCTTCGAGAATTCATCCGCCAACTGCATTCCATACGGCGAAGTATTCCCGTCCGGCAGAACGAAATCTGTCACAAGAATGGTGCAATTTTTCTTCGAGCAGCTTGCGACCGCAGGAAAGTTCAATAACTCAGTTGCTAGTGCCCCAACGTCGGACATTGTGTCCGGTGCTGAAGTGGATTTCGCCGTTGGAGGAGTTGTCGCGGAATTCGTCGGCAGAGGAATTGCCATTTCGCCAGTCTCGGGCGTGTGTCCGTCTGGATAGCCTCCCGGTTCTTCCGCAACAACCGACGGGCATAACAGAAACGCTAGGAAAAGCCCACTGGTGAGAATACAAAGGCTGCCGCAAAGTGGATTAACTCCTAGAGCTGAACGGAATCTCTCTTTTGGCTTCAAAACGGCAATATTGTATGCCAGCTCGCGAGGTTGTGAAATGGTTTTCATCGGGAGCACGCTGGACTTTCACGCTAACTCCCGATTTGTCGGGTGGTCTCCATGGGTCGATGCAACACCAAGCCGATCTCTAAGTGTCGAATTTTCAGAAGCTAAATTGGGCTGCCAAGGCAAATGCGAAGAAAAGGCTGTCCTGTTAGGTCAAACCAAATACCGAACCAGAGTTGAGGCTTGCTCTGATCTCATTGGTGGATCTGCCGACTTGAAGAGTGTTGCATCGACCAGCGGCTCCTAACTCAGGTTGCTTGGAAGAGGACACATCCAAGCTCCCCCCGGTTCAGGTTTGCTCGGAACCGCCAGATCTAAAGGGCTGGCCCAACAATGTTGAAACTGTCGCTGTGAAAAGTGTCGCTACGAATGATTAGCGATACTTCAAGGTAGGTAGAAAAGCCCCTGCTCTCGAAAGAGGACAGGGGCTTTCTTTTTGTCCAGTCACATTAGTCGTTAGAACAACTATCCTCTGGACATCTATTAGAATGCCCGTAGAACGCTCTGGGAAGCCCGTACAGCCACGATATAGGCAGGATAGGGGTATACGCTTGGCGGGTTGACAGGCAGGCTATAATCCACACATGGACCTTCACCTGACCCTGCCTCAATTGCGGACTTGGAGGGGTTTTGCGGACTTGAACTCTCGAAAACCCCGCTATTCATTCATATTTGGAGCGGGCGATGGGAATCGAAATCATCTCCCAAGTGTCAAAGGGCTGCAATCCAGAGTGCGTGCTATTCGTTTAAAGGCTTCTGCCGTTTCGCGGCAGAGTCCATTTCTTGGTCCATTCATGGTCCAATAATTGTTACCTAGGGTTCCAAAGCGCGGTTTTGGTAGCCATCCGTGCCGCGTAGTTTCAATCAGTTACCAAATAACAATGTACTGTCACGGCAGAGGTCGCGAGTTCGAGTCTCGTCGTCCCCGCCATTCTTTTCAAGCACTCGGGGAAAGTTTGGCTCTCCCGCGTGGGAACAAAAAGGAACAATAAGAAGACTCACTTCCCTCCTCCCGCCCCGGCAGTTTGAATCTGCTCCGGCAAAATCATGCTGACAACTCTGGTCTGTGCTTGTCTTTTCTCTGGAGCGGTCGCCTGAGTGTAAGTGTCAAGTGTGGTGCGGCTATTGGCGTGTAGCAGCGCGACGCCGCGGGACGGATGTGTCGGCGTAGCAGATTCTCGTGCCAATGGGGTTGTAGGCCTTTCTTCTCCTGGCTAGCAAAGGCCCAATCCGATTCTTGATTGAAAGGCGGCATGCGCTGCCAACTCAAAGGCGATTGCGCCAAGTGCAAATCCCTCCGTGCTCCGTTCAAGAACACTACCTCTGCCGTAGCTAGGGTTTTGCGGCAACAGCGTTATCAGCCAGGCCGGCGCGGAGCAACACGTCCTGAAAACGCGGATCGCTGCGCAACGGGTCGTACATGGGATCCACCTTCATGGAGGTTATGGCGTTGGAATGATTGACGACCGCCTGGCGCAGGAGGGCGATGGTCTGGTCTCTTCGACCCACCGCCGAATAAACGACGAGCAACGTCGGGATCCTCTCTTCCGGTTTCCATGCAAACCGCTCCACCTTGGTTAACGCTTTTTGCGCGTCTGCAGCGCGGCCCCAGTAGCCGTAGACAACAGCCTTTTTCACTGGAAGCCATTTGTCGTTGAGGGTTGCCTCATGCTGCTCGATGAATTCTTCAGCCTCGGCGAACTTGTGTTGCTGGACATAAGAGAAGATGATGATGGAGTCAGCGCGCGGGGCCCTCGGGTCCATGTTGAGCACGGCGCGAGACTGCGCGAGGGCGCGATCGTACTGCCTGCCGTAGTATAGGATGTTGGCGTGATCCGCGGCGATAATCATCGATAACGGATCCAGTTGGCGAGCCTTCTCGCTTTCCGCCAAAGCTTCCTCAAAACGGCCTTGCCACGAAAGGTATTCGGCGTACCACTGATGCGCAGTGGCGTAGCCTGGATCCAAATGGATAGCGCGTTTGAATTCCTTTTCGGCAGTTTGCCAGTCGTAATCGTAACTTTCGGCAATCAATGCCAACGAGGTATGAGCTTCGGCCAGCGTGTCGTCT
>Ga0181523_10002471_pt1 | contig 18015 bp, 15 predicted proteins | sample PEATcosm2014_Bin_43_FD_119752 | JGI IMG/M metagenome (GOLD analysis project Ga0181523, IMG submission 119752) | Peatland microbial communities from MTU Mesocosm Facility, Houghton, MI, USA - PEATcosm2014_Bin05_30_metaG | ecosystem: Environmental > Terrestrial > Soil > Wetlands > Peat | place...
AGCGCGGCGACATCGTCGTCTTCCGTTATCCGCGCGACACGTCGAAGAGCTACATCAAGCGCGTCATCGGTGCTGCCGGCGACCGCATCCGCATCGAGAACGGCCAGGTCTACGTGAACGGCAAGGCGCTCGACGAAGGCTACGTTCCCAGCGATTACGCGGACCCCCGCTCGTATGGCGAAGTCGTGGTTCCACCGCATAGCTTCTTCGTCCTCGGGGATCATCGCAATATGTCGAACGACAGCCGGGATTTCGGGACCGTGAACGAGCGCTACATCTACGGCAAAGCCGTCTTCGGATACTGGCCGATGGAGAAGCTGGGAAGGCTGCGGTAGGGCAACTCTCGGTAAAGGCAATATGACTTCACAGATTCAGCCTTTAGCCTACACTTCTCCCTGCGCGTGGATTTTCTGGGCGGTATTCCTGGCTGCATACGTACCCGAATCTGTGCTCATGGCGCGCTCGAAACCAGCGCCCGGAGAAAAAAGCGACCGGGGATCGACGCAATTCATCATGCTGTCGGCGTGGCTGGCGTTTCCCGCCGCCTTCGCCGTTGCGTCCTGGTCAGGGTTTGCCCTGCTGAATCATCGGAGGGTTTGGTTTGCGCTCGGCATCGCGATTCTAGCAGCCGGTTCAATGCTGCGCCGGTATTGCTTCCGCACCCTGGGGCGCTTCTTCACGGGGAACGTCAAGGTGCAGGCGGACCAGACGGTCATCGAAAACGGCCCCTATCGCTTGCTTCGCCACCCGTCCTATACCGGTGGCATGCTGATGTATTTCGGCACTGGCCTTGCCCTCACCAACTGGCTGAGCGCCCTGATTCTGGTGGGGATGGGCGCACTCACGTATGCCTACCGCGTGCGCGTGGAGGAGCAGGCTCTGGGAACCTCCATAGGACAGCCCTATCTGGAATACAGGCGCCGAACCAAGCGCTTTGTCCCCTTCATCTTCTGAAGGAGCAGCAATCAGCCCTGACGTTTGCCTTTCCTGAGAGCCGAGAGCTGAAAGCTGACAGCTTTCTACTGACACCATCTCGCTCTCCTGCTAGAATTTCTGAAATCAACTTCCAGGAGTTCCAATGCAAGCGATCCTTGCACTCGAAGACGGTAGAGTCTTCCGAGGCAAAGGCTACGGCGCTAAAGGCGAGTGCTCCGGCGAAGTCGTTTTTAATACTTCCATCACCGGCTACCAGGAGATTTTCACTGACCCGTCGTATGCCGGGCAGATCGTCGTCCTGACCAATCCCGAAATCGGTAACTACGGCACGAATCCCGAAGACAACGAGGCCGTGCGTCCCTACATCGAGGGGCTGATCGTGCGCGAGTTTTCGAAAGTCAGTTCAAACTGGCGCTCGCAGCAGGTGACGGACGAGTTCATGGAGCAGTTCAGGATCCCCGTTCTAGCCGAGATTGACACGCGGGCGCTGGTGCGCCACCTGCGCACCTACGGAGTGATGCGAGGGGTGATCTCGACGCTCGAAGATGATACCGACAAGCTCGTAGCCAAGGCGCGAGCGATCCTAAAAATGGACGGCCAGGATCTCGCTAAAGTCGTCTCCACCAACCGTACCTACGTGTGGGAGACAGGCGAGCGCTCGCACTTGCCCGACGAAATTGTCGGCGTAAAAGACGAACCGGCGCGTTTCCACGTGGTCGCCTATGATTTCGGCATCAAGCAGAACATTCTGCGCAAACTGCGCGGAGAGGGCTGCAAGGTGACGGTCGTCCCGGCGCAGACGACGGCGGAGGACGTGCTGGCCTTGAAGCCCGACGGCGTGTTTCTTTCGAACGGACCGGGCGACCCCGAGCCCTGCACCTACGCGGTCGACAACATTCGACGCCTGATGGGACGGCAGCCGATTTTCGGAATCTGCCTGGGACATCAGTTGGTCGGCATTGCGCTCGGAGGCAAAACCTTCAAGCTGAAATTCGGCCACCACGGTGGAAATCATCCGGTGAAGCAGCTCGCGAGCGGCAAGATTGAGATCACTGCGCATAACCATAACTTCGCCGTCGATCCCGATTCGCTGCCGCAAAGCGAAGTGGAGTTGACGCATATGGATCTGAATGACCAGACGCTGGAAGGCATGCGGCATCGGAATCTGCCGCTGTTCACGGTGCAGTATCATCCGGAAGCGGCACCGGGGCCGCATGATTCGCACTATTTGTTTAAGGATTTTGTGAAGATGATGGAGGAGTGCAAGCGGTAACCGTTAGACCAACTCCTTAGAAGTGGTCATCCCGAGCGAAGCAAGGGATCCGCAGGGTGGCACCGCTACAACGTTCGGGTAACGAATATGCTGTGAGCAGCAAAGGCTTGGAAGCATGCGAGAAGAGCAACGCGATCACGTCTACATCATGGCGAGCCGCTCGCTGACGCCCTACACCGGCGTGACCGGAGACATCTACCACCGCGCGCTGCGGCACAAGGCAGGCGAAATTGAGGGTTTCACGAAGAAGAACCACATTAACCGATTGGTCTATTCCGAGACGTTCAAGTACGTGAACAACGCCCTCGCTCGAGAAAAACAAGTCACGGCATGGACGCGGGCAAAGCGACTTGCTCTGATCAAAACAATGAACCCGGGCTGCGAAGACTTGGCTGAGGGCTGGGGCGAGCCGACAAGACTGCAGATCCCTCGCTTCGCTCGGGATGACAAACCTAAAGAAAATGACAATGGTAAAGATACAGAAGGCGGCGATAGCGCACTAAAGCCGCGCCCCTTCCCCGCAAGGCCAAGACCGCATAATGCCAAAACGAACTGACATCTCGAAAATCCTAATCCTCGGCTCCGGCCCCATCGTCATCGGCCAGTCCGCCGAGTTCGATTACTCTGGCACGCAGGCTTGCAAGGCGCTCAAGTCGGAGGGCTTTGAAGTTGTGCTGGCGAACTCGAACCCGGCCACCATCATGACCGATCCCGAATCGGCCGACCGCACTTATATCGAGCCGCTTACGCGCGAATATCTCGAAGAGATCATTCGCGTCGAGCGCGAGATGTCGCCCAGCGCGGGTTTTGCCATTCTGCCCACCGTCGGTGGACAGACCGCGCTCAATCTCGCCATTGAACTCGCTGACGGCGGCGTGCTCGACAAGTACAACGTGAGTCTGATTGGCGCGCAGATCAACGCCATCAAGAAGGCCGAAGACCGTCTGTTTTTCAAAGACGCCATGCAACGCATTGGGCTCGACGTGCCGAAATCGGCGCTCGTCAGCAACCTGAAAGACGGCATCGAGTTCGCCGGCAAAATCGGTTTCCCGGTCATCATTCGTCCCTCGTTCACGCTGGGTGGCACTGGCGGAGGCATCGCCTACAACCGCGAAGAACTGATGGAAGTGCTCGCCCGCGGCCTCGACCTCTCGCCCGCGCATGAGTGCCTGATCGAAGAATCCGTTCTTGGATGGAAAGAGTACGAGCTCGAGGTGATGCGCGACACGAAGGACAACGTCATCATCATCTGTTCGATCGAAAACTTCGATCCCATGGGCGTGCACACCGGCGACTCTATCACCGTCGCCCCCGCGCAGACGCTCACCGACCGCGAGTATCAGGTGATGCGCGATGCCTCGATCGCCGTGATTCGCGAGATCGGCGTTGAAACCGGGGGATCGAATATCCAGTTCGGCGTCAATCCGTCGACCGGGCGCATGGTGGTGATCGAGATGAATCCGCGCGTCTCACGTTCATCCGCGCTGGCTTCGAAGGCGACCGGATTCCCGATTGCGAAGATTGCCGCCAAGCTTGCCGTTGGATATACGCTTGACGAGATTCCTAACGACATCACGCGCAAGACTCCGGCCTGCTTCGAACCTACGCTCGATTACGTCGTCGTCAAGATTCCGAAGTGGCAGTTCGAAAAATTTCCTGGTGCCGACGAATCGCTGGGCCCGCAGATGAAATCGGTCGGCGAGGTGATGGCCATCGGCCGCACCTTTAAAGAAGCGTTGCAGAAGGGAATCCGCTCGCTCGACACCGGCAAACGCGTCGGCTCGCAACAAATTGAACCGAAGATTCTTACCCAGCGCCTGGTCACGCCGCATCCCGAACGTCTGACGTATGTTCAGTATGCGCTGCGGCAGGGCTTCCAAATCAAACAGATCGCGAAGATGACCTCGATCGATCCCTGGTTCCTCTACCAGCTCAAAGAGATTAACGACATGCAACTGGAGATGGAAAAGCATCCGATGGAATCGATCCCCACCGAGGTGCTGCGCGAAGCCAAGCGCATGGGATTCTCCGATGGACGCCTCGCCGGAACCTGGCGTCTGGACGGCAGAGGCGGCCAGGAACAAGTTCGTCACTTCCGCAAGAAGCACGGGCTGAAACCGGTCTACAAGCGCGTGGATACCTGTGCCGCGGAGTTCGAGAGCTACACACCGTATCTCTACTCAACCTACGAGGAAGAAGACGAGGCGACGCCCACCGCGAAGAAAAAAGTCGTCATACTCGGTTCCGGCCCCAACCGCATCGGGCAGGGAATTGAATTTGATTACTGCTGCTGCCACGCCAGCTACGCGTTGCGCGAAGATGGCTACGAAACCATCATGATCAACTGCAATCCCGAGACGGTCTCGACCGACTACGACACCAGCGACCGTCTCTACTTCGAGCCGCTCACGCTCGAAGATGTGTTCGCCGTCTGCGAACACGAAGCTTCCGGAGGCGCGCCCGTCGGCGTGATCGTGCAGTTTGGCGGCCAAACGCCGCTGAATCTTTCGCTGCCGCTCAAGGCGGCAGGCGTCAACATCATTGGCACCACGCCCGAATGCATCGACCTGGCGGAGGACCGCAAGCGCTTCGGGAAACTGCTGGAGGAACTCGACATCCCGCAAGCTCCCGGGGCCATGGTGGCTTCGGTCGAAGAGGCCGTCGAAGCGGCGAAAAAGATTGGATTCCCCGTGCTGGTGCGTCCTTCGTATGTACTCGGAGGGCGAGCCATGGTGATCGCATACGACGAAGACACGATTCAGCAATACATGAAGCAGGCCGTCGAGTATTCGCAAGACCGCCCTGTTCTCATCGACAAGTTTCTGGAAGACGCGATTGAAGTCGACGTTGACGCGCTCTCCGACGGCGAAGACGTGGTGATCGGCGGCATCATGCAGCATATCGAAGAGGCCGGCATCCACTCTGGTGACTCTTCGTGCGTGCTACCTGCAGTTGACATCCCGGATTCGCTGCTCAAGCGCATGCGCGATTACACGTTCAAACTCGCGCGCGCGCTCAAAGTAATCGGCCTGATGAACGTGCAGTTCGCGATCCCACGCAGATCGGAGCCCGGCCACCACGCCGCCAGCGGGAACGGTAAGGTCTACGTGCTCGAAGTGAACCCGCGCGCCTCGCGCACTGTCCCCTTTGTTTCAAAAGCGACCGGCGTGCCCATGGCCAAGATTGCCGCTCGACTGATGACCGGCCGCAAGCTGCGTGAGTTCCTTCCTGAATACGTCGAACGCGGCACAGACCTCGACACGGGCCGCTGCTTCTATGTGAAGTCGCCTGTCTTTCCCTGGTCGAAATTCCCCGGCGTCGACACCGTTCTTGGCCCCGAAATGCGCTCCACCGGAGAAGTCATGGGCATCGCCGACAACTTCGGCGAAGCTTTCGCCAAAGCCCAAATTGCCGCCGGGCAGAAGCTGCCAACGAAAGGCACCGTCTTCATCAGCGTCACCGATCACGACAAGCCGCAGATGGTCGACGTCGCGCATCGCTTTGTCGACATGGGATTCAAACTAGTGGCCACGCACGGCACAGCGGACGTCCTGGAAGAATCTGGATTGGCGGTGGAGCGCGTCTACAAGGTAAAGGAGGGCCGTCCCAACGCAGTGGACCTGATCAAAGCCGATCGCATTCAATTGATCGTGAACACGCCGCACGGTCCCGATCCTTACTTCGACGAGAAAGCGATTCGCCGGGCCGCGGTCACCGGCCACATCACGACCATCACCACGCTTTCCGCTGCCCGAGCCGCCGCGGAAGGCATCGCCGCCCTGCAGCGCGGAGAAGTGCGAGTGCAAGCTCTGCAGGCGCTGCACGCGGAGAGAGCCGCCACCAAATAACGTCGCAATGGCTAAGCTCGCATGAGTATGACCAAGGTCCCGATCGTCCTGTTCGCCGTTCTCGGCCTTCCCCTCTTCATCGCCGCCGTCGTCCTGGGCCCGGCGACCTTCGACATTGTTTTCCATCGCCGGCCGCCAGAACGCTTCCTGATTCCCGCCGGATACGGCGGCTGGGCGCGCGTTTATTTTCGCCAGAGGGGTGCGCCGCCGTTGCCGATGGAAGACGGCCGCTTTCTGCTCAAGCTCAATACGCAGGGAACGCTGCACACTTCCTCCGATCCGCTGTCTGGCCACGGCAGCGACGATTTTTTCTATTACTCGGGCGACCGCCGTACCCCGCTCTCGAATGCCGGAGTTTGCAAGGGCGGCATGGTCTGGCAAGTTGAGACCATGGTTGACGAACCGAGTTCGACTCCATTTGCCCGTTTCTTTGTCGGGACCGAAGACCAATATCGCCACGAAGTCGACCCCAACGGCAAAGAACCCGCCTGCGAGTGAGTCTCTCGGCCTGAGTTCAAGGTGACAAACTCTCGACCCAGACTCCATAATTGATCGGTGGTCGCAAGGACGAACGTCAAACGACGAACGACCGAACGACCAACGATTAACGACTGGAGCCCAGCATGCTTTTGTCCGGAATCTTCCCACCGATTACTACGCCCTTCTATCCCGACGGCGAGGTTTATTACAAGAAGATCGAAGCCAACGTGGAGCGCTACTCGCGCACGCCAGTCGCCGGCATCGTGGTGCTCGGCTCCACCGGCGAAGCCATCCTGCTCTCTGACCAGGAACGTCGCGACGTGCTGAAGACTGCACTCGCCGCCGCCGCGCCCAATAAGGTGATGATCGCAGGCACCGGCATCGAGTCCGCGCATGAAACTCTGTGCCTCACCGAATACGCCGCCGAACTTGGTTACGACGCCGCCATGGTACGTACTCCGCATTACTACAAGAAGCAGATGTTGCCGGCGAACCTGCTCGCTTTTTATTGCACCGTGGCCGACCGGTCGGCGCTCCCGATCATCATCTACAACTTCCCGCAGGCCACCGGATATGACATTCCCGCTGAAATCGTGATCGAACTCTCTGGCCATCCCAACATCGTCGCCATCAAGGAATCGAGCGGCAACCTCGACAAAGTGAAAGCCATGGTCGCGGGCACACGCCCGGTGAAGCGGCAAACCACAGTGACGGAAACATTTGAGGCCGTGACTCCGCGCATGCTCAAAGCCGCGGCTGCCGAAAGCGAAAAGCAAGGCAGGGAACTGGTCAGCGTAGCCTCGCTAGCGGGCTCCGCTGAAGCGAGGGAGCGAGCGGCGTCCGCGCCCGTCCACGTCCACGATGGCGCAGACAGTACCACAAAGCCTTCATCTTCCGCCGTAACCGTCGTGGGAAAATTGAAGACCCGCCAGAAGGAAGTCGGCTTCCAGGTCATGGTTGGCGCCGCTCACCAGCTTGAACCGTCGCTCGGACTGGGAGCGGTAGGCGCAATCCTCGCCTTCGCATGTCCAGCACCGATGGCCTGTTATGAAATCTTCGCCGCGCTCAAGGACGGAGACAATGCGCTCGCCCGCGAAAAACAAGAACGAGTGAAACTCGCGTCCCAACGCGTGGTCGGTGACCTCGGAATCCCGGGCGTGAAGCATTCTATGGACCTGAACGGCTACTTTGGAGGCCCGTCGCGGCTGCCGTTCCTGCCGCTTTCCGGCGAGCAGAAGGCAGAGATCGAGAAGTTGATGGCGGGAATCAAGAGCTGAGAATCCGCTGGCAGGGGAGCATGCCTTGGGATTGTGAGCTGCCGGAGCCGGCGGAATACGACCCCTGGCGTTATCACACCCTCTTGTGATGCAGCTTACGCGCGGCTATAATTGGAACGAACGTTCGACATAAGTGGCCACTCTACCCGCAGCCCGCGCTTCCCGGCGTCCCAGAAAGAAGTCCAATCGTGCGGCTATGACCCGTTTTGACCGGCGTCTGGGACAAATTCTCGACCATGCCACCGAGGTGTTTTGCCTCAAGGGATACGAAGGCGCTTCCATGCGCGATCTTTCTCGTGCCACCGGCATGTCGCTGGCGGGGCTTTATTACTATTTCGAGTCCAAAGAGCGATTGCTGTTCCTCATTCAGAAGCACACTTTCTCGACCATTCTCGAAAAGCTCAAAGCGCGGCTGGAGAATGTCACCGATCCCGAAGAGCGGATCCGCATCTTCATCCTGAACCACCTCGAATATTTTGTGAGGAATCAGCAGGGTTTGAAGGTACTCTCGCATGAAGACGACTCTTTGAAGAACGGCCTGGGTTCCGAGATCGCTGGCATCAAGCGTGAGTACTATCGTATCTGTCTCCAGCTGATGGAAGACCTGGGGCGCAGGCGCGGCCTCGATTTCAACACCCGCACCGCGGTCATGAGCCTGTTTGGCATGATCAACTGGATCTACACTTGGTACAGCCCGCGGGTAGACGGCAACGCCGAAGCGCTCGCACAGCAGATGGGCAACATTGTTCTCAACGGGATTGTGCACGGCAGCAAGCCGCGAAGAAAATGAACGCGAATAAGTGAAATTAACTAAGGAGCTCATTATGGCAACCATCACGCAGCCGGCTACCGGCGAAACCACCAGCCAACTCATCAACTATCGCACCGACGCCGGCGTGGCCGTGATCGAGATGAACGATCCTCCGGCGAACACCTACACCTACGAAATGAATCGCCAGCTCGACGAGGCCATCCTCAAGGCACGCATGGATAACGATGTGCACGTGATCGTGCTCACCGGTGTGGGCGGCAAGTTTTTTTCCGCCGGCGCCAACATCAAGATGCTGGCTTCGGTCGATCCCACGTTCAAGTATTACTTCTGCCTGCACGCGAATGAAACTCTGCTCCGACTGGAGCACACGCCGAAACTCGTTATTGCCGCGATCAACGGCCATTGCGTTGGCGGCGGGCTCGAGATCGCCATGGCTGCCGACCTCCGAATTGCGCGCAAAGATGCGGGCAAGATCGGCCTGCCCGAAGTCAACCTCGGGGTGCTGCCCGGTACCGGCGGAACGCAGCGCCTCTCGCGCCTAGTAGGGAAGAGCAAGGCAATCGAACTGATGATCACCGGCAACACCTTCTCTTTCGAAGAGGCGCAGGAGTTCGGCATTGTGAACGATATTTTCGAGCGCGATGGCTTCATGGAGAACATCCTGGAGTATGCGCGTCAGTTCACGCCGCCGAACAAGGCCGCGAAGGCCGTCGGACGCATCAAGCGCGCGGTGCAAACCGGCTGGGAGATTCCGATGGAATCGGCATTGGCCGTCGAGCGCGAGAATCAGCAGATATTGTTCCAGAGCGATGACGCCAAAGAGGGTCTGACCGCGTATGTTGAGAAGCGTCCGGCAATATTTACGGCGAAGTGAGAACAATAGCTTGAACCACAGGGGGCACGGAGGTTCACTGGGAAGGCCTCTGTGGCGTTTTCCCTGTGATCCTCTGAGCTCCCTGCGATAAAGATTTGAGGTCTTATGCCAGGCAAAGCAGCGAAAATCGGAAACTTCAGCGACTGGGTCGGTCTGTTCAACGAGTGGCGCAAGGAAGTCGGCGTCGACAAAGACGACGTCGAGGCCTTCCACTTCGATACGCTCTACGGCGCGATCGAGACCGAGGAGATCCAGTTCGGTTCCTACAAGGGCCGCAACAAGTGGGAGAACCTGCGTCAGGTGCCCACGCAGCAGATGCGCGACGCGCTCATGAACATGATCATCTACCAGGGCGACACCGAATTTGCCAGCGTGGAGCAGCAGCGCAACCTGTTCGCAACCGCGCCGACGGAATATGATCGCCGTGCCCTCACCCGCGTCATGATCGAAGAGATGCGCCACGGCTGGCAGATGTGCGCTCTGCTCATCGACTTCTTCGGTTCTTCCGGCAAAGTGGAAGCTCAGAAAATGCTGGAGCGGCGGGCGTTCGAAAACAAGCGCCTGCTCGGTACTTTCAATGTCGACGTCGATAACTGGCTCGACTTTTTCACCTACACCGACTTCGTGGATCGTGACGGCAAGTTCCAGCTGCAGATGCTGAAGTATTCATCGTTCGCGCCGCTCGGACGCTCAACCTCTTACATGCTGCGCGAGGAAGCCTTCCACATGGGCACCGGCCACGATGGTCTGCGCCGCGTGGTCGAAGCGGGCGTGATTCCGCGATGGCTCCTGCAGAAATATCTGAACAAGTGGATCTCGAGTTCGTTCGACCTTTTCGGTACAGATCATTCTTCCTCGGCGCACTGGGCTTACGTGTGGGGAATTAAAGGCCGGTATGACGAACTGCAGAATGATAAGACCGCCGATCTCGACGACCTGAACGACTACAGCCGCCACTTATATCGGCAGGAAGTCGGGGGATTGGTGGAGCGGCTGAACACTTTCCTGGCGCCAGGCGAAAAGAAGTTCTACACACCCGACATCCGCTTCAACCGCAACATCGGACGATGGGCAGGGCAGAAGTACCACTGCGAAACCGGCGAGCCGTTGGACGATCGCAGCTACGAGCAACACTGGGAAGAGAATCTTCCCAGCGCGAAAGATAAAGAATTGCTGCTCGACATTCTCCGAAACGAAAAGAAGTGGATCAAAGAAAAAGAGGGGGCCCGCGACCCGCTCTCCACCATTGGCGAACCGCGCCGGCAAGCGATCAATCTATAGAAAGCCTGCAGCAAATGACTGGGGAGAATGACCATCGCCGCCACAAGCCGAGTCGCAGTAACCGCCGTGGCGCCTATCGCCCGCGTCACGCTGATCAACCCACCTCTCAACGTCGTTGACCTCCCGATGATGCTGGAGTTGCAGCGGACGCTAACGGAAATCGAATCCCGCGATGAAATCTCGGCAATTCTCTTCCAAGGAGACGCCCGCGCTTTCTCCGCCGGTGTGGATATCAAAGCCCACCTCCCGGAACAAATCCATGAGATGCTAACGAATTTTCACGCGGTGATCCGCGCGATTGTGGCCTCGCGCAAAGTTACGATTGCCGCTGTCCGCGGCGCTTGTCTTGGTGGAGGCGCGGAACTAGCCGCCGTCTGCGATATGGTTTACACCGCGCACGACACCACCTGGGGATTTCCTGAAATCAAGCTGGCATGCTATCCGCCAGTCGCGGCGGTGGCGCTGGCGACGCTCATCGGTCAGAAGCGCGCCGCCGAGCTCATCCTTACCGGACGCCAGTTCTCAGGCGGCGAAGCCGCGGCGATGGGCTTGGCGAACCGATCGGTGCCGGCTGAGGAACTCGAATCGGTGGTCGAGCGGACGCTGGCTGAACTCCGCGCGCTGAGCCCGGCCGCGATCGCGCACGCCAAAAAAGCCATCTACGCCTGGGATGCGATTCACTTTGACAAAGGGCTGGCCCGGGCTGAGAAGATTTACTTCGAAGAACTTATCTCGACCGCGGACGCCCGCGAGGGTATCATTGCCTTCCTTGAGAAACGACCGCCAAAATGGACAGGCAACTAGAGAACGCGAAGGCTGAGGTCGGGACAGGGGTCAGAACAAAGACCGGACCGAAGCGGCCGCATAGGTCCGGTCACCTGATGTGCCTCACGCCATGGTGGGGCGTGGCCTGCTTTCTCGGCTGCATTTACTTCGCGTGGATATCCTTTGGCCACGTATCTCGCCACGAGTACGAATGGCCGCACGACCTCTGGACGGCGGCGACCTACATCGTGTGGATCGTGCTGCTGGTGGGCTTGGCACTCGACACGCGCTGTCTGCGCGAGCGCCTATTTTTCGGCCTGCTGGTCATCAATTTTGTGGTCGGCTGTGGTCTGACACTGTGGCACACCATTCCGTCTGCGGACGTGCGGACGGCACGAATTGGAACCGGCGCACTCTGGGCGGTGGCCGCGCTGGTGAGTCTGACTACGTTGCGAAGTGAACCCGAGCTTCGCAGGAATAAAGTCTGATTTGGAGTAGAGACGCTGCTTGCCGCGCCTTGCTGCCGGGTGAGACGGGGCGAGCCCCGTCTCTACGGATAAGATCAAACTATGGACTTCGAAATTTCTCCCGAGCAGGTTAAAGCGCTACGGCAGCGTGGGGAAACATTTACGCTGCTTGATGTTCGCGAACCTTGGGAACATGAAGCGTCCCGCATCGAAGGGGCTAATCACATTCCGATGGGCGACATCCCGACGCGAGCTCACCAGGAACTCGACCCCGACGATCACATCGTGGTCATGTGCCATCACGGCGTACGCTCGCTGTCGGTCACCAACTGGCTCCGCCAGCAGGGATACGAAAAAGTTCAATCCATGCGCGGCGGGATCGACGGCTGGGCGCGAACCGTGGATCCAAAAGTGCCGCTGTACTGAAAGCAGAATTTAGCATTTTAGCCTTAGCCTTTAGCGAACCAAAGCCTCTGCGGCGGCGAGGGGGCGAGACTGGGAACTGACAACTGAGAGCTGCCTTGATCACCGACTGCCACATCCACATCGAGCCGCTCCAACTATTTAAGCCGCATGCGCTGGAACTGATGAAGCGCAAGCGCGCTAATTTCGAGGAGATCGCAGAATATTGCCGCTCACCCAAAGCCTTCCTGAAATATCTGGACCGTTGCGGCGTTGACCGCGCCGCGCTGATCAACTATGTTGCGCCAGAAGTCATCGGCTTTACCCCAGAGGTTAATGAATTCGTCGCCAACTACACGAAGTACGATCCCAAACGCCTGCTCTCCTGTGGCAGCCTGCATCCGCGACACACGACCAACATCATGGCGGATGTCGAGCACATCCTGCGCCTCGGCCTGCGCATGATCAAGATCCACCCGCCGCATCAATTGCTCTATGCGAACGATTATCTGAACGGAGTGACGGAACTCGAAATCATCTACCGGGCGGCCGAAGCCAACGGGATCCCGGTGATGTTCCACACCGGGACGTCGATTTTTCCGGGCGCGCGCAATAAATACGGCGACCCGATCTATATTGACGATGTTGCGGTCGATTTCCCCAAACTCAAAATCCTGCTGGCACACGGTGGCCGACCACTCTGGATGCTTACCGCGTTTTTTCTGATCCGCAGGCACCCGAACGTCTACCTCGACATCAGTGGCATTCCACCGAAAACGCTGCTGAAATATTTTCCGCGGCTCGATGAGATTGCGCACAAGACGCTGTTTGGCACCGACTGGCCGGGCCCCGGCGTTCCCGACGTCGGGCAGAATCTTGCGGAATTTAAGGCGCTGCCCATCAGCGAAGAGATGCGAGAGCAGATTTTGAGCAAGACGGCGGCCTCGCTCTGGCCGGAATGACCGGTGATGAGTCGAGAAAAGGCTTAACCACAGGGGCCACAGAGGAACACCGGGGGAAAGCCTAAGGTGTTCCCTGTGTTCCTCTGTGCCCGCACGGTGAAGACCTTGAAGTACTGTCCCAACGCGGAGACGATGGGGTTCTATTCGTCCGCCGCCTTGGCGTCCTTCGCCCCGGTCAATTCGTTAACCAGAGTGTTGGCGCCGTAGATGTTGCGAAGCGCTTCGATGATGCCGCGCGAATCGACATGCACGGCTCGCGACTGACGGTCCTCGTAGTAGAAATCCAAAACCAGCGACTGAATATTCCCATCGAAAATAATTCCGACTACTTCGCCAGCCTTGTTCACGGTCGGGCTGCCCGAGTTGCCGCCGATGATGTCGGCGGTCGAAACATAATTCAGCGGCGTCTGAAGATTGAGTTTCGACTTCATCTTCGGCCAACTGGCGGCCAGTTTGAACGGAGGCTTGTCGCTGTGCTCCTCGGCATGCTGGAATGCGCCGGCGAAGGTGGTGAAGTAAGGAATTTGTTTTCCATTCTCCTCGTATCCCTTCACCGTACCATAACTGAGGCGCAGGGTGAAGGTCGCGTCCGGAGGCTGGGTGAAGCCCGTCTGGGCAAACCGGGCCCGAGCGATGATCGCGCCATCGCTCCGTACCACCGCATCCACTTCGTCGTCGAAGCGCTTTCGGACGGCTCGCGCCTCGGGGTCAACGTTGCGCATCAGCACGATCAATGGATCCGTACTCGCATCCACCGCTGCCTTTCCGCCTTCATAGAGTTGCTTGCGGACCATCACATCATCCAGCTTAGTGCCGGCGATTAGCGCCTTAGCAGCCGCTTCAGGAGACTTGCCGCCCAGCGCCGCTTTCACGGCAGCATCTTGGGGTCCGAGAGCTTCCTGCATCATTGCCAGAGAGACGGCCAAAGTCGCGCTTTCGAGATTCTTATAGATAGGGGCGGTGCTGAAGAGTTGCTGTTGCAGCGAGGGCAGGGCAGTATCCCGATACTCGCGCAGCCGGTCGCCGTTTGGCTTAGATTGTTCCTCTGCGAAGCGCACCAGAGTCCGGGCGAATGACGTCAGGTGAACCGAGTAGAACCCACGCGTGCGCTCGACGTAAGTATATCGGTCATAAATTTCCCGGTTAACTTTCATGGCATTGGAAATCTCTTGCCAGGGATTAGGCTCGCCGGGGTGCTCGTCCATGTAAGCCTTCTCCCGCTCGTGTTCGGCTGTGTTCATCTGCGACATCACGGCGGTATCCTGCAGTCCTTCATACTCACCCTTAAACGCCTTCTGTGCGTTCTGTAACCCGAACAGTTCTTCCTGGGCTAAGCGCGCATTCTCCACCGACTCCGCTCCGAATATCTGGAGCATGTCAATCCGGCGCTTGTAGCTGGCCAGGCGCGAGGGATAGTCCACATTCTTGAGAAACTGCAATTCCGCCATGGTTTTCAGGCGATCCGTGCCTCCGGGGTGCCCGGAAACGAAAATCAGATCATCACCCTTGACTCCCACCTTCGACCATCGCAGATAGTTGTCGAGATGGACCGGCTTGTCGTTCTCGTAGACGCGGAAGAAAGTGATGTCGAGGTCATATCGCGGGAAGGTGAAGTTGTCGGGATCGCCACCAAAAAATGCCGCGTCATATTCGGGCGCAAATACCAGGCGCACATCGGTGTACTTCTTGTATTTATAAAGGTTGTAAACTTCGCCCGAGTAGAGCGTGACCACGTCGCAACGCAGGCCGGTCGAAGTTGCGCAGTCGTTCTCGATGGCGCTCATGGCCGAGCGCTGTGCCCGGCCAGCGTCGGCGGCGGACATGGTTGCCGGAGCAGCGGCTTTCACCCTTGGGGTAACGTCGTCGATGCCGACCAGCACGTTCAGTTCAAGGTCGGGACATTTGGCCTCGTCCGCCTGGGTCTTGGCGTAAAAACCGGTCTTCATGTAATCGGTGCCGGCGGTGCCGAGCTTTTCGATGCAGTCGGCGCCGACGTGATGATTGGTGAATGCCAGGCCGTCGGCCGATACGAACGAACCTGAGCCTCCATTGTTAAAACGCACCGACGACAGTCGCAGATGATCCAGCCATTCCTGCGTCGGCAGAAAGCCGTATTGCTTTTGGACTCGATCTTGGGGAAAGGCGTTGTATAGCCACATACCCTCGTCGGCGAGCGCCAGGGGCGTTAAAAGGACCGGGACAATGATGAGGAGGAGTCCAAAAATGGGCAGTCTTGACTTCATGATTTCTCCGAATCGTTCCGGGGATTATGCCGGAGACACACGTCTCCAGTGGTCAGTGGCAAACCTGCTAGTGTACGCCGCACGCCCTTCCCGGCCAAGGCGCGCGTTTGGAAACCATTGGAAACCGCCGGCTGTGTGGCGTCTAGATATGGCCCATTCGTGGTTGTCCTCTCGTTACTTGCCCGGACCTTAGGGAGCGACCTAAGGTCATGAATGAAGCAGCGCGGTCATGTGGGAACCGCGAAGTCAATAAGATTTGGAAGCCACCTGGCAACCCTCCCATGGCTCCGTTTTCCCACCCGTGTTGCACCCGGGCTCGTTTACCCCCATTCGACGCCTTTTCAAGAAGGTGTTTATATGAAGTCCCTATGTCGCTTGCTCGCGGTGCTGGCGATCGCTTTTGCGCCGGAACTTTCTGCCGCACAGACCGGCTACGAGGTTATATCCGTCCAAAACGGAGGAACGATCCGGGGCACGGTGACATGGCAGGGAGCTGTGCCTCACCTGATGGCCTCCGATCTCAACAAAGACCCGCAGGTCTGCGACCCGCTGGGGCAGAAGAAGCGAGACCTGGAGCGCTTGCTGGTCTCCCCGAACGGCGGCGTGGCCAACACGGTCGTGTATCTGAGGAACGTCACCCGCGGAAAAGCCATGGATTTGCCAGCGGCGCGCCGACATCTCAATCAAAAGAACTGCCGCTACGAACCGCATATCCTGCTGGTGCCGGTGCAAGAGATTTTGACCGTGAAGAGCAGCGACCCCTTGCTGCACACCGTGCATATGTCAGGCAACGCCGATTACAACCTTCCATTTACTTCCGAGGGGCAGGAGATCACACGTCCCATGACACGCGAGGGCGAAGTTAGCCTGCGCTGCAACGCCGGGCATGTCTGGATGAACGGCGAGATGATTGTGGCAAAACATCCCTACTATGCGGTGACCGATCAGTTCGGCAACTTCGAGCTCACACAAGTTCCTCCTGGCGATTACGAAATCGTCGCCTGGCATGAAGGATGGAGGGTGGTCGGCGAGAGCCCGCTCTACGATATTGTCACCCAAGTGCGGGTAAAGCGCCCTGTCTTTTCCGATCCCGTCGTCTGGAGCAAATCGGTCAGGGTCACTCCCCATGAAGCGACGGAAGTGAATTTCACCCTCGGGGAACACACACCGCAAGTGGCCCAAGGGCATTGATCTTCAGCCACGAGACTCCCCGGTAGGGACGCGGCTTGCCGCGGCTTGCCAGCAGCGCATCCGGAAATGCGCCCGCCGAGACGGGGCAAGCCCCATCTCTACTTCCGAGCATCGCCACAACATCGGTACAATAAAAGCTCCATGCCGCGACGCGTCTATCTCGACAACAACGCGACCACTCCGGTGCTCCCCGAGGTGCTGGAGGCCATGCGGCCTTGCTTTGGCGAGCACTTTGGCAACGCGTCCTCCATCCATCATCATGGACAGGAGACGCGGGCCGCCGTTGAGCGGGCGCGCGAATCGGTGGCCACCTTGCTAGGCTGCCGAGCGTCCGAGATCGTGTTTACCAGCGGCGGTACGGAAGCCGACAATCTTGCGATATTTGGTCTAACGCATGCGGGCGACCACGTCATCACCTCGACCATCGAGCATCACGCCGTACTCAACGCCTGCAGACATCTCGCAGCGCAGGGATGCGTAGTCGCCTACATTCCAGTGGATAGCCGCGGCTTGGTGGATCCGGACGACGTGAAACGCGCAATCCGGCCGAATACGAAGCTGATCACCATCATGCTTGCCAACAACGAGACCGGCGTCGTGCAACCCGTCGCAGACATTGGCAGGATCGCTGCCGAAGCCGACATTTACTTTCACAGCGACGCCGTGCAGGCGGCGGGGAAGATTCCGATCCATGTCAACAAACTCGGATGCGATCTGCTGACCATCTCCGGCCACAAGATTCATGGCCCGCAAGGCGTTGGCGCACTCTACGTCCGCAAGGGGACCCAACTCGAACCCATGCTCTACGGGGGAAGTCACGAGCGCTCGCGCCGTGCGGGAACCGAGAACGTTCCCGGCATCGTAGGGCTAGGCAAGGCCGGCGAAGGGGCTCAAGCCGGGTTCGAACACGGTGATAATCAAGAGATGGCGATTGCGCGTGACCGTCTCGAAAGGGAACTGCTCAATATTGAAGCCACGGGATTGAACGGCGAAGGCGCACCCCGCGTGCCGAATACGACCAACATTTATTTCGACGGCATCGAGGGTGAGGCGCTGGTCATCGCGCTGGACCTGAAGGGACTGGCAGTCTCGACCGGCGCAGCGTGCTCCTCCGGAGCCATCGAACCTTCGCACGTGTTGACCGCAATGGGTCTGCGTCCTGACCGCGCCAAAGCCAGCATCCGCTTCAGTCTGGGAAAACAAAATACGCCGGAGGATGTAGACTTCGCGCTGGGGTTAATCCC
>Ga0181523_10002473_pt1 | contig 18009 bp, 9 predicted proteins | sample PEATcosm2014_Bin_43_FD_119752 | JGI IMG/M metagenome (GOLD analysis project Ga0181523, IMG submission 119752) | Peatland microbial communities from MTU Mesocosm Facility, Houghton, MI, USA - PEATcosm2014_Bin05_30_metaG | ecosystem: Environmental > Terrestrial > Soil > Wetlands > Peat | place...
CAAGTCGCAGAGCGCATGAAGCCGCTCGCGCACTCGACCGGCAAGCCGCTGCTGGCCAGCTGGATGGGCGGCGACGGCGTGGCCGAAGGAACGGCGCTGCTCAACGCGGCCGGCATTCCAACATTTTCTTATCCCGACACGGCGGCGCGTGCCTTCACGTATATGTGGCGATACACCTACAACCTGCGCGGGCTCTATGAAACTCCGGCGCTGGTGGAAGCGGCGGAAGCGGCCAGCGCGCGCAACCAGGTCAGTGAAATGGTGCAACAAGTGCGTGCCACTGGTCGCACCATGCTGAACGAGTTTGAAGCCAAGCGACTGCTCGCTTACTACGGAATTCCGGTGGTGGAAACGCGCGCGGCCGAAAGCGAAGAGCAGGCGGTCGCTTGCGCCGCGGAGATCGGGTATCCGGTGGTGTTGAAGCTGTTGTCGAATACCATCGCACACAAAACGGATGTGGACGGAGTGCGCCTGCGACTGCAGACCGCGGAGGACGTGCGGCGCGCTTACCAGGCGATCCGGGCATCTGTGACCGAGAAAGCTGGCGCCGAACATTTCTGCGGAGTGACGGTGCAGCCGATGGTACGGCGCGACGGCTACGAGTTGATTCTGGGCAGCGCCATCGATCCGCAGTTTGGACCGGTCATCTTATTTGGATCGGGCGGAGTGATGGTCGAAGTTTACCGCGACCGCGCGCTGGCGCTGCCACCGCTGAACACCACGCTGGCGCAGCGCATGATGGAGCAGACAAAGATTTACGCGGCGCTGCGGGGCGTGCGCGGACGCAGGCCCGTGGACCTGACCGCACTGGAAGCGCTGCTGGTACGCTTCAGTCAACTGGTCATGGAGCAGCCGTGGATCAAGGAGATCGACATCAATCCGCTGCTGGCGACGCCGGAGCAGTTGCTGGCGCTCGATGCGCGCGTGGTGGTGCATGATTCGACGATGCAGGCGGGCCAGTTGCCGCGGGCCACGATCCGGCCCTACCCGCTGCAGTATGTGCGGGAATGGAAATTGAAAGATGGCACGCCGGTGACAATTCGTCCCATCCGTCCCGAGGATGAACCGCTGATCGTGCAATTCCATCACACGCTTTCGGAGCGTAGCGTGTACCTGCGGTATTTCTGTTCGCTGAGTCTGAGCACGCGAGTGGAGCATGAGCGGCTGGTGCGCATCTGCTTCGGGAGCTACGATCGCGGATTCGCGCTGGTGGCCGATCGCAAGAATCCCGAGACCGGGCAACACGAAGTGCTGGGCGTGGGCCGGTTCAGCGCCATCAATCGCGTAGAGGCCGAGGCGGCGGTGCTGGTTTCCGATCGCTGGCATGGGCGCGGCCTCGGAACCGAACTGCTGGCCAGCGTGGCCCGGGTAGCCCGCGAAGAAAAATTCCAGAAACTCGCCGGAGAAATCCTGCGCGACAATCTAGCCACCCAGGCCATCTTTAAGAAAGTGGGATTCAAGCTCAGCGCGATGGAGGACGATCCTTCGTCGGTGTCCGCGGTGCTCGAACTCTAACCGGCCGCAACCGCCCTATTGCTGCGTACTTGGGTAGCTCTGATTAGCGTCCAACCAAGAGCGCAAACCACAGAGGACACTGAGGACACGAAGGCTTAGTCAGAGCTTCCCTAACTCAGGCAACCAGCTCAGCGACCCTGTTCACCCGATAGGGACGGGCTTGTTGATCTCGAGCTGGGGCTCGAACTTTACGTTTGTGCCCAGCGCGCGCGAGACCAGGCACAGCTTCTCGGCACGTTTCAGCAGGTCCAGGGCGCGATCGCGTTCGTCGGTGGACGCGATTTTCAGGTTCGGACGCACCACAATCTGGGTGAATGTGTAGCCGGACTCGGCCTTGCGCACCGTGCCGCAGGCTTCCACCTGCAGGTCGGTAAAGTCGAATTGAGCGCTGCCTGCAATCGCCCGCAAGGTTGTGGTATAGCAACCGGCGACGGCGGCGAGCAGAAGTTCCTCCGGAGTCCAGCGGCCTTCGAGGCCGCCAAATTCCGCAGGAGCGGTGAAGTGGATGGCGTTGGGCGCGGAATCTGATTTGGCTAAACCGGTGCGACCGGACGTCCACCAGGCTGCGACTCGATATGCGTGCTCTTCACTCATGGTCTTCATTACTCCTTGCGCGAAAGTTTTGCTGTCGTTTGTATGCGCGAGAAAAGTGAAGCAGCGGGGCTTGATCACATTTCTGCGCAGGTGCGGAGCCGGCCTCTAGGCCACTCCCTGCTTGGGCGCGATCCCGCGCTCCTGTTCGATTTTCTGGATCTGCGCGCGCAACCACCCGGCCAGGGCCTCTTCCATATCAGCCTGAGTGCTGGTGCGATAAAAATCCTCGACCGACTGGCCCTCGGGCGTGAGTTGGATGAAGCGGCAGGGCGAAGTCTCGCTGCGGCGGTCGGCAGGGACAAACTGCTCGAGCCGGCAATTCGCGCACGGAACCTGGTGCGACGGATCGCAGAAATTCGGACAGATGGGGGAATCCTCGAAAATCGCGGGCGCCCGCCAGGGCGCGTGAGGCGAGCGTCCGTAGCCTCCGTCCTGCAGAAAGCTCAGTTCGAACCGGAGCAGTTCCAGAATGTCACGACCGTCTTGAGCCATAAGGCACCTCGATTGGACGTAAGGATGCCAAAAATGCTGGCGGAACTCCGTGCACTTGGTCACGAGGATTAGTGATTGGGGTCACACCGAGACTGAGCCGCTTTGCGAACCTCACTTTGAATTGTGGTGATTTGGGGAGATTCCCGGAACGCACCGTGTGACTGAAATCACAAGCCGACGTGATTTGGATACACGAGCCCCGCACGCAGCTCCGGGCCAGTGGTGCGGGGCTTTCCTGCCACTGAACCATGAATCACACCTGGCCGTGATCGCAGTCACGATTGTTGGGCATGTGTTCCATGGGGGGTTTGAAGATCGACCACCACGAAGGGCACGAAGGTACACGAAGGAGAGACATGCATTTGAAGTCCTTCGTGATACTTCGTGCCCTTCGTGGTTTAGGCTTTTTCTGGTTCGTAAGCGCAGCAAGGGTCGGGGGCGAACAGGTCGCCGGTGAGGGCGTAGGCGCGGGCGCGGGATCCGCCGCAGACCGCGCGGGCGGAACAGCGGCCACACTTGCCTTTCAGTTTGGCACTATCGCGCAGCGAGACAAACAGCGGCGAATCGCCGTAGATCTCGGCCAGCGGCTGAGTGGTAACGTTGCCCCCGGAAAGCGGCAGAAAGCGGCTGGGATAGGCCTCGCCGCGGTGGTTGATGAAGACGAATCCCTTGCCGTCGTTCACGCCCTTGGGCGCATTGGCGGCGGCCGCGAAAGCATCGGATTCGGTGACGCGGCCCCGCGAGGCCCGCGCGCGCTGCTGCAGCACATAGCGCTGGTAATGCTGGCCCTCGGTGGTCTTGATCGGGAAATGCACCAGCTTGGAAGCGGCATGGAGCTTGGCGAAGACTTGCTCGTGTTCGTCGGCGGTGAGCAGTTGGTCAGCCTGCTCCGGGCTGGAGGGAACGAGGAAGAAGACATTCCATAAATCGACGTCCAGGCGAGTCAGCAGCTCGATCATGGGATCAAGGTCGTGAACGTTGCGGCGCGTCAGCAGGGTGTTGATTTGCACCGGAAGCTGAACTTCATGGCAGGCTCCGATGACGGCGAGCGTGCGCTGGTGGCACCCGGCGACAGCCCAGTAGGCGTCGTCGATCGCGGCCGTGGAACCATGCAGCCAGAAGCCCACGCGCATCAAGCCGCTGGCCTTGAGTTCGGCAATCGTGGCGGCATCCAGTTTGGGTGTGGGCAGCAGGGTCAGGGAAGTACGAACCGAGCGGGCGGCGGCAAATTCGATGACCGGGAGCAGGTCGGGGCGCAGCAGCGGATCGCCGCCGGTCAGCGTGAGCAGCGGCACGCGCATGGCAGCGACTTGCTCGACCAGATGAAACGCCTCGGCGGTGGAAAATTGATCGCGGTCGCGGCGGGCCCGCGCGGCGCCGCGCACTGGTGCGGACTTCCAGTCACAAGCCTGAGTCATCTCCCAGGTCACTTGCAGAGGACGCTTGAGAACTCCCACCGAGTTCGTAGACGGACTCGATTCGGTCAAGTCCTGCGGGGAACTGGTTGCCGAGGCGGATGGTTGCGCCCGGGCCGGGCCAACTGGCAGTTCTGACAGAGTGGGCATGGCGGAATGGTAGGTAGGAGGGTCGGTAGATGCAGTGCGGGATGGTACCTGGGCGAGTGACGACCATCACAATGTGGGCGAAAAGTGCCCGTGATTTCTATCACAAGGCAAGGTGACTTCCGCCATAGGTCCACTTTGGCGGGCATGTGATCCTACGGCTGCGAGCGAGTTCCCACAAGCAAGATGGGACGAAAGGCACGATCCAAATGCGGAACGTGCTTTCGAGAGGTGGCAAGTCTGTCGAGCGACCATCCTTGCTCCGTGATATCGTGCAGGAAATCTTTCTTAGGAGGAAGAACGTGAAACTGATCTCTGTTCGAATGGGCCTGGTAACTCTGCTGGCTGGCGGACTGATCGCAGTCTGCTCTACCTCGGCTGTAGCGCAGGACGCAGCCGGAACCTACAAAGCGAAATGCGCCATGTGCCATGGTCCCGATGGCAAAGGCTCGGCCATGGGGACGAAGATGGGAGCCCGCGACTTCGCATCGGCAGAAGTGAAAGCCGAGACCGACGCGCAGCTCACCGACATCATCAACAAGGGCAAAGGCAAGATGCCGGCCTACACCGGCAAGCTGAGTGATGCGGATGTGAAGGGCCTGGTCGCCTACATTCGCACTTTCGCCAAGAAGTGAAGCAGTGAAGAGAAAGGCGGCCTGAATGCGGCCGCACAAAAATCGTCTGAATCTGATGAATTGGCGGGTGAGAGTATGTCCACGCGAACAATACGGAGATTTTTTGCGCCTGGAATCGCTCTCACCCTCTTCTTAGCCGCCGGAACAAATCATGCCGCCGCCAAGCCACCTCAAAGTCCTAGTTCCGATGACTGCCTCGCCTGCCATGGTGACAAGAGTCTAACCACCCAGCACGGCAGCCGCACTGTTTCTCTTTTCGTAGACGGCAAGAAGTTCTCTTCCTCCGTGCACGGGCCGCTCGCCTGTACCGCCTGCCACGCCGATCTGGAAGGTAAAGACCTTCCCCACTCCACGCCCCTCGCTCGGGTCGAATGCGGTACCTGCCACACCGACGAGCAGAAACAACACTCGCATTCGCTGCACGGCAAAGCTATTGCCCGCGGTGACACGCTGGCGCCCCATTGTGTGGATTGCCACGGCAATCACGACATCGTACCGGTCAAGGACCGGAACTCGGCCGTAGCTCCTTTGAAAGTTCCTTTCGTCTGCGGAAAGTGCCACCAGGAAGGCACGCCGGTCCAGACTCAGCGGCAAATTGACCAGCACAACATCCTGGAGAACTACTCCGAGAGTATTCACGGCGAGGCGCTGCTCAAAAAGGGACTGATCGTGGCGGCAAATTGTGTTTCCTGCCACACGGCCCACAACATCCTGCCGCACACCGATCCCAATTCCTCAATCAACCGCCGCAACATCGCTGCCACTTGCACCAAGTGCCATGCCGAGATCGAGGAGGTACATCGCAAGACCATCCGCGGGGAACTCTGGGAAAAGGAAGCGCACGTCCTGCCCGCCTGCGTGGACTGTCACCAGCCGCACAAAGTGCGCAACGTTTACTATGCCGAGGGCATGGCCGATGCTGACTGCATGCGCTGCCACGCGAATGAACATTTGAAGGCAGCCGATGGCCGCACGATGTTCGTTTCAGCCGCCGAGATCGCCGCTTCGCGCCACGCGCACCCGCGCACCCAGGCCGTTCCAGTTTCCTGCAGCCAGTGCCACTCCGAGGTGAATGTCTCGCGCGTCCGACCCTGCGAGACCATCACTCATCCCGTCGACTGCGCCAAGTGCCACGAAGACCAGGGCCAGCAATATCAGCGCAGTAAACACGGCCAGCTCCTCGCCGCTAAAGATCCCAACGCACCCAACTGCAGGGATTGTCACGGAACTCACCGCATTCTGGACAAGCGCGATCCCGAATCCAGAACCTTCTCGACCCGGGTACCGGAGTTGTGCGGCAGCTGCCACCGCGAAGGCCAGAAGGCCGCCATTCGATACGTCGGAACGCAGCACGAAATCATCCAGCATTACCAGGAAAGCATTCACGGCAAGGGCCTGCTCAAGAGCGGCTTGACCGTTACCGCCACCTGCACCAGTTGCCATACCGCCCACATGGTGCTGCCCGCGTCGGATCCGCAGTCCACCGTCAACCCGAAAAACGTTCCCACCACATGCGGGGCCTGCCATCACGGCATCGAAGAGCAGTTCGAGCAGAGCGTTCACTCCCGGCTGATCACCAAGACCGACAAGGCACTCCCGGTTTGCAACGATTGCCACAGCGCGCACACCATCCGCCGCACTGATGAAACCGGATTCATGCTCGACATCATGGACAAGTGCGGCAAATGCCACGCCGCGATTGCTAAGACCTACTTCGACACCTATCACGGCAAAGTCTCGCGCCTGGGCTACACCAAGACCGCCAAGTGCTATGACTGCCACGGTGCTCACGACATCTTGCCCGTTGCCGATCCGCGGTCGCATCTGAGCCGGGCAAACGTGGTCGCGACGTGCCAGAAGTGCCACACGACCGCGACCCGCCGCTTTGCCGGTTACCTGACTCACGCCACGCACCACGATCCCAAAAAGTACCCGTTCCTGTACTGGACGTTCTGGGGAATGACCACGCTGTTGGTCTCGACCTTCGTAATGGGCGGCATGCACACCCTGCTCTGGCTGCCGCGCGCTCTGCAGATGCGCCGCGAGCTCAAGGCTGAGGAAGCTCAGGAAGAAGCTGAACGCTTGAATCGCGCCGGCATCGAAGACAAATCCGCAGGCAAGGATGGCAACCATGCCGAGTGATCTTGAGCGAAAGACTCCGCAGCCGCGGTCCGCGGCTACATTTGATCTTCGCGGACCGGAGCGCAAACGTCTGGAACGTGAATACGTGCGGTTCACGCGGCTGCAGCGTGCGCTCCACGCCTGCATGATCGTCAGCTTTATTAGCCTGGCCACCACCGGCCTGACCCTGAAGTTCTCCTACACTCGATGGGCTGGCATGGTTTCGCGGTTTCTGGGTGGATTCCAGGTCGCCGGCTTTATTCATCGCACCGCTGCCATTTTGATGTTCGGAGTCTTCGTTACCCACCTCTACAGCCTTTTGCAGTTGAAGAGGCGCGAGCACGAATCGTGGCGAAGCCTGTTGTTTGGGCCTGACACCATGCTGCCCACCCCTAAGGATCTGCACCAGTTCGTCGCCACCATGAAGTGGTTCATCGGCATGGGCCCGCGCCCGCAATACGGCCGCTGGACATACTGGGAAAAATTCGATTATTTCGCCGTGTTTTGGGGAATTGCCGTCATCGGCTCTACGGGCCTGACCCTCTGGTTCCCGATTTTCTTCACGCGCTTTTTGCCCGGCCCGTTCATTAATATCGCCACGGTCATCCACAGTGACGAAGCTCTGCTCGCCACCGGCTTTATCTTCACAGTGCATTTTTTCAACACGCACCTGCGCCCGGAAAAGTTCCCCATGGACACGACGATTTTCACCGGCCATATGCCTCTGGCTGAGTTGAAGCGTGACAAGCCCGAGGAATACGAAGCGCTGGTGGCCTCCGGCCGCCTGGAGGAGCACCTGGAAGAACCGCAGCCGGAGATCGTAGTGCGGACGATCCGTGTGTTTGCCTGGATGGCGCTGAGTATCGGCTTCAGCATCGTCGTATGGATCATCTACGCGATGCTTTTTGCGTACAAGTAGCGCCGCCGGGCTCAGGCGGGCCTGTGATTCGCGGCGCTGCAAGGAGTGACTCATGATGGCAATGAAACATTCCCGATGGCTGATCGGGCTGGGATTTTTCCTAGTCCTGGGCCAGTCGTGGGCCCGGCCCCTCCCAGCAGCTGACCAGGAATGCCTGGCCTGCCACGGCGAAGCCGGCATGAAATCCGAGTCAGGCCGTAGCCTGCACGTGGACGCCGCCAAATTCAAAGGCAGCATGCACGCGGCGCTGGCCTGCACCGACTGCCATGTCGGCGTGAAAGAATATCCCCATCCCAAGGCCATGCGGCGGCCGACCTGCGCCACCTGCCACGAAGAACCAGCCAGCCAGATGCCAAAGAGCGTCCACTCGATCCTGGGCGCGGGCACCGGCGGCTGCGCCAGTTGTCATGGCACAGCGCACGAAGTGCAGGCCGCGGAGAAAATCCTGCCGCAGCAATGCGCCACCTGCCACGAAGACGCCGTCCACGGTTATCAACTCGGCGTCCACGCGGTCGCCCGCAAGGACGGAGATGGACAGGCTCCCACCTGCACCGCCTGTCACGGCGGCCCGCACCAGATTGTGGCCGCCAGTGATCCTGATTCGCCGGTAAACCACGTTCACATTCCAAACACCTGCGCCAAGTGCCATGCCCAAAAATTCGTGATGGAGCGCGCCGGATTCAGCACGCAGCCCTACTATTCCTATGAAGAGAGCGTGCACGGAAAGGCGGTGACGGCCGGATCCACCAAGGCGGCGGTGTGTACCGACTGTCACGGAGTTCATGAGATTCGCCCGGCCAGTGACGATAAGTCGTCCATCTTCAAGTTCAATGTGCCCGGGACCTGCGCCAAGTGCCACACCACCGTGGAGCAGGAGTTCGCGCAGAGCATCCACGGACAGGCGATCGCCAAGGGCAACTCGCAGGCCCCGGTCTGCACCGATTGCCACGGCATTCATTCCATCAAGGCGCTCAACGATCCGAACTCCCCGGTTTCGGCGAAGAACGTGGGGCAGGCGACCTGCGCGCGCTGCCATGAAGGCATGCGGCTCTCGCAGGAATTTGGAGTGGAAGGCCGGCGCGAAACCACGTATTTGGCCAGCTATCACGGGCTGGCAGCGCGGGGAGGGTCGCAGGTGGTGGCGAACTGCGCCAGTTGTCACGGGACGCACAGTATTCTGCCTTCGAGCGATCCGCGGTCGATGATCAACCACGCGAATCTGGCCCACACCTGCGGCCAGTGCCACCCGGGCGCGACCGAAGAGTTTGCGGCGTCCAAGGTGCATGTGGGTGCGCCGCTCTCGGCCGATATGGGCAGCAAGGCAGTGCGCTGGATTCGCGGCTTTTATCTGAGCATGATCTTCGCCGTCATCGGCGGCATGCTGGTGCACAACCTGATTATCTGGCGATCGAAAGTGGTGGCGCGGCGCAAACTGGAGCACGCCTTCGTGATGCGTATGCCGCTGCGTTTCCGGGTGCAGCATGCCACGCTGCTCACCAGCTTCATCGTGCTGGTGCTAACCGGCTTTGCCTTGAAGTTTCCGGATTCCTGGTTTGCCTCGATGCTGTCTTTGGGTGAGCATCGGCGGCACCTGCTGCATCGAATTGCGGCGGTGGTGCTGATGGGGGTGAGTATTTACCACATCTTCGACATCGCGCTGAGCCGCGAAGGACGCAAGCTGGTTCGCGATCTGTTCCCGACGCTGGACGATGCCCGGGGCGCGTGGCAGAATGTCTGCTATTATCTCGGCCTGACTTCACAGAAGCCGGAGTTTGCCCGCTTCAACTACGCGGAAAAGGCGGAATACTGGGCTCTGGTGTGGGGCATGATCGTGATGGCCGTCACCGGCATCATGCTGTGGGCCAAGATCCTGGTGGGCAATCACATGCCGCGCTGGTGGCTCGACGTGGCGACCGCCATTCACTTCTACGAAGCCGTGCTGGCGACGCTGGCGATTATCGTGTGGCACTTTTACCAGGTATTCTTCGACCCGGACGTCTACCCGATGAACTGGGCGTGGTGGGATGGAAAAATGACGCTGCACCACTATCGCGATGAGCATGGGCTGGACGGCAAGGCGATCGCCGAAGCCTCAGTTGCCTCCGTTGAATCTGAAGCCTCGGAAACCGCAGGCGAGGAAGAACCCGAAGTCACAGGCACCCAGCATGGAGACTAAGCAAACCCCACCACCACCGCAGGCGGAGCCTTGGCACTGGTCGCGCATGCTGATGCGCAATCCCATCAGCCTGGCCGGCGTGGCCCTGGCCATCGTCAGTCTGTCGAACATTTTCATTTTCTTCACCATCGATCAGATCGCTACCAAGCCCAGTCCTTACATCGGAATCCTGGCGTACATGGTTTCGCCGGCATTTCTGGTTCTCGGCCTGCTGCTGATGCTGGCAGGCGTGCTGCTGGAACGGCGCAAGCACCTGGCGCCGACGGCTTTCTATCCCCGGGTTGATCTCAATGATCCGTCGCAGCGCAGCGCGGTGATTTCGTTCATGACGTTTCTGGTGGTGTTCGTCATGGTGAGCGTGGCGGGGAGCTACAAAGCCTACGAGTTTACCGAGTCGGTGGGATTTTGCGGCCAGCTGTGCCATACCGTGATGAGTCCGGAATACACGGCGTATCAGCAGTCTCCGCATGCCCGGGTAGCCTGCGCTGATTGCCACGTGGGAGCGGGCGCGACCTGGTTTGTGAAGTCTAAGCTTTCCGGCAGCCGGCAAGTTTTTGCCACAGTTTTCAACACCTACCCGCGGCCGATTCCGACGCCGGTGCACAATTTGCGCCCGGCGCAGGAAACCTGCGAGCAGTGCCACTGGCCGAAGAAATTCTATGGCGGGCAGCTGAAAATCTTCAACCACTACGCCAACGATGAAAAGAACACCATGCGCGAGATCCGCATGATCATCAAGACCGGCGGCGGAGATCCGGCCACAGGCGCTCCCTCGGGAATTCACTGGCACATGAACATCGGCAACAAGATCGACTATGTGGCGGCCGACGAGAAGCGCCAGACGATTCCCTACATTCGCGTGCAGGACCTGCAAGGCAGAGTGACCGAGTACTACGCCAAGGATTCGACTCTGAGCAAAGATCAGATTGCCAAGGCGGATAAGCACCACATGGATTGCGTGGACTGCCACAACCGGCCCACGCACATCTACGTTCCGCCGGACCAGTCGGTCGATCAGGCGCTGCTGGGGCGGCGTCTGGACGTTTCGCTGCCCTTCATCAAGCAGGAAGCAGTTACGGTTCTTACCGGGACTTACGCCACCACCGACGCCGCCATGCAGGGCATCGCCAGCGGGCTGCAAGGTTTCTATGAGAGCAAGTATCCCGACGTGGCCAAGACGAAAGCGCTCGAGATCCGCAATGCGGTCACCGAGGTGCAGGAGATCTTCAAACGCACGACCTTCCCCGAGATGAAGCTCAACTGGCAGACTCATCCCAACAACCTGGGACACTTCTACTACACGGGATGCTTCCGCTGCCACGATGGGCAGCACATGAGCGCCGACGGCAAGGTGATAAGCCGGGACTGCAACCAGTGCCATACGCTGCTGTCGGAGAGCGAAGGAACGACCAGCCTGGCCGCCACGGCTTTGCCGAGTTTCAAGCATCCGGTCGATTTGGGAGACCTGACGCAGGTCAGCTGCGCGGACTGCCATAGCGGAGGAGTTGGGCCGTAATTCCACTTGGTGGAATTTCTCTTCGGCCCGCCAACTCTTCATCCTACGAGGGAACGGGCCCAGCCCTGAATTTCCAGTTTTCCCAGAAGCCGACTTCGGGCCGGCGTCAAAGTCCGCGATCAAGTGTCGCATCCGCTCCGCCGTGACTCAGGCAGAATCAGCAATCGCAATCGCCACCTCTCTCCATCGGTAAACACTAGCCGACTTATCGGGAGTAGTTATGTGATGGCTAAAGCTTTTGATCTTTCCCAGGACTCAAAATCGAGACCTGGGCCACCCGCCCGCTCCACGCTTGGGGAGGCTGCGTTGGATTGATGCTACTGCTGGAATGCGTCAGTCGTTCACTGTGAGTGTGAAGGTTGTAGTGTGCGACAGCGATCCCGCCGTAGCGGTCACGGTTACTGTTTCGGTGTTGGGCAAAGGGGTGTAAGATGGCTTGCTAGAGCCGCTGCTGCAACTGGTGACCAGACTCAAACCGGCCAAGCTCACCACTACCAGCAGAATCATCTGCAAGTGACGCCGCTTTCTCAATCCGAAACAGCAGAGCACAACCGCTAGCGCCGAACCGGGCAGCAGCGGAAAACCGTTACGGCGCATAGCCGCAGTGTTCGGAGCTGTAGCGGTGACTGTAATCTTTGTTGAGCCACTTCCCGCTACGGTATAAGGAGAGAAGCTGCAAGTTGCCTCCGTCGGCAGTCCCGAACAACTGAACGAAACAGTGCCGGTAAATCCGTTGACCGGAGTAACTGTGATCGTGTCAAATGCGTTATTTCCAGTCGCGATTGTTAGTGAAGGCAGAGTAACTGGAACAGAAAAGTCTGGTGGAATGGTATAAGTTGCGGAAGCGACAGCGCTGTAGGAGTAGTTCGTGGCCACGGCGATGGCTTTGACCGTTTCGGTAACGGGGACCTGAAAGGCACCACTGTACAAGTTTGAAGTGACGCCTGGCGTGGTTCCGTCAACCGTGTAATAAATCGCCGCGCCGGTTGTAGTATCGCTGATGGAAACCGACTGTGCTGTCGGATATGTGCCGGCTGCTAGTGAGAAAGTCGGCGTGGCGGCAATCGGCAAATTCAGGGTATACGTCGCTGAAGCAATCGAGCTGTTAGGACGAAGGTTGGCCACGGCAAACGCCTTGATCGTTTCCGTTGACGCAACAGTAATTGGGCTTTCGTACACATTTGAACTCGTTGTAGGTGCACTTCCATCGATGGTGTAATAAATCGCTGTCCCGATCGTCGCATCGCTGATGGTTACGGTTTGCCAGGTCGTATACGTTCCAGCGGGCTCACTGAAAGTTGGCGCGGCGGCAGCGGGCAAGGAGCCTGTAGAGGGCTGATAGACCCACATGTCGTTGAGAAAGGAAAAATTACCATTGCCATCGAAACCCTCACCGCCGAAGAGCCAGAAATTGCTACTATTGTCGGTCCAGGTTGTCGTGGTCTGCCGCGCTCCAGGATCATTCGAGGGGCCGGGCACATTCAGTGTGCCGTAGGATCCGGGCTGCCCATAGATATAACCCTCCGGAGACAGCCATTTATTGCTCCCAATCCCGCTGACGCCGCCCATCCAGGCCCAGAGGGTGGTGGAAGGATCGAAGACCCACAGGTCGTTAAACCAACCTCCTGCGGTGTCGGCATCGCCTCCGGAACCACCGAAGAGCCATAAATTGCCGTCGCTGTCGATCCAGCTTGAAGCGTAATAGCGGCCCCCAGGAACATTTCCTGTGGCAGGCGTTCCCAGGGTGCCGTAAACGCCCGATTGGTAGCTGGTGCTGCTGCTTCCGCTCATCCAGGCCCATTCACCATATGTACCTAAGGAAGGATCGAACTTCCACAGGTCGTTATACCAGTTCATTGTATCGTTGGTGTTATCGGACCCTTCGCCGCCGAAAAGCCAGAGATTGCCATTTTTGTCGGCCCAGCCGGAGGCGTACTCGCGACCTCCGGGGTTGTTGGCCGCGTCCGGGCTTCCCAACGTGCCGTAGACCGGAGGCAGGGAATCGTTGGATCCAGGCAGGGTGTTGTTGCCGCCCATCCATGCCCACTCGCCATATGTACCCAAGGATGGGTTGAACTTCCACAGGTCGTTGAGGTCTCCCCACGTGCCTGTAGAGTCGATGCCATAGCCCCCGTAGAGCCAGAAATTGCCGTTGCTGTCGGTCCAACTCAAGGCTCTTTTACGACCTCCGGGAACATTGGCTGCATCCGGCATTCCTAATGTTCCATACACACCGGATGCGCCCATAGCCACGCCGTTAGTCGGCAATGTATTGCTCCCCCCCATCCATACCCAATCTTGCGTGGAGGGATTGAATTCCCATAGGTCGTTGAGAAAATATCCAGACGAGGTGTAGGAGCCTCCAAAGAGCCATAAATTGCCGCTGCTATCGGTCCAGCTTACGGCCGAGTCGCGGCCTCCGGGATTGTTTGAGGATGCAGGCGTTCCCAACGCGCCATAGGATCCTGGAGTGTTTAAGCCGTCATTTTCAAGGCCGCTGATAAACGTCCATTGGTTCGTGGAAGGATTGAACATCCAGAGATCGTCTAAGTCGGCCGTGGTGCAGGTGCAATATTGATTTGTTGTGTAGTAATAGCCCCCATAGAGCCAAAGATTGCCGTTGTGATCGGTCCAGCTGGAAGCACCCAAGCGGTTAATGGGGTTACTTGAGCCTGCGCCGTTTCCGGACACCCAAGTCCATTCGTTAGGAGCGGTTGTCTGCGCCACTGCAGAAATCGCGAAGAAGGCAAATCCAAGAAGAACTCCCAATAGTGAACCTGACGGAAGATGCAGGTTACGAATGAGCACAAATATCTCCTAGAAAATATTTTTGAGACCTAGCAGGATAGCAGGAATACATCGCAACCATCGATTAATCTCGAAAATGGTTACCGAACTGTCGAAGTTTATTGATTGGCCCGAAACGGGCTTCTGGGAAGTCCATCTGCCAGTTCGATCCCAAACCGATCTGCGCTTATGGGGCCGGGCCGTAACCTGAGTGCTGACAGCGGTTTGTACTGTGCGTGGACGTTCTGGACAGGGGTGTTGCGAGGATTCCCTTCTGGTCCATGTGTGATTCTAATCACACCACCATGTGAACCTGCGTCCCGACATGCACAGCCCCCTTCCTGCATCCTTAAAACATCGGTGGTGGCCACGCCCGTGGCTGCAACCGATTTGATCGAAAGGGGATGTAAATGAAGCGCAAATTCAAGACCATGGACGCCAATGAAGCCGTAGCCAATGTCGCCTACCGGGCGAGCGAGGTGATCGCGATTTACCCGATCACGCCGTCGTCGCCGATGGGCGAGTGGGCGGACCAGTGGTCGTCGGAGAACGTGCCGAATGCCTGGGGCAGCGTGCCCCATGTGATTGAGATGCAGAGCGAAGGCGGAGCCGCCGGGGCGGTGCACGGAGCGCTGCAGACGGGATCGCTGTCGACGACATTTACCGCGTCGCAGGGATTGCTGCTGATGATCCCGAACATGAACAAGATTGCGGGTGAGTTGACGCCGGCCGTGTTTCACGTGACGGCCCGAACTCTGGCCACGCATGCGCTGTCGATTTTTGGCGACCACTCGGACGTGATGTTCTGCCGCGCCACGGGATGGGCCATGCTGTGTTCGAACTCGGTGCAGGAGGCGATGGACCTGGCGCTGATCGCGCATGCGGCGTCGCTGGAGACGCGCATTCCCTTCCTGCATTTCTTCGACGGATTCCGCACTTCGCACGAAGTCAACAAGATCGAAATGCTTGAGGAAGACGACATGCGGGCCATGCTGAACATGGATCGCATCATCGAGCACCGGCGGCGAGCGCTGTCGCCCGATCATCCGGTGCTGCGCGGGACGGCGCAGAATCCGGATGTGTTCTTCCAGATTCGCGAAAGCGCCAATGCCTACTACGATGTGGCACCAGCGAAGGTGCAGGCGACGATGGATAAGTTCGCCAAGATCGTGGGACGGTCGTATCACCTGTTCGATTACGTGGGCGCGCCCGATGCCGAGCGCGTCATCGTCATGATGGGTTCGGGCGCGGAGGCGGCGCACGAGACGGTCGAATATCTGACCGCCCGCGGAGAAAAAGTTGGACTGCTGAAAGTACGGTTGTACCGGCCGTTCTGCGTGAAGTCGTTCATGGAAGCTCTGCCCGCCAGTGTGCGGCAGATTGCGGTTCTCGACCGCACCAAGGAGTCGGGCGCGATTGGCGAACCGCTTTTCCTTGACGTGGTCAACGCGCTGCACGAGGGTCTGAAGCTGGGTTACGGAAAACTGACGAACGCTCCGGGAGTTGTGGGCGGGCGCTACGGCTTGTCTTCGAAGGAATTCACGCCCGCGATGGTGAAGGCGGTCTTCGACAATCTGAAACAGAGCCAGCCGAAAGATCACTTCACGATCGGCATTCAGGACGACGTCAACCACACCAGCATCGACTACGATGCGGCGTTCTCGACCGAGCCCGACAGCGTGGTGCGGGCGTTGTTTTATGGTCTGGGCGCGGACGGAACCGTCGGTGCCAACAAGAATTCCATCAAGATCATCGGCGAAAACACCGCGAACTACGGGCAAGGTTATTTTGTTTACGATTCGAAAAAATCCGGCGCAATGACGGTTTCGCACCTGCGCTTCGGACCGCAGCCGATTCACTCCAGCTACCTGGTTTCGAAGGCGAACTTCATCGCCTGCCATCAGTGGATTTTCCTGGAGCGCTACGACATGCTGAGTTCGCTGGTCGAGGGCGGCGTGTTTCTGGTGAACAGTCCGTTTGGGAAAGATGAAGTGTGGAACCACCTGCCGCGGGAAGTGCAGACGCAACTCATCGCGAAGAAAGCGAAACTTTTCGCCATTGACGCCTACCAGGTGGCGCAGGACGCGGGCATGGGTTCGCGCACCAACACCATCATGCAGGTATGCTTCTTCGCGATTTCAAAAGTGCTGCCGCGCGACGAAGCCATTGAGGCGATCCGCGAATCGATTCGCCACACCTATGGGCGCAAGGGCGAGGATGTGGTGCAGAAGAACATGCAGGCGGTCGACGCGACGCTGGCCCACCTGTTTGAAGTGAAAATTCCGGAGAGTGTCAGCAGCACCACGGAAATTCCAGCCGCGTTTCCGGGAGCGCCGAAATTCGAGCACGACGTTCTGGGAACGATTTATGCCGGGCGCGGCGATGAGCTTCCGGTGAGCGCATTCTCGTGTGACGGCACGTTCCCCACAGGGACGGCGAAATGGGAGAAACGCAATCTCGCCCTTGAAATTCCGGCGTGGGATACGAAGATCTGCATCCAGTGCGGCAAGTGCGCCATGGTTTGCCCGCACGCCGTGATTCGAATCAAGGTGTACGACAGCAAGGAATTGGCGGGCGCGCCGGCAACGTTCAAGGCCTGCGACACGCGCGATAAAGAGTGGGCGGGCATGAAGTACACGATCCAGGTTGCACCGGAAGATTGCACCGGATGCGGCGTCTGCGTGGATGTTTGCCCAGTCAAGAACAAGAGTGAAGTGCGGTTGAAGGCGATCAACATGGTGCCGCAGCCTCCACTGCGCGCGCCGGAGAGCGAGAACTGGAATTTCTTCCTGAAACTTCCGGAACTCGATCGGCGAAAAATCAAGGTAGGAACGATTCGCCAGCAGCAAGTGCAGGAACCGCTGTTCGAGTTCTCGGGTGCGTGCTCGGGATGCGGCGAGACGCCTTATCTGAAGCTGGTTTCGCAATTGTTCGGCGATCGCGCGATTGTGGCGAATGCTACTGGATGTTCGTCGATTTATGGCGGCAATCTGCCGACAACGCCCTGGTCCAAGAACACCGATGGTCGCGGTCCGGCGTGGTCAAACTCTTTGTTCGAGGACAACGCTGAATTTGGCCTGGGCTTCCGTGTCTCCATCGACAAGCAGACCGAGTTTGCCCACGAGTTGCTGCGGCGGGTCGCTGGAACGGTCGGTGAAGAACTGGTCACGGCGATTCTGAACGCGAAGCAGAAAGATGAAGCTGACATTTACGAACAGCGCCAGCGAGTCGATCTTCTGAAGGAAAAGCTGGCGAAGATTAACTCAGCCGACGCGAAGCAACTGCTCTCCGTGGTCGACATGCTGGTGAAGAAGAGCGTGTGGATCGTGGGCGGCGACGGCTGGGCGTATGACATCGGCTACGGCGGGCTCGACCATGTGCTGGCCAGCGGGCGCAACGTGAACGTCCTGGTGCTCGACACGGAGGTTTATTCGAACACGGGCGGACAGGCCTCGAAATCGACGCCGCGCGCGGCGGTCGCGAAGTTTGCCGCGGGCGGCAAGCCGGGGCCGAAGAAAGATCTCGGCCTGATGGCCATGACCTACGGCAACGTCTACGTTGCGAGCGTGGCCATGGGAGCGAAAGATGAACATACGCTCAAGGCGTTTCTGGAAGCGGAAGCCTACGACGGGCCGAGCCTCATCATCGCCTATTCGCACTGCATCGCACATGGCATCGACATGACCACGGCG